>OLSP01002891.1_pt1 | contig 12914 bp, 9 predicted proteins | sample 1672941 | NCBI WGS metagenome assembly OLSP01 (sample SAMEA3136739, study PRJEB25190) | human gut metagenome | reverse complement strand
TAGTCACTCATAATCCTTGTTCCTTTCTTCATAAGAAAAAAGGCGTCGTTTCCGATACCTTATCTGTTCCTTAAATTGTTAAACGCCGTCGATGACAAACCGGCCGACAACAAAGGATTATCAACAAACCACCCGTTATTAAGCGGAAAACCGACAAAGTTCGGATTGTAATGCTCATTCCGCTCAAAAGCATCTTCAAGCCTTTTTGCCCGGGCAAAGCCGGCATCGACCTCTTTTAAACCTTCCGGCATTGCATTGTCAAACTTGCTTTTCAGCTCCTGCAACTGCCAAACCTCGCTCGGTCTGTCCGTCGCTTGAGCTTTGGAAATCATCTCGTTTATTTCCTGCTTGACCTTGTTAAGGCTCTCCAAGCTACCCGCTTTCATGTCGATCTTTGACAATCCGGTTTTTAACGCCTTGTCTAACTGCCCCATTTGCCACGGTGTCAACCCCTCGTACAAACTCGAAACATGCGGCAAATCACGATTGTATGTTGTTGGTAATGCAAATATTCTTTTGAAAGAATGCGCTACGATTCCGGATATAAAAGTTAGAATTTCGGAATTGAAAGAACTTGTATCAGATCATTATTGGGATGTTCAGGATGTTTTGAAATTTGAAGAAACAAGAAAATCTTTACGTGAAATTATGAAATACATTCCCGCGAAGAAAGAAAAGCTTCATTATTCAAATTTTAAAGATATAGTTGTGTTTAGAGAAGAAGGAAGATTGACGAGTCTGTCTGCATCTGATTTTGAAGATTACCGGGCAAAAGTAAACGAATACGTTGAAGCACATAAAACGACGCCGGCGATTAATAAACTCCTGCATAATGAACCGATTTCTGTGGAAGATTATAACGAGTTAGAGCGAATATTTACTGTAGAATTAGGGACGGCAGAAGATTATGAGATGAATTATCAAGATACACCGTTCGGTTTGTTGATTCGTAAAATTGCAAAGATGGATCGGACTGCTGCATATGCTGCGTTTTCCACATTTATTTTAGAAGAAAGACCAAATACAGAGCAACTTCATTTTATTGAACAAGTTGTAGATTATGTCGTAGAAAATGGGTATATTAATAATGTTCTTGATTTGATGAAAACGCCGTTTGACAGACCATATAAATTTAGTTTGATTTTTACATATGAAGAACAGGTAAAATTTGTTAAGATTATTAACAATATCAAAAATAATGCTCTTGTTACTTAAATATAAAAGATCAATTAAGTCGGCAAAGAGACTGCTGCTTGAGTTTGAAGTTTCAAGCGACAGTCTTCTATTGCCATATTTAATACTTTTTCAACACTCGTTTTTCCACTACATTGATCAGAGCATACAATCCCATTGCCATAATACAGAGCAAAATAATCGACATGAGAAGCCAATCCATCTTAAATACCTGACTGGAATAGATGATCAGATATCCAAGTCCGCTTTTGGCAGCGAGAAATTCTCCGATAATGACTCCCACAAGACAAAGTCCGATATTGACTTTCATATTGCTTATGATTGCCGGAACAGAGGAAGGCAGTACAACTTTTGTAAGCGCATGCCTGCGGTTTCCGTGCAGTGTATATATCAGTTTGATCTTTTCCTGATCGACATTGATAAAGGCGGTATACAGATTCAAGATACTTCCGAAGATGGCGACGGACATTCCGGCAATAATAATTGTTTTTGAAGTTGCGCCGAGCCATACGATCAGAAGAGGGGCAAGCGCGGATTTCGGAAGGCTGTTTAGCACAACGAGGTATGGTTCCAGTATTTCCGATAGCTTTTTACTATACCAAAGCAAGATTGCCGCAAGGATGCTGAGCAATATGACGAGTATGAAGCTGATAAATGTTTCGTATAAAGTAATCCCGATATGAAGGAAAAGAGATCGGTTTTTCAACATTTCCAAAAAACAAAGAGTGATTTTTGAAGGACTGCTGAAGATAAAGGAATCTATAATTTCAAAACGAGCGCATAATTCCCATAAAAAAAGAAACACAGTTAAAATAAGGACACGGCTGATCAAAACTGTGATCCTATGACGGCGAAGGCGCGTTAAAAAAAGTTTTTGTCCGTTAGATTGATCATTCATCTTGATTTAGCTCCTTCCATATTTCGTTAAAATATTGTTTGAATTCCGGGGCATTTCTTCGGTTTAGCGGGGTATCGTTTTCGATGGAAAATGCAATCGGAACAATTCGGGCAATATGTGCGGGGCGTTTTGTCAATATGATGATCCGATCGGCAAGGCTGATTGCCTCTGAAAGGTCATGGGTTACAAGAAGCGCGGTTTTTCCTGAATGTTTGATGATTTTTCCGATATCATCGCTGACGGTAAGACGTGTTTGATAATCGAGAGCGGAAAAAGGTTCATCTAAAAGGAGCAGTTCGGGATTCGGCATGAGAGTGCGGATCAGAGCTGCTCTTTGCCGCATTCCACCGGATAATTCAGACGGGCGGGAGTTAATAAAACGCTTTAATCCGTATTGACGCAGAAGTTCTTTTGCCCGTTGTTTCGTTTCCTGGGATACACTTTTGTTGATTTCAGCGCCGAGCAGGACGTTTTTTAAAATGCTCCTCCATTCAAAAAGGTGATCATGCTGAAGCATATAGCCTATTTTGGCAGATTTTCTGAAAGATTTTTCCGATGGTTCGCCGTCTAGGAAGATTGTTCCGTTCTCTGCCTCTATAAGTCCTGCGATTAACGAAAGAAGTGTGGATTTCCCACATCCGGAAGGTCCGACAACGGCGGCAAATTCTCCGGGGGCAAGCTGAAAAGAAATATCGGATAAAGCTTTTGTTTCTCCGTCTATTGTATGATAAGAATAACTGATGTTGTTTAATTCCAGTAAAGGTCTCACAGAGTCACTTCCGTTCTTATTTAAGTATCTAAGATTAATGTATGAGAGCCGGCGGCAGTGTGTGAATATCGACATATCGGAACTTGATCTGATTTGGAAATGAAACGGATTGACATTGTAATTTGGAAAAAGAGATGATATCTTATTATAAGTAGAATAAACAAAAAGGTAACGCAGCATATAGGAGAACAGTTAAGATGAATGTTCAGAAAATCAATTATCAAAAGGAATTAGATAAAATATTGAAACGTCTTGAAGAGGAAGGCCGTGTCCCGACTCTTTTGATCCATAGCTGTTGTGCGCCGTGCAGCAGTTATGTGCTGGAATATTTATCCCGCTATTTCAGGATCACGGTGCTTTATTATAACCCGAATATTTATCCTGAGAGCGAGTATACAAAGCGGATCATAGAGCAGCAGAAACTGATAAAAGATATGCGGTTTCAATATCCGGTCTCATTCCTTGCGGGAAAGTATGATAAGGAGAAGTTCTATGAAATGGCAAAAGGGATGGAGCATTTGAAAGAAGGCGGCGCACGATGCATGAAATGCTATGAACTTCGGCTTGAAGAGGCGGCGCAGCAGGCAGCGGAAGGCAGATTTGATTATTTTACGACGACTCTGAGCATCAGCCCTCTGAAAAATTCGCAGAAGTTGAACGAGATCGGAGTGCGAGTCGGGAAAAAGTACGGCGTAGAGTATTTAGTTTCGGATTTTAAAAAGCGGAACGGATATAAACGGTCTGTAGAATTATCCGAAGAATATGGGCTCTACAGGCAGGATTACTGTGGATGTGAGTTTTCAATGAGAGAACGTGAGCATAGAGAAAAACAGTTTTTATAAAAAGTATGGACATTTCGCACGTTAATGTGTTAAACTAGGTGAAAAATGCAGAACAGAAAAGAGGAGATGAAATGGCACAACTATGGGGTGGTCGTTTTACGAAAGAAACAGATCAGTTAGTTTATAATTTTAACGCTTCGATTTCTTTTGATAAGCGTTTTTATAAACAGGATATCAGAGGGAGCATTGCTCATGTGACGATGCTTGAAAAACAGGGGATTCTGACAAAAGAAGAGAAAGATCAGATCATAGAGGGTCTTGAAAGTATATGCAGAGACGTAGAGAACAAAACGCTTGAGATCACAGAAGAATATGAAGATATCCACAGCTTTGTAGAAGCGAATCTGATCGACAGGATCGGAGATGCGGGGAAAAAATTACATACAGGGCGAAGCAGAAACGATCAGGTCGCTTTGGATATGAAGCTTTATACGCGAGATGAGATCACACACCTTGACAGTTTGTTAAGAGAACTTATGGAAGTTCTTTTGAAATTGATGGAAGAAAATACAGAGACATATATGCCGGGATTTACACATCTGCAAAAGGCGCAGCCGATTACTCTGGCACATCATATGGGAGCTTATTTTGAAATGTTTAAGCGCGACCATCAGAGGATGCGGGATATTTATAAAAGGATGAACCTTTGTCCTCTCGGAAGCGGAGCTTTGGCGGGAACGACATATCCGTTGGACAGAGAATATACAGCTTTGCTTCTCGGATTTGACGGTCCGACTTTAAACAGTATGGATTCGGTGTCGGACAGAGACTATCTGATTGAACTTCTGTCTGCCATGTCAACGATTATGATGCACCTTAGCAGATTTTCGGAAGAAGTGATCATCTGGAATACAAATGAATACAAATTTGTTGAGATTGACGACGCTTACAGTACGGGAAGCAGTATTATGCCGCAAAAGAAAAATCCTGATATCGCAGAGCTTGTACGAGGAAAAACAGGACGCGTTTACGGAGCTCTCACTTCACTTTTGACGACGATGAAAGGGATTCCGCTTGCATATAATAAAGATATGCAGGAAGATAAAGAACTTGTATTTGATGCGATCGATACGACCAAAGGATGTCTTGCATTATTTACAGGAATGTTAAAGACAATGCGTTTTAACAATGCCCGCATGGAAGAAAGTGCAAAGCACGGTTTCACAAATGCGACGGATGCTGCGGATTATCTCGTAAATCACAATGTTCCGTTCAGGGATGCCCATGGTATCGTTGGAAGACTTGTATTGTATTGCATTGAGAAAAATATTGCTTTGGACGATATGTCTTTGGAAGAATTCAAGGCGATTTCTCCTGTCTTTGAAGAAGATATATATGAGGCGATCAGTATGAAAACATGCGTGGATATGCGTAACACAATCGGCGCGCCGGGGAAAAACGCAATGGAAGCGGTGATCAGAGCAGAACGGCAATATTTGAAAGAACAGCCTGCTTTATAAAGAATTTCGCAGAGTCAGGCTTTTACAGATAGAAGATACTATAGAGGTTATAGAGGCAAGCGGAAGCTGACGTGGATATGGCGCTATAGTAAGAAAGATAACAGGAAAAATAACAGTAAAAGGAGAAAGAAGATGGAACAGAAATTAAAAGTAGGTATTTTAGGTGCGACAGGAATGGTAGGTCAGAGATTTATCTCTCTGCTTGAGGATCATCCGTGGTTTGAAGTTGTAACAGTTGCGGCAAGCCCGCGTTCTGCAGGAAAGACATATGAGGAAGCGGTAGGCGATCGCTGGAAAATGGATACGCCGATGCCGGAGGCTGTGAAAAAGCTTGTTGTTCTTAACGTAAATGACGTAGAGCATGTAGCTTCGACTGTAGATTTTGTTTTCAGCGCGGTTGATATGAGCAAAGAAGAGATCAAAGTGATCGAAGAGGCATATGCAAAAACAGAGACTCCGGTCGTATCAAACAACAGCGCGCATCGCTGGACGCCGGACGTTCCGATGGTAGTACCGGAGATCAATGCAGAACATTTTGAAGTGATCAAAGATCAGAAGAAACGTCTCGGTACAACGAGAGGATTCATTGCAGTAAAACCGAACTGTTCGATCCAAAGTTACGCTCCGTGTTTGGCGGCATGGAAAGAATTCGGACCGAAAGAGCTTGTTGTTACAACATATCAGGCAATTTCCGGAGCAGGAAAAACGTTCAAAGACTGGCCGGAAATGCTGGGAAATATTATTCCGTTTATCGGAGGAGAAGAAGAGAAAAGCGAGCAGGAGCCGCTTAGAGTTCTCGGAAAAGTGGAAAATGGCGAGATCGTAAAAGCCGAGCTTCCGAAGATCACATGTCAGTGTGTGCGTGTTCCTGTATTAAACGGACATACTGCGGCGGTATTTATCAATTTTGAAAAGAAACCGACAAAAGAACAGCTAATTGAAAAACTGGTAAACTTTAAAGGATTCCCGCAGGAAGCAGAACTGCCGAGCGCGCCGAAGCAGTTTATCCAGTATCTTGAGGAAGAAAATCGTCCGCAGGTAACGGCAGACGTAGATTATGAGCGCGGCATGGGAGTGTCTATCGGACGTCTCAGAGAGGACAGCATGTATGACTTTAAGTTTATCGGACTGTCACATAATACAGTAAGAGGTGCGGCTGGCGGAGCAGTGCTTTGTGCAGAAGCGCTTACGGCAAAAGGATATATCGCAAAGAAATAAAAATGATGTGGCAAAGACCATATTTATGAATGATAAAGGGGGTCTCAAAAATGGGAATGACGATGACGCAGAAGATTTTGGCTGCTCACGCAGGATTGGATACTGTGGAAGCAGGGCAGCTGATCGAAGCGAAACTCGATATCGTGATGGCGAATGATATTACAGGACCGATGGCTTTGCCGATCATCAGACAGATGTCGGATAAAGTATTTGATAAAGATAAGGTTGTGTTTGTACCGGATCATTTTACACCGAATAAAGATATCAAATCAGCGGAAAATTCAAAAGCAATTCGTGAATATGCGAAGGAGCAGGGGCTGAAATGGTATTTTGAACAGGGAAAATCGGGTGTGGAACATGCGATTCTTCCCGAAGCGGGAGTTGTCACCGCAGGTGAGTGTATCATCGGAGCGGATTCACATACATGTACATACGGAGCTTTGGGCGCGTTTTCAACAGGAATGGGAACGACCGATGTGGCAACCGGAATGGCGACAGGAGAAATCTGGTTTAAAGTGCCGTCGGCGATCAAGTTTGTTCTGACGGGAAAGCCGGGGAAATATGTAAGCGGAAAAGATATTATCATTCACATTATCGGCAAGATCGGAGTGGACGGCGCGCTTTATAAATCAATGGAATTTACAGGTGACGGAATTGGAAATCTGTCTATGGATGATCGTTTTACGATGGCGAATATGGCGATTGAGGCCGGTGCGAAAAACGGGATTTTTCCGGTGGATGAAAAGACGGTCGAGTATCTTGACGCTCATTGTGAGAAACCGTATACAGTTTACGAGGCGGACGAGGATGCGGTTTATGACGACGTTGTAGAGATTGATCTGTCAAAGGTGCGTCCGACGGTAGCGTTTCCGCATTTGCCGGGAAACGCAAAGACGATTGATGAGATCGAGGCAGAGGAACAGGTTAAGATCGATCAGGTTGTGATTGGTTCTTGTACGAACGGACGAATGGAAGATATGAGGAAAGCTGCGGCAATACTGAAAGGTCATACGGTACATCCTGATGTGCGTGTGATGGTTGTTCCGGCTACACAGAAGATTTATAAGCAATGTATCAAAGAAGGACTGCTGGATATTTTTGTAGATGCAGGATGTGCTGTAAATACTCCGAGCTGCGGACCGTGTATGGGCGGGCATATGGGAGTTATGGCAGCAGGAGAAAAGTGTGTTTCCACAACGAACCGTAATTTTGTCGGACGCATGGGACATGTTGATTCTCTGATTTATCTGGCATCGCCGGAAGTTGCCGCTGCAAGTGCGATCAAAGGGTATATTGCAAATCCCGAAAAAATAAGCGCTGCAGACGAAGAGGCAGATTCGCGGAATATTCAATGTGCAGAACAGAAAGAAGGAGGAAGATCATGAGAGCGCACGGACATGTTTTTAAATACGGAGACAATGTAGATACAGACGTTATCATTCCGGCAAGATATCTGAATTCCTTTGATGCACAAGAACTTGCCAGCCACGCTATGGCAGATATAGATCCGGATTTTGTAAAAAAAGTACAGTCGGGAGATATTATTGTGGCAAATAAAAATTTCGGATGCGGATCATCCAGAGAACATGCGCCGCTCTGCTTGAAAACGGCAGGAGTAAGCTGCATTATCGCGGAAACGTTCGCAAGAATCTTTTACAGAAATGCAATCAATATCGGTCTTCCGATTATTGAATGTCCGGAAGCGGCACAAGGAATTGAAGCAGGTGACGAAGTTGAGGTTGATTTTGACAGTGGTATGATTTACAATCGTACAAAAGGAACTGAATTTAAAGGTCAGCCCTTCCCGGAATTTATGCAGAAATTGATTGCCGCAGGCGGATTGGTCAACTATACAAACAGTAAAAAGAAATAATATATAAAGTTTTGGCTCTTTTAGCCGAAATTCGGGCAAAAAGAAAAGCGGCAGGCAGTACTGCCGCCTTTTTGCAACGGTTATTATATCTAAAACGAAAGGGAGAATTTAATGGGAAATGAAAAACAAAAGGGAAAGGCTTTTGCGCTTCTGCCTATAGGCGTGTTTTTGGTAATCTTTTTAGGCGCGGGAATCTTGTTTAAGGATTTTTACGCAATGCCGGCAGTAGTTGCATTTCTGATTGCTTTATTTGTTGCGTTTTTGCAGAACCGTAAAGTAAGTTTTCAGAAAAAGATGGAAGTGATCGCAAAAGGACTCGGAGAGGAAAATATTATTACTATGTGTCTTATTTTCCTTTGCGCGGGAGCTTTTTCGGGAGCGGTAACCGCAGCAGGCGGAGTGGACAGTACGGTGAATTTGGGACTCTCTCTTATTCCGCCGCATTTTGCAGTGGCAGGTCTGTTTATTATAGGATGTTTTATTTCAGTGTCGATGGGAACTTCCGTAGGAACAATCACGGCGCTTGCTCCGATTGCGGTCGGAATCAGTAAACAGACAGGGTTTTCTATGGCAATCTGTGTAGCTGCCGTCGTGTGCGGGGCAATGTTCGGCGATAACCTGTCGATGATCTCTGATACGACGATTGCGGCAGTAAAAACGCAGGGATGCGAGATGAAAGATAAGTTTAAGATGAATTTTCTGATCGTACTTCCGGCGGCGATCATTACAGTCGTGTTCTTTTGGTTTGTGACGCGCAATGTAGCGTACGATATTACAGAGAATTTAGACTATAATTTCTGGCAGGTTGTACCGTATCTTGTCGTGCTTATAGGTGCGTTGATCGGAATCAATGTATTTCTCGTGCTGATCGGCGGAACTGTTATTTCACTTATAGCGGGAGTGGCAACGGGAAACATTGTTTTAGCGGATATGTTTACTGTTGTAGGAGATGGCGTTGTATCGATGTATGATATTACTGTAATATCTATTCTTGTAGCATGTATTGTATCGCTTGTGAAGATGAACGGCGGAATCCAGTTTATTCTGGATCAGATCAAAAGCAGGATTCACGGAGCAAAAGGAGCACAGGGAGGAATTGCGTTGCTTTCGTTTTTAGTTGATCTTTGTACGGCAAACAATACGGTAGCGATTGTTATGACAGGCCCGATCGCGAAGGAAATCAGTGATGAGTTTGACGTTGATCCAAGAAGATCGGCATCTCTGCTGGATATGTTTACATCCGTTGGACAGGGGCTGATCCCTTACGGCGCTCAGCTTCTTACGGCTGCGGCTCTTACAGGTCTGACTCCGTTTGATTTTATGCCGTATTTGATCTATCCGATGCTGATGGCAGTATGCGGTATTGTGGCGATCTGCATAAGGCGGGAACGAAAAAGTGCCTGAGTATTCAGGAATATATTTAGTTGAAAATTGTGTTGCAGAAAGAAAAAGAGGTAAAATAATGAATTTATTGTATAAGAGTACAAGAAACTCAGAAAAAACAGTGACGGCATCCGAGGCGATCTTGAAAGGTCTGGCAGATGACGGGGGATTGTTTGTTCCGGAATCTATTCCAAAGCTTGACGTTACGCTTGATGAATTGAAAGGGATGTCTTATCAGGAAACAGCTTATGCTGTGATGAAACAGTTTTTTACAGATTTTACGGAGGAAGAGTTAAAACACTGCATCAACAGTGCGTATGATTCCAAGTTTGATACAGAAGTGATCGCTCCGCTTGTAAAAGTGGGTGACACATATCATTTGGAGTTGTTCCACGGAGCAACGATCGCATTTAAGGATATGGCTTTGTCGATTTTGCCGCATCTTCTTATTACGTCGGCTAAGAAAAATAATGTGAAAAATGAAATTGTAATTTTAACGGCAACATCAGGAGATACGGGAAAGGCGGCTCTTGCAGGTTTTGCGGACGTTCCGGGAACGAGGATCATCGTTTTTTATCCAAAAGGGGGCGTCAGCCGTATTCAGGAGCTTCAGATGGTGACTCAAAAAGGAGAGAACACATCAGTAGTGGCGATCCACGGAAATTTCGATCATGCACAAAGCGGTGTGAAAGCGATTTTTGAAGATAAAAAGCTGGCGGAAGAGTTGGCAGATGCCGGATACCAGTTTTCATCTGCGAACTCTATCAATATCGGACGTCTTGTTCCGCAGGTAGTATATTATGTTTACGCTTATGCAAAACTGCTTGAGAATGAAGAAATCAAAGCGGGAGAAAAGATCAATGTGACGGTTCCGACAGGAAACTTCGGAAACATTCTGGCTGCTTATTATGCGAAACAGATGGGAGTGCCGATTGCAAAGCTGATCTGTGCATCCAACGAAAATAAAGTGCTTTTTGATTTCTTTAAAACAGGGGTTTATGATAAAAACAGAGAATTTATCCTGACATCTTCCCCGTCTATGGACATTTTGATTTCCAGCAATCTGGAGCGTTTGATCTATACAATCGCAGGGCAGGATGCAGGGAAAAATGCCGAGTTGATGAGACAGCTTAAAGAAGAAGGCGTTTATGAAATAACAGAAGAGATGCGCGGACAGTTAGGTGATTTTGTCGGAGGATTTGCGACGGAAGAAGAGACGAAAGAGACGATTAAAAATACATATGAGAAAACAGGGTATGTGATGGATACGCATACGGCGGTAGCGGCACATGTATGCGCACAATACCGCAAGGAAAGTGGGGATGAAAAGAAGTGTCTCGTAGCTTCGACGGCGAGTCCGTATAAATTTATCCATAGCGTTATGACTGCCATTGACGATAAATATGCAAAGAAAGATGAATTTGAATTGATCGATGAGCTGAGCGCCCTGTCGGCAACGGAAATTCCGAATGCGATCAAAGAGATCCGAAATGCTCAGATCAGACATAACAGAGAATGCGATTCGGACAAAATGAAAGAAATCGTGAAAGAAATTTTGAATGTATAATTTATGAGAGGCTTGTCGTGTAGAAAATGCAGGATTGATAAAAAAATCCTGCATTTTTTAAATGGCGACGAGTCAAAACCCAGATTTTTCGGAAACCTTGACAATCGCTTAAAATCCACAAATGTGCCTTTTGACACTTCCGGTGATTGAAATGTAATTTTGTTTTTTTTAGAAATAAAATAGAGCATATGAATTTGCAGTTTATAAAACTTTCATATAATCGAGAGAGATAGATGAATATTATTGTTGATTTTTGGAAAATGATTTTGTATAATGAAAGCATAACGCTGGCATTAAGCGGCGTAGATGTGAAATATACATTTTAGAAAGAGAGAGGTAAGACATATTATGGCAAACATTGATCTTAGTCAGTATGGTATTACAGGAACTACGGAAATCGTTTACAACCCTTCTTATGAGCTGCTTTTTAAAGAAGAGACAGATTCAAGTCTTGAAGGCTTTGAAAAAGGACAGGAAAGCGAACTGGGAGCTGTTAATGTAATGACAGGTATTTATACAGGACGTTCTCCGAAAGATAAATTTATCGTAATGGATGAAAACTCCAAAGATACGGTTTGGTGGACATCAGATGAATACAAAAACGACAATCATCCGGCAAGCCAGGAAGCATGGGATACATGTAAGGCGATCGCGCTGAAAGAACTTTCCAATAAGAGACTGTTTGTTGTTGACGCATTTTGCGGAGCAAATGCAGATACACGTATGGCAATCCGTTTTATCGTAGAGGTTGCTTGGCAGGCTCATTTTGTAAAGAATATGTTTATTCAGCCGACAGAGGAAGAGCTTGAGAACTTTAAGCCGGATTTTGTTGTATACAATGCATCAAAAGCAAAAGTGGAAAATTATAAAGAACTGGGATTGAACTCAGAGACAGCGGCTATGTTCAATATTACAAGCCGTGAGCAGGTTATTCTGAATACATGGTACGGCGGAGAGATGAAAAAAGGTATGTTCTCTATGATGAACTACTATCTGCCGCTGAAAGGAATCGCTTCTATGCACTGTTCCGCAAACACAGACATGAACGGAGAGAATACAGCAATTTTCTTCGGACTTTCAGGAACAGGTAAGACAACGCTTTCCACAGATCCGAAACGTCTTTTGATCGGTGATGACGAGCACGGATGGGATGATAACGGTATCTTTAACTTTGAAGGCGGATGTTATGCAAAAGTAATCAACCTTGATAAAGAGTCAGAGCCGGATATTTATAATGCAATTAAGAGAAACGCTCTTCTTGAGAACGTAACTCTTGATGAGAACGGAAAAATTGACTTTGATGATAAGAGTGTAACAGAGAATACTCGTGTGTCTTATCCGATCGATCATATTGAAAAAATCGTGCGTCCGATATCGGCAGCTCCGGCAGCGAAAAATGTAATTTTCCTGTCAGCAGATGCGTTTGGAGTGCTTCCGCCGGTATCGATTCTTACACCGGAGCAGACAGAATATTATTTCTTGTCAGGATTTACAGCAAAACTTGCAGGTACGGAGCGTGGTATCACAGAGCCGACACCGACATTCTCAGCATGTTTTGGACAGGCATTTCTTGAGCTTCATCCGACAAAATATGCTGAAGAGCTCGTTAAGAAAATGAAAGCTAACAACGCGAAAGCATATCTTGTAAATACAGGATGGAACGGAACAGGATTGTCTATCGCAGCGCCGAGAATTTCAGCATGCAGACAG
>OLSP01002881.1_pt1 | contig 12955 bp, 8 predicted proteins | sample 1672941 | NCBI WGS metagenome assembly OLSP01 (sample SAMEA3136739, study PRJEB25190) | human gut metagenome | reverse complement strand
CGCCGCCGGACGAGCCGCCGAAGTTGCGGTTGAAGGCCGTCATGTACTGGGCATAGCCCGTGTCACCGGCACGGTAAGGGCGAATACCCGCAGGGAACGACAAAGCAGCCATTACATGAACCGGCTTCACTCTTGGCGTGAGCCGGATGAAAAACTAGAAGGGTCGTTTTTCTTGACTTCGACCCGGCAGAAGAGTATACTCCGTGGCAGTGAAATATTCGGCTATGACGAGAAAGAGTACCCGGAAAGAATGCTGCAGAGAGCTGCCGGATGGTGCAAGGCAGTGCAGGGCGTCCGTGGGAAGATCCTCTCCGAGCTTTCCGGCTGAATGGGCGGTATCTACGCCCCAGTAAGCGGGAACGGCAGGCCCCCGTTATCACGGGCCGCGCATTGTTGGATGCGCACTGAGGGGCCGGGCTTTGCACCGGCAATAAGAGTGGTACCGCAGAGGAGTTTATACGCCTTTGTCTCTTACAAACCGTAAGGGACAAAGGCGTTTTTGTTTGCGGGAAAGCCATTTTCCGGATGTTTCATTGCCTTTGCATCCGCAAAAATAAGTGTTTTGAAAAAGGAGATTTCATCATGAAAACATTGGAAAAAGTAAGCGACTTTGTAGGCAAATACATGGCCGCCATCGTCATTGTGGTAGCGGCACTGGCGCTGCTGTTCCCCGGTCCCTTCAGCGTGGTAAAGACCGCATGGGTCAACACCCTGCTGGGCATCGTCATGTTCGGCATGGGTCTCACCCTGAAGCCGGAGGACTTCAAGGTAGTGTTCAGCCGCCCGAAAGACGTGATCATCGGCTGCATTGCGCAGTTCACCCTGATGCCCTTTTTGGCATGGGCGCTGACCCAGCTGTTCCACCTGCCCACCGAGCTGGCTATCGGCGTCATCCTTGTGGGTACCTGCCCCGGCGGCACCTCCTCTAACGTGATGACCTATCTGTCCAAGGGCGACGTTGCACTGTCCGTCGGCATGACCGCAGTTTCCACCGTGCTGGCACCCTTCCTCACCCCGCTGCTCACCCTGCTGTATGCCGGCCAGCGCGTGAATGTGAACCCTGTAAATATGTTCCTGTCCATCGTCAAGGTGGTGCTGGTGCCCATCGCACTGGGCTTTGTGGTCAACCACTTCTTCCATGCCTTCACCCAAAATGCCGTCCGTGTGCTGCCGCTGGTCTCCACCACCGCCATCGTGCTCATCATCTGCGCTGTTGTGTCCGCAAACTCCGCCAAGATCATGACCAGCGGCCTGCTGATCCTTGCCGTGGTCATCCTGCACAACCTGCTGGGCTACCTCACCGGCTTTGGAGTGGGTAAGCTGCTGAAGCTGGATTCCACCAAGTGCCGTGCAATTTCCATCGAGGTCGGAATGCAGAACTCCGGTCTGGCCACCTCTCTGGCTGCCGCCCACTTTGCACAGTATCCGCTGGCAACCATCCCCGGCGCTGTGTTCTCTGTGTGGCATAACATTTCCGGCGCCGTCCTCGCCAACTTCTTTGCCCGCACCGCCGAGAAGAAGGACTGAGTTACTACATACCATAAGGGGCTGCTGCACAAGGTCCGTTCCCTGTGCAGCAGCCCTTTTTTCAGTACAAAATTCTGGAGACGTGATGTTCCTGCTTGCCCAGATATGGTTTGCGCCCCAGCCAATGCCGGTATCTTCGATCACCGTCGCACGGCTGGCGTCGATCTCGCCGCTCTGGACTTTTTGGCCCAGATAGCACGTACATTTTATCTGTGATATAGACAACAAAAAAGAGTGGCAGCATTTCAAGCTGAAACGCTGTCACTCTGTAGGAACTGTGTAATGACTGACGATTATCCTTCTACTTTGACCGTAGCACGATCGCTCTTTGCGTTTCCATCCGCATCCAGCGTGATGTGCACAAAATGTTCCGGCTTATCATAATCCTTTGTCTCGCCGTCATCGGTATAGTATTCATAGGATGCACCATCGGGAGCATAGGCAAGCAGGCGCAGATCTGCAAAATCCACATCGGCAACGCTCTGGATCTTTTTGCCGTCCTTGGCAAGGGGCAGAAGGTGTCCCTTGCGCATAAAGAACACCACTTCATCCAGCTCCACCGGAATGTAATGATGGCCTGCTGGCAGCACGCTGGTTTCGATGCGGTTGCCTTCGCTGCACTTTACCCGCACCTGCAGCATCTCCTCCGGCAGATAAACGTACCGACCTCGGGCATTTTGCTCATATACCGGGGCGATCAACAGGCTTTCACCGATCATCACCTCATCCTCCACCCGGCGGGCAAAGTCGTCCTCCGGGAAGGCGAACGCCAACGGCATACAGTACATGCCGTCGTGCAGGGCAGCCTTCATGTACTCGCTGTAAATGTAGGGCAGCAGCAGGTAGCGCAGCTGTAAAATACCGGCAAAGGCAGCCTTGTTCTTAAAGCGGTAGGGTTCCTGCCGGCGAGTGCCGTTGGCAGAGTGGTTCCGCAGCAGCGGAGAGAAGATGCCCAAGCCGTACCAGCGCAGCACCAGATCCTCCGTGGTATTGCTGCCAAAGCCGCCAATGTCGGGGCCTTCGTACAGGAAGCCGCACATATTCAGGGAGGGCATCATGCGCAGCGCAAGCAGAATGTGGCTCCACCAAGAATGGTTGTCGCCGGTCCAGATGCCGCCATACCGGTGCATCCCGATGCAGGCAGAACGGGAGTACATCAAAATGCGCTTGTCCGGCTCCAGCCGCTCAAAAGCCTCTCCCGCCGCACGGGTCATGTTATAACCAAAAAGATTATGTACCTTGTCGTGCCGCATACGCCCCTGTTTGGTGTTGTGGTAGAACATCTTATAATCGTTTTCGTTGTTGGAAAGCTCTGCCACCATGCCGGTAAAAGCAGCAAAGCTGGAAATATCCAGGTTTTGCTTGTTGTATTCCCCAATTTTAGCAAAGGTCTTTTTCAGTCTTTCCTCTGCGTAGAAGATAGCAGGCTCGTTCATATCATTCCAGAAGCCCTCGATCCCCTGATCCAGCAGAACTTTATATTTACTGCCAAACCAAGCACGGGCTTCCGGGTTGAGCATATCGGGGAAGTGTACCCGTCCCGGCCACACACCGGCTACAAAGGGGGTGCCATCCTGATTCGTGCAGAAGTAGCCGTTTTTCACGCCCTCCTCGTACACATCATATCCCTCTTCGACCTTGACTCCTGCATCGATGATGGGGACAAGATGGATGCCCTGCGCTTTCATCTCAGCGGCAAAGTCCGCAAAATCCGGGAAGCGCTGCGCATCCACCGTAAAGTCCTTGTAACGCTCCATGTAATCAATATCCAGAACCACAGCGTCCAGCGGCATATGATTGGCACGGTAATTTGCCACCACCTCGCGGACTTCGTCCTCGTTCATGTAGCTCCAGCGGCTCTGGGCGTTGCCAAAAGCCCATTTGGGCGGAATATAACTGCGCCCCACCAGCTGGCGGAACTGGTGCACAATATCGGTCAGGCTCTCGCCCTCAATGATGTAGAGATCGTAATTTTCCTCGGCCACCGTGATGCGTAAGGTATCCATGTCGGTGTAGCCGCAGTCAAAGGTGACCTTGCCCGGGTAGTCGATAAAAAAGCCAAATGTATCCTTGCCGGACACGATCATAAAATTATAAGCACCGTACAGCGAGGATTTGCCCTCGGTATGGTTGCCGTCATCGGAGCATTTGCTTTCGTACACCCACCCGCGCTTGTTGATACCACGGACGTTTTCGCCAAGACCATACAGAACATCCTGCGGTTCCATGGCATAGGAGAAACCATCCGGCTCCTTGGTCAGATAGGGTATCGTTTCCATCATGGGCAAAAAAGAACCCACTACACTTTCGGTATCAAACGGTTGACCGTATTGCTTTTTGTAGATCATAGCAAAACACCTTTCCTTTGTTTTTGAATCGTTACAGTGTAAAACGTACCAACGTATTTTTGATGGGCAATAAGAAACTCTGACGTTGGCTGGAGCAATTGGGGCTTCAGCCTTATTTTCAACCCAATAGCTGCGGTTGTGCAGCTATTTCAATACAAGATCCTTGAAACGTGATGTTCCTGTTTGCCCAGATATCACACGCCTTTCTGCAATACACAGATCACAGCCACTGTTTCAGCACATCGTTCAACTTATTCAAATCAAGCGGTTTGGCGATATGCTCGTTCATGCCGGTGTTCTTTGCCAGTTGCACGTCCTCGGCAAAGGCATTTGCCGTCATGGCAATGATGGGCACTTTGCCCCGGCTGCCGGCAAGGGCACGGATCGCAGCAGTGGCTTCGTAACCATTCATGATGGGCATCTGGATGTCCATAAAAATGAGATCGTACCACTTTTCTGGCGCTTCCATCACCTTTTCGACTGCAATTTTTCCGTTTTCGGCGCTGTCGATGGTCACGCCCGTCATGCCTATGATCTCGGTTGCGATCTCACGGTTCAGCTCGTTATCCTCCACAAGAAGGATCCGCTTACCCGCATAGTTTTCCTTCGCAAAGTCTTCCAGATAGTTTCGGGCATTTTCCTCCTTCTTCCCGGATGTAAATTGCCGCAGAGTTGCCGTCAGACGGGAACGGAACAGTGGTTTTGCCATAAACGCATTCACGCCCGCTGCTCTGGCTTCTTCTTCGATCTCGCTGAAATCAAAGGAAGTCAGGATGATGATCGTGACATCTTCTCCTACCCGTTCCCGGATTTTTCTGGCCGTTGCAATACCGTCCATTTCCGGCATCTTCCAGTCCAGAATCACCGCAAAATAGTCACTGTTGGTCTCATGACGCGCATAGCAGCGCTCCACAGCTTCCTTACCGGTCAGGACCCATTCGCCCGCTATGCCGATCTCCTGAAGGGTCGCAACGGTGCTTTCGCAGCAGGTCTTGTCATCGTCCACGACCAGTACCGGCAGATCGAGCAGTTCTTTTTCCTGTTCCTTCTCGTTCTTCTGAAGCTTCAGATAGACCGTGACCGTGATCTTCGTTCCCTTGTTGGGAGCGCTTTCGACCTGAATGTCACCATTCATCAGATTGACGATGTTTCTTGCAATGGCCATGCCAAGACCGGTGCCCTGCACCTTGGTCGTCCGGTGATCGTCTGCCCGGCTGAACGGCTCGAACATGATCTTCTGGAATTCCGGCGTCATGCCGATGCCGTTGTCCTCGATGGAAAACTCGTAGCAGCCAAGCTCCGAGAAGCCGTTCGGTTTTTCCTTGATCGTAAGGGTGATGTTTCCTCCATCCGGGGTGTACTTGACGGCGTTGCTCATCAGGTTCACAAAGACCTGCTGGATGCGCAGGCTGTCGCCGCAGACAGCTTCGTGCTCGATGTGCTCAACATGGGCTTCGAGCTGATGGTGGTGCTCGTCGATTGCCGGTTTTGTGATGGTGAGCAGGTTATCGACCAGCTCCGGCAGGCTGAAATCCTCCTCGGCAAGGCTTATTCGCCCGCTCTCGATTCTGGCCATATCCAGCACTTCATTGATCAGTCCCAACAGATGACGACTCGACTTTGTGATCTTGCCAAGGCACTCGACCACCCTGTCCTGACTCTCGATATTCGCACCCGCAATGGCGGTCAAGCCAACGATTGCATTCATCGGTGTACGGATATCATGGGACATATTGGAGAGGAATTCCGTCTTGGCGCGGCTTGCGTTTTCCGCTGCCCGGTACGCATCCTTCAGTGCCTTATGGGATTCGATCTCGGCCTTTTTCTCCTGTGACACATCCATAGATGCCAGCAGTGCTTTGACCAGCTTTGTGCCCTCCCACTCCAGCGGAATGAAGGAACCGATCTTATAGGTGTTTTCGTCTATGGAGCAGTATTCAAATTTGTAGATGTCGTTCTCGCCCTGCAGATTCTTTCGGATATTTTCCGGTGAGAACAATGCGTCCATCGCCGCCAATGGCTCCAACGTCTTATACCTTACAGCCACCTGCTCCACAAAACCATGGTAGGTTCCCGTCGGCGCGTATATCATTTCACCTTGCAGATTATAGAACCGATACCGGTCATTCTCCAGATCGCAGACGACAAAGCGGTCCAGCAGACGCACCATACTCTTGATCAAAAGATCCATCGATGCGTTATCTGAGGCCATCTGCATCCGCCGTGCCGTCTCTGCTTTGGACTCTGTGATGTCTCGCAGAAAAATCATCGCATATTCGGAATCTTCGATCTCACCGCGCATGACGACGTTGCTGACCCATCGTTCCTCCCCATCCAGAACGATGCGGCACTCCTGACGCAGCTCCGTCTCAAGCCCCTTTAGTTTTTCCGTGATGTAGGCGCGATTGTAGAAATCCGTTACAGACTTTTTGTCCTCTTCAACCACATAGTTATCCACAAAGAATCTGACCAATCCATCCCATGTGTGGTTCTGCTCAAAGGCCGTCATCAAAGAAGGCTCCACTTTGAAAGTATCAAAGGTGTTCTTTTCCAGATTTACATAGTATTCGCAGAGGTTTGCGCTGGTAAATGCACGGTGAAATGCCGCTGCCCGCTGCGCCTGCATCCGACTTCTTTTTTCCGCGTCAATGTTGCTGATGATTCCGGCAATTCGATTGGCCGAGCCATCCAGACGGCGTATCACCTCCGCCGATGCCCGGAACCACTGGTATTGGCCATCCTGCATTTTCAGTCGGTACTCTACGCTGAACTTCGTGGCGTTGCTTTTGTCCGCGATCGTTTCCAAAAGCAGCTGCATTACCCGGTCATAGTCCTCCGGGTGCAGAAGGTTCGACCACGAATCCAGTTTGTTCGGAAAATCCAGAATGTCATGATATCCAAGGATCTGCCGGAACGCATGGCTCCAGTTCACATGAACGATCTCACCGTTTTCATTACACTCAAAATACCACAGCGCGGAATGAATGGATTCGTTGACTAACGCAAGGTTCTCATACGCCCAGTTCATCTGTACTGACATAACCCAGATCGGTGTTCCATCCGTATCGACTGCATCTTTTTTGTAGAGACGCACATAGACGGGAGCCCCATCTGCCGTGAGGAACTGGCTTTCTCCTCCGCCCTGAATCTGACGAAAGCGTGCATTGTCAAGGAATGCGGCATCTCTCTTATAGAAAAGATTCTTCAGCGAACCCTTTGTCTGCTCCATCAGGGATGCATAGCTGTGGTTCAGATTATGCAGCAACAGATCACTGACCGACAGGATCGACAATTCGGCATCATAGTACCCGGTAATGGTTCCGACACCGCCATTATGATAGATCGTCTCCTGCATGGCCTGAAATGCATTTTTCCCCAGCCTTACCGTATCGGAAGTGTAGATTTTATCTGTAAGTCTTCTATCGAATTTCATTTTCATCCTCGTAGGGTTTTGATTCTGCTGCGCACTTCAATTCTGGTATGTCTTTTATGGTCAACTGGCATACTGATTTGTGATCAAGCTTGTACAGTATAACTAGTATAGTATACTTGCGCAGCGTTTCGATTTCAAGCGCTAATTGGCATTGGCTGTGTAAAAAAGAGAGGCCAATCTGCGTAAAAATTTGCGCAAGTTGATCCCCGTACTTTTCCACGATCCGGCTATCCGTATAGACAGCCGCCCCTGCGATGCGGTATACTCGAACCAGATCAACATTTTCAGGAGCGGGAGACCATTTTTGACGGTGTGCCTGCCCGACGTCAGGAAAAAGGGCAAGCCCTCCTTCATAAATTATAGTAACAATTTATGATGCTTTGGGGAGGGACTCGCCATGTTTTTATCTCTTTTGCAGTTTTTTGCCACAAAGTTTCTGTTTCTTGCGCTTCATCTGGAAAGCGGCAGCTTTCCCCGCCCGCTCAGCCCGCAGGAGGAGATCAAGATCTTTTCCGCTTTGCGGGAGGGCGACCCGTCCGCCCGGGAAAAGCTCATCCGTCATAACCTGCGCCTCGTGGCCCACATCGCCAAAAAATACTACGCTCTCCCCGGTGAGCAGGACGATTTGATCTCCATCGGCACCATCGGCCTGATGAAGGCCGTGGACACCTTCGACTCCACCCGCCGGGCCAGATTTTCGACTTACGCCAGCCGATGTATTGAGAATGAGCTTCGGATGCACTTCCGGCGGGAGCGGAAAAACGCTCCCACCCTCTCGCTCCAAGAAACGCTGGAAGCCGGAAAAGAGGATTCCGCCCTCACCCTCGCCGATGTGCTGCAGGATGGCTTCTGCATGGAGGAGAGCTGCGAAAGGCAGGAGGATGCCCAGCGCCTCCGCCGCCTCATCGAGGGCCTGCCCGCCCGGGAGCGGAAGCTTCTATTATTAAGGTATGGTCTGGCGGGACAGCCGCCGCTGACCCAGCTGGAAACGGCAAAGCTGCTCCAGATCAGCCGGAGCTATGTTTCCCGCCTTGAGACCCATGCACTGGAGCTTTTGCGGGCCGGTTGGGAGCAGGACTGACTCCCTCTTGCATTCCTCCCTGAACTGTGGTACAATATTAAAGCACACGAACCGTGTGTCTTGTCGGACAGCGCCTGCTGCGTGGTTCGGCATACGGATGTGGGTCCTGTACGATGGAGCCGCAGTGAACCAGGTCAGGTGGGGAACCAAGCAGCCTTAAGCGGCGCGCCCCGTGCGTTTCAGTCAGCCTGCATCCGTATGCCGAGTTACGCAAGGCGGGGGTCAAACCCCGTCAGCGCTGTCCGATTTTTTATTATCGACAGGAGGGGATCGCCGATGTATCGCGCATTATACCGCAAATGGAGACCTCAGCGGTTCGAGGACGTCGTCGCACAGCGCGGCATCGTCACAGCACTGCGCAATCAGGTGGCGTCGGGCCGCGTGGGCCACGCCTACCTCTTTACCGGCGTGCGCGGCACCGGCAAGACCACCTGCGCCAAGATCTTTGCCAAGGCGGTCAACTGCCTCCATCCCAAGGACGGCGACCCCTGCGGCGAGTGCGAGATCTGCAAAGGCATCGACAACGGCAGTATCCTCGATGTGGTGGAGATGGACGCTGCCTCCAACAACGGCGTGGACGACATCCGCGACCTGCGGGACGAGACAGCCTATACCCCCAGCGCCTGCCATTATAAGGTATACATCATCGATGAGGTGCACATGCTGTCCACAGCGGCCTTCAACGCCCTGCTGAAGACGCTGGAAGAGCCGCCTGCCCACGTCATCTTCATCCTCGCCACGACGGAGATCCAGAAGGTCCCGGCCACCATCCTCTCCCGCTGCCAGCGGTACGACTTCACCCGCATCGGGCCGGAGGACATCGCACAGCGGGTCGAGTACATTGCCGGGCAGGAGGGGCTGGAACTGACCACCGACGGCGCAGAGCTGATCTCCCGGCTGGCCGACGGTGCCATGCGCGACGCCCTCTCCATCCTTGACACCTGCGCCGGCGTCACGGCAAAGATCGACGCCGACGTGGTCCGCCGGATGGCTGGCGTCACCGACCGGAGCTACCTGTTCCGCATCTCGGATGCGCTGGAAGCGCAGGACGGTGCGGCTGCTCTGGCCCAGCTGGCCGCGCTGCGGCAGCAGTCGGTGGACGTGAAGCGTCTGACCGAAGAGCTGATCGCCCACTACCGCGCTCTGATGCTGGCGGCTCTGCCCGGCGGGCAGAGCCTGCTGTCCGGCGTCTCGCCCGAGGAGGAAGCGCAGTACCTTGAAAAAGGACCTCAGCTGGGCCAGCGGGAGGCCGTCCGGGCCATCCGCACGCTGGGCAACGCCCTCGAGCACATGACCAGGGGCAGCGACCAGCGCATCGAGCTGGAACTGGCCCTCTTCACCCTCTCTGAGCCGCCGCAGACCGCCCCCGCAGCAGCAGTATCCGTGCAGGCTGCGGCCCCTGCAGCACCGGTCGTCCGGCCCTTTGTCTCGGCCCCGGCACAACCCGCGCCGCAGCCCTTTGTGAGTGCGCCCGTGACGCCCCCGCCTGCTGTGCAGGAGCCTCTCCCTGCGCCCGCTGCAGAACCGACGTCTGCACCGGAAGAGCCAGCGGTCTCCCCCGCTTCGGTTCCCGAGGAACCGGCTCCCGCGCCCGCAGAAGAAGAGCTTCCGCCCCCGCCCGACGAGCCGCCGGTGGCAGAGAGCGCTCCCCTGCCGTGGGATGAACCGGCTGCGCCGGTCACAGCACCCCTCCCGGAGGAAACGCCTGCTGAGGCTTCTGCTCCCACCGCACCGGCTCCGGAATACACCGCCGACCCGGCCCTCAGCCGCCCCCGAAAGGTGGCCGCAGAGGGCATCAACCCCTTCGAGCAGTGGAGCGAGGTCGTCAAGCTCTTACAGGAGAAGGACCCTATGCTCCACAGCTACCTGCGCAAGTCGAAGGCTTACTTCGACGGCACCCGGGTACTCATCGACGGCGGCAAGACCTTCCGGGACTTCATCCGGGTGAACAAGGACAGTCAGCGCCTCATCAAAAAGCTCATCGCGCAGGTGTCGGGCGTCGCGGTGCCCATCGGCCCCTACGAACCCCGCACCGCCGCGAAGCACACCTCCAACGCCGAGCAGTCCCTCCATGCACTGGAAAAGCTGGGCCTTGAGGTGAGCATCGAGGACAGCACGAAAAAGAAGCGATAAAATGGCTTGCCCTCTCAGTCACCTAACGGTGACAGCTCTCCCAAAGGGAGAGCCAAAAGCGAAACCGCAAGGCAAAGCCTCTCCCTTTGGGAGAGGTGGCCGCGAAGCGGACGGAGAGGGCGAGGCCGCTAAAAATAAAACGAACAAACAAGGAGAACACAAACTATGAAAGCAAGAATGCCCGCAGGATTTGGCCGCCCCGATATGAACGCCCTGATGCGTCAGGCTCAGAAGATGCAGGATGACATGAAGGCCAAGCAGGCCGAGCTGGAAGCTGCCGAGTACACCGGCAGCGCCTCCGGCGAGATGGTCACGGTCCGGATGAACGGCAAGCACGAGATCCTCGGCATCACCATCAAGCCCGAGGCCGTTGACCCCGACGACATCGAGATGCTGGAAGATCTGGTGGCCGCAGCCGTCAACGCTACTGTCAAGCAGGTGGACGAGACCGCCGAGGCCGAGATGGGCAAGCTGACCGGCGGCCTGAACATCCCCGGCCTCTAAGCGGGAGGGATACGCATGGGTTACACCGCAGCGCCGCTGGAAAAGCTCATCGAGCAGTTCAGCCAGTTTCCGGGCATCGGCCGCAAGGGCGCGACCCGGATGGCCTATCAGGTGCTGAGTATGTCGGACGCTGACGCCACGGCGCTGGCCGAGGCCATCCAGAACGCCCACACCCGGCTCCACCGCTGCCGCGTCTGCCAGAACTACACCGAGGCGGAGCTTTGCCCCATCTGCTCCAGCGCCAAGCGGGACCGCTCCACCATCTGTGTAGTGGAGACCCCCCGCGACGTGCAGGCCTTTGAGCGCACCCGGGAGTATCACGGCCTCTACCACGTCCTCCATGGCCTCATCAGCCCGATGGACGGCATCGGTGCCGAGCAGCTCTCGGTAAAAGAGCTTCTGGCCCGGCTGGGCAGCGGCGAGGTGAAGGAGGTCATCATGGCCATGAATCCCACCGTCGAGGGGGAGGCTACCGCCATGTATCTGGCCAAGCTCATCAAGCCCCTCGGCATCAAGACGACCCGTCTGGCCTACGGTCTCCCCGTGGGCGGCAGCCTCGAGTATACCGATGAGACGACGCTTTACCGCGCCCTCTCCGGCCGCGACGAGCTGTAACAGGCGGATTTTAGAGAACATTAACAGTCTCTTCAAAAATCGCTCTTGAAAATCCAGCAAAATGTGATATAATGACAGGACAGTAAGAAGTCAAGGAAAGGAGGCGCGCTTCTCTTTCTCCTCCGTGCGCTTGACGCGCACGCCCTGATTCAGTTGCCTCTTCCCTTTGCGCTGTTCCATGTTCACTCCGCAAGCTCATAAGACATTAAAAAAGGTTACAATTTGTAACAAATGCTATAATACCCTCTTTTTCCCGCCGCGTCAACCCCCGCTTTCCGCAAGGACTCGCCGCCTGCGGCGCGCGGCGGCGGGGCGCCGCCCCACATCTGCGCGTTTTTGTACACCTTCGGCACAACATCTGCGGATTTTCGGCTGTTTTTCGTCATTTCAAAAAATCATGGAAAAATTGTAAATTTTTTATGATTTGGTGTTGAGACGCGAAAAAAAGAGGTGTATACTGTTCCCGTTAATTCCTGCCGCCCCCCTGCGGCACAGAAATTCGGAGGAATCTCTATATGTTTGGTCAACTGATCGCAACCCTGAAAAAGAGTCCCAAAACCATCGTCTTTACCGAAGGCACCGACCCCCGCATCCTCGAGGCGAGCGCCCGTCTGCTGTCCGGTAACTTCCTCAAGCCCGTGCTCGTCGGCAATCCCGAGGAGATCGCCGCGGCCGCCGAGGACGCCGGCTTCAACATCCGCGGCGCCGAGATCGCCGATCCCGCGAACTATCCCGAGATGGACGCGATGGTCGAGCAGATGGTCGAGCTGCGCAAGGGCAAGATGACGCCCGAGCAGTGCCGCGACGCGCTGAAGAAGGGCAACTACTTCGGCACCATGCTCGTCAAGATGGGCATGGCCGACTGCCTGCTCGGCGGCGCGACCTACTCCACCGCGGACACCGTGCGTCCCGCGTTGCAGCTCATCAAGACCAAGCCCGGCAGCAACATCGTCTCCTCCTGCTTCATCATGGTCCGTCCCGCCGCGTCCGGTGAGAACGAGGTGCTGGCCATGGCGGACTGCGCCATCAACATCAAGCCCACCGAGGACGAGCTGGTCGAGATCTGCCGCGAGACCGTCGAGTGCGCGAAGATCTTCGGCGTCGATCCCAAGGTCGCTTTCCTGAGCTACTCCACGCTCGGCTCCGGCAAGGGCGAGGACGTCGACAAGATGCGCAACGCCTGCGAGAAGGCCAAGGCCGAAATGCCCAACACCCCCATCGGCGGCGAGTTCCAGTTCGACGCGGCGGTCTCCCCCGTCGTCGCCAAGACCAAGCATATCTCCGACAGCGTCGGCGGCCACGCCAACACTTTCA
>OLSP01002877.1_pt1 | contig 12973 bp, 9 predicted proteins | sample 1672941 | NCBI WGS metagenome assembly OLSP01 (sample SAMEA3136739, study PRJEB25190) | human gut metagenome | reverse complement strand
TGTGTTACCGCAGTTACATGTAACAGTTGCCTGATAGTAATCTGGATGGATTCCTTCTCTCATGATTTTCACCTCTTTATGTTCTTATCGTTATTTAGTTTCGCCTGTTCAATCCTTTTATACCCGTATGCCCGATCCGCATATGGTACTTACTCCAAAGGAAAGTCCCGATAAACAGCTTAATCAGTGTAACATATGATTTCAAAAAAATCAAGATATTTTTAAATAATTCTGTTCTTTTTTACCATATTAATATATTCGCGATTATTTTTGGTGCGTGCAAACATATTCAAAATATTCTCCACGGCATCATCTTTGCGCATTCCATTGATTGCCTTCCGCATGATGTCAACTGCTTCCTGTTCTTCGGAATCAAGCAGCAGATCTTCTCTTCTGGTTCCCGATTTCACGATATCGATTGCCGGAAATACACGCTTTTCCGAAAGTTTTCTGTCGAGCACGAGTTCCATGTTACCGGTTCCCTTAAATTCCTCAAATACAACATCATCCATCTTGCTTCCGGTATCAACCAGCGCTGTCGCAAGGATTGTAAGACTTCCTCCCTCACGCATGTTTCTCGCTGCACCAAAGAATCTTTTTGGCATATGGAGTGCCGCCGGATCAAGACCTCCGGATAAGGTACGTCCACTTGGTGGAACCGTAAGGTTATATGCCCTTGCAAGCCTTGTGATACTGTCAAGAAGGATCATGACATCTTTGCCGTGTTCTACCAGACGTTTTGCACGTCCAAGTACCATTTCCGATACACGTTTATGATGTTCCGGAAGTTCATCAAATGTAGAATAAATAACTTCTACATTATCCCCTTCAATCGCTTCCTTGATATCCGTAACCTCCTCTGGTCTCTCATCAATCAGAAGGATGATCAGGTGCATATTCGGATTTCCTGATGTTACTGATTTGGCGATTTCTTTTAAAAGTGTTGTTTTTCCTGCCTTAGGCTGGGAAACGATCATACCACGCTGTCCCTTACCGATCGGGGAAACAAGATCTACAATACGCATCGCAACACTGCATCCCGGGCGTTCTAAACGTATCCTCTCATTCGGAAAAATCGGTGTCAGATCTTCAAAACTTTTTCTCTTCTGGGCTACACTCGGGTGATAGCCGTTAATTGTAGTCACATATAAAAGTGCCGAAAACTTTTCCTGCTGTGTCTTGATTCTTGTATTACCACAGACAATATCTCCCGTTTTTAAATTAAACTTTCGGATCTGTGATGGTGAAACATACACATCATGCTCACCCGGAAGATAATTCTCACAGCGGATAAATCCGTATCCATCCGGCATAACCTCTAAAATACCATTTGCCGTAATTCCACTGTCAAGACTCATCATGGTATCATCTGCCGCTGCAGATGCCGTCTGATTTTCCTGTGTTTCTACCGGCTCTTCTGCCTTTTCTTTTGTCTGACGATCTGCATCTGTTCCGCGTTCCCTTGGTACATATTCTGTTCTTTTTCTGGAATATTCTTTCGGCTGTGCATGATCTTTCGAACGCTCTGTGCCCTCTTTTGCTTTCACACGCTCCCCGCGCTCTTCCTGCGTCTGCATACTCTCCGTCTCTTTTTGTTTGCGTGCATCTTCTTCAAGCATACGATTGACCAAATCGCTCTTCTTCATGGAAGAAATATTCTTCAGTCCCCGTGCCTTTGCCAGATCACGCAAAACGACTAATGATAAACTCTCATATTTTTCTCTCATTCATAAACTCCTTACTTTTTCTTTCACCTGTTGGAATCGTCTGCGGAAATGATGTCTGATGTGACAATTGAATTTTTCGATGTGGCTATTATACTACATCTTTTTCCAAATAGGAAGTCCTAATTCTTGATTTTTCTCCCTAATCGCAAAAAAGCGGATACTACGAAAATGTTCAAATTCCTGTTCCTGCATATAATAATATACACTGTAATAACCGGAAACAGTAAAATCTGCCTTTAATGCCCAGAAACTCATCGATCGATTTCGGCGTGTCTGTAAAACCGGCTTTGTCAAATACCTCTTTATTGTAGATTAATCCATTTACACAGGCAGATGACATCAGAATGAAAACTGCAAGAAATGAAGCCCTGTATCCGTATTTCATTCTATTTTTTTCTTTTCATTTTGCATAACTGCACGAAAAATGCCTGATACCGCAGCAAAAAGTACCCCTGCCACCGGCCAGATGATCCATGTAAAATCCCAACGCATTGTCCAGAAACTCCATCCCAGATAAATTGCAGTGGCAATACACCAGTAAGCTCCGCTAAATGCATCTGACTTCTTTTTCAGTTTCTTTTCTGAAATAGTATAATCTCCCTCCTGCAAAAGAATATCATAACTTCCTTTTATCATACCGACACGGATTATCATATACACGCCACATGCTACCAGAATTAAAAGCAGCGATACAAAGCTGGTACATACAGCATCCGGTGCATCCATACATGCTGCCACCAAAAGCGGGATTGCCGCAACGATGCAGAGCACCACGCCAACGGCGATTCCTCTGGTAAATGTTCCCTCATAATTTTTTAATTTTTCCTTTGCAAGCCCTTCTACCCCATAGGCGGTTTCAAAACATTCGTTTTCCAGAAACTCGAATCTTTTTGTCTGCATACCGCAGAAAATAAATGTAAATACCGCTGCAGCCACAAATCCAAGCAGGCATACCAGTCCAACCGATGCAGCCACACCCTCGGAAATATTTCCAATCTGCGCCTCCGATAATCCTGCCAAAAATATCAGAACTGACGGACTGACGATACAGGCTGCAACTGCAGCTGCGATCTTCGGTGCATTTTTCTTCCGGACTTCCATAAAATCATTTGCATCTTCCACCGAAACCTTTTTTAATGGAAAATCTTTGTCGGAAGGTTCCACTCCCTCAATGGGCTGCGGTGTCTCACATTCATCTTTTAAAAGGTAGTCTGTACTCACCCCAAAAATCTCTGACAGCTGGATCACCCTCTGCAGATCCGGTATTGACTGGGCACTCTCCCATTTTGACACCGCCTGTCTGGAGACGGAAAGTTTCTCTGCTAGTTCTTCCTGCGACCATCCGTTCTTTTTTCGCTCTTCCATAATTTTTTCAGCTAAAATCATAACTCATCCTCTTTTCTTTTTCAATGATGTGATCTTTGTTACGCCTCCATCATACCCATTTTGACCGGTTGCAGGCTACCAAATGTGCCTGTCAATCTGTCAACTGATGGTTGCAATTCCCGCAATTCAGGCATTTTCCCGTATTTTTTGATCCAGGAACTTTTTATCACTCTCACAAACGACCGCCCACTGCAAATTTAGAAAAGCTCTTTGTTGTAAAGTTCACTGTCTGTTTCTTAGAATCATAATAAGATTTTGAAATCTTTTTGACATTTCCTTTTTTGTTGATGGTGTACGCAAAAAGATCTTTCTTTTTTTCTTTCTTAGAAATCTTATAATGGATCTTTACGGTAACCTTTCCCTTTTTCAATTTTCCTAACGTTTTTTTCTTTGCACCTGTAACCGAAATTTCATACATTGGACGTTTTTTGACAATTTTACCTGCCTTTGAAGAAAGAATGCGTTTATCTAATTTCTTAACATGAAAATACACATCTGAATTCATCTGTTTTTTTATTTCTTTTAAGGCATTGCGGTCCATGATAACTGCAACATTTCCAAATTCCAATTGCAGTGCTTTTGCCTCTTTTTTGATAAGGTAATTAATCGTTGATTTATCAAGTTTTAAAACCTGTTTTTTCCCTTTCCTGGATTTACATTTTATTGTGACGGTCTTATTCTTTATTGTTTTATCTGTCTTGCTTTCAAGTTCTGGCACAGGTGTTACATTTGGAACCACTTCTGTTTCTCCCGGATTCGGCTTCTCTGGTGCCGGTTTTTCTGGTGTTGGTTTCTCCGGTGCCGGTTTCTCCGGGGTCGGTTCTTCTGGTGCCGGTTTCTCCGGGGTTGGTTCTTCTGGTGTCGGTTTTTCCGGGGGAATCAATGTCCCTCCCCCAGTTTGTGACTTCTTTTCTTTCACAGTAACCTGACAGGCAGCTTTACTCCCCGCATAGTTTGCATTACCGTTATATCTGGCAGTAAATAGATACGTCTTTGTCTTGTTCGGAAGCGATACCGTCCACTGATCATTTTCCTTCTTAACCAGTGTAATGCTGGAATCATTGCAAGTAATATCCACCGGTTCATCTGCGCTGATTCCCTGTTTTAAAACTTTAAGTGTTACGCTGCCAGCGCCCTCTAATCCCTCTGGTGTTGCAAGAAGATTTAATTCTGTAACCGCTTTTGTAATTTCCAAAGTTGCCTCTCCATAACAGGATTTTGCAGAATCAGAAGATGCCTCAAAATAAATGGTATATTTTCCTGCATCCGTATAGGCAGGAAGTTCTTCGATCGTATAAGGACCGTCCGCATTCATACTATAACGAAGCTCCACACCTTTTCCTGGCGTAATATCAAATGTATGGGGATTCGAATCATAAGGTACTATAACCGGGTTTACCGTACACTCTGCAGGATCCTTATCCTCCATGGAATCATTTTTCTCCTGATAATAATAAGTAATATCCATGCTGCTTTCCGTGATCTTTACCTTATCCTGATCCAGACTGTTTCCAATACAGGTATAACCGGCTAATTCCGGATTTCTTAAGGTATATGTAGAGTTTTGCGGTACATATACAATGGATGTTTCTGTATTCGGAATATTTTGTTTTGTTCCATCTTCTGACTTTAACTGGTAATGAATATTTACCGTGCTCCATGCCTGATTCGCTGTTTTATCGGTAGCTAAAACTTCCTGCGTATCCATGTCCACAATTTTTCCATCCAGTCTGTCACCTTTTGTCAGACCATACACATCATGAAGTACAATGGAAAGAGACTCTCTTGCAGCATCCGGGTTATATGAATTTGTAAGGGCAGGAATGGTAAATTCTTGTTCTTCACTATATTTTACAGTTATGCCATCTGCACCAATAATGCGAAAACTCATCTTAAGATGTTGTTCTTTATTTACCATATTTTGCACTACCGTGCGAAATTCTAAATCATCATCATTGGCTTTCGTAATGTTAGACTCGGTAATCCTGTATTTCTCACTATCCCTGTCAAGTGTCGCCGTTTTGCTGTGAGCAATGGAAACTTCCGGATCACTGATATAAAGAGCTGCCGGTCTGCTGACATAATCCGTATTATTGAGTTTTCTTGCCAGTTCCATCTTGCAGACCTCGCAAAACGGCTGTCCAAGCCTTCTCATCATACATTCACGGCTGGGCGCAAATGCGGTATCCGTTCCGGCGGTAGTGATTCCGATTCCACGAAATCCTAACATTTTACTCCACTTGATCGTATCTGGATTCGCTGTATCGGAAGTATTTGGTTTATTGGTGTATCTCTCATATTCATCTCCCAGTCTACCTATACTATGGGCGATTTCATGAGCCATGGCTGTTCCATCACTATTATCCTCAGAATTTGTAGAAAAAGAAAATAATGGATTTACTGATGCACCATAGCTTCCTGTATCATTACAAAGTATATGAATCGTTCCAACATTTGCACCTTCATCCAGATAATTTTCTTCCAGTTCCGTTCTTAACGCTTTGGCTCTTTCATCTCCGCCATTGGTAAATCCGGGTGCCTTTCCATATACTTTGACATGAAAATATGTATCCGGACTCTTACCGCCATACACTCCAATGCCTGACTCGTTAGAAACTGCCTGCACAGCGTAAATATTAATACGGTCAGAATATTCCCTATATGGTGACCATGTCAGCATTCCACGCGCCTTTTGGGTGGCATCTTCCAAAAACTGATCCTGCTGACCGGCGGTATAGCCATCTCCCATGATCACGATCACAAAGTTTTCTTTATCATCACCAGTCTTATGAATTACCTGAACCGGAAATGTGGTTTTGGATTTTTCTGTATTTTTTGCCATTGCTGTTTGTGGCAAAAGCAACAATAATAATAACATCATATAGATACATACTGCTTGTATTCGTTTTATTTTTCTTTTCATGTACTTCACCTTTTGTTGAATGAGATTTCTCTTTGCCAGGAACAGCAATGTCATTTTTTAACTGTCAAACTTTAATTTAGAGAATTGTATTTTCCAGATAACACTCCAGCAAATACGATGGATTTTCATAATAAAGGCTGCTGTTATAATCATCAATCTTTGCACTGAGAAAAGAATTATATACTTTTATCAGCGCATCCACGATACCAATTTGTTTTTCCTGTGCCACCTGTTTGATCAAACGTTTGTATACTTTTGCAATATCCCAATGAGAAGGTATCGCATATCGGCAATCCGCTACATTGTCAAATATTCCATCCGGGATTTTCGCTTCTTCTATAAAATCTTCGCATACCCTGTCAATATTGTCACAATGATAAACATCTGCCAGATCATAGATTTTCTGCAGCCGGTCTTTACCAAGCCAGTTTACAATATCAGTTCTCTTATTTTTTGTTTTTCTTGCAATATAATCAATCAGACCACATACAAAAAATAAAATCCAGCCATTCATCTGTCATCTCACGAAATTCTTTGATGTTTAAATCCTGATTTAAACGCACGTCATAAATCGACACAATTTTTGCATCATAGCGTCTTGCCCATCTCTGCGCCTGTTCTTTTATGATCGTGCAATAAAAACCAACGCCAAAATCTTTTGTGTTGCGTCCTACGCAGATTTCCGGGTTTTCAACGGGTGTATAACCACCATGATAAACTGTCCTTTTCGCCATAATGTCTACTCTTTCTTCTACTCCGCCTCATGCATCTCCACTCCCGGCTTTGCCTCCACCGTATGTGTTGCCTCATAGAGTGACGCCGTCGGTGCGACCGGGCTCATGAGCACTTTTCCGGTTCCGCGGTACACATTGACGAGTCCTTCGCCGCTGACTGCCGAACCCACAAGCGTTTTCGTCGATCTCTCCACAGTAAATTCCAGACCAGAGGACCAGCAGACTGCAAGATTTCCGTCAATTTTTAATTCATCATTGTCAAGTTCCACCTCAATCAGTTCTTCATACGGCACGTTACTCTCCAATGCTGCGACACCTTCCCCGACCAGACTTAAGTTGAAAAATCCTTCTTTGCCAAGCACGGTCGATGAGATTGTTTTCCGCGCCGTCAGCTTATTTTTTACGGTTCCGGAACAGGCATAAAATATGCCATCCTCGATCGTCATGCCCTTTTCACCCCAGGATCCGACATCCACTAAGATCAGATATTTATAGGTAGGTTCTAACACCAGAATGCCGTTGCCGACGTATTCCGGTTTGACTGCTGTCTCCTTTGTGATCGCACCTTTGACCATCTTGCCGACAAAATCACCGACTCCCTTGATCCCTGTGGTTGCTTTCACATGACCTGCCATCCACTGCATGCTGCCCGCCTGGATAATGGCAGACTCTTTTCCGTTTAGTTCAATAACGATCTGGCGTCTGCGGACACCCATTTTACTCATAAAGTACTCATTTCTCGCATTTTCCGGCGCAACGGAGGCGTCTGACTGATACTCTAATACATGAAAATTTCCAAGACTGCTCACATATTTTCTTGCGTTGTTTTCTAAATTTTTTATATTCATTTAAACTCCCTTTCCTGTGCTGCTTTCTAATGAAAGCAAGTTTTGCACACTGATCTCCTATTCTTTCTTATCCGCTCCATTATAAAACAAACCGCTTTTCTTATTCAATCAGTATCCATATCATATTTAAAACTTCGGTTGTAAAGTCAACGTTTTCTGGTAGATTTCAACTAATTTTTCACGGTTCTTTTCACTGATAAAATAATAATCGCTCTGACTCCCCTCCGCCATGATATAAGGTTCAAAAGTCCGTATCCCACAAAACAGCACGGTTCCTTTTGATGCTACGGCAAGCCCGTATCCCTTTTCCGATATTACAAGCGGCATTCTTAACTTTTTTCCTCCATGGGAAATATATTTTGCTTTTGCCGTCACATCCATAAAGTCAGTGGCAAGCAGTCCCTTTGCTTTCAAATGTTCGGACTTTTCCCATTCAAAAAATGTCCAGTTACATCCGCCTTCCCGAAACCTCGGTTCCTCCGCTTTTTCCGTAAGCAGTAACTGCTTTTTCTCATTGTAAAAGCAGACCGCACCATTATTTTTTGCAATGCGCACGGTAACTTTTTCCGTTGCAATTTCTACCAGCATTTTGGATTCTTTTGCACTCCATGTAAATGCTGTATCCGCCTTTCCTTTCCATGCTGTATCGCCAATTTTTTCCGTGACACCCTTCACGAAACTGACCCGGATCACCTCCGGTGTGATCGGTGTGATGCGTAAAAGTCCGTACATACTGGAAAGTTCCACATAGCTTTTTGTCTTTTTGATCCATTTGATGGCAAAATTGTTTCGGGAATGGCCTTTGACACGGAGGATCGCATTGTCCGGGATCGCGCCAAATTCGTACGGAGACAGGATGATTTCCTCCGTATGGTTTTCTTCGTTTTTTCCAGCGCTGTCTGCTGCTTTTCTGGCTGGCGCTGCCACAGCTCTCTTATAGGCAGATGCCATTTTCTGCCCTGTCAACGTTTTTCCTCTTGCCTCATTCTCTTTCCCCTGCGGTTCTATGACAATACGCTTCGGACCGATATACTCGCGCTCTGCCATATCCTTTGCGCCCTCGATCCTGCGCTGCTGTTCGATCTCTTTTTCCGTGTGCTGCACCCGTTCAAATTCCGCTGTTTTTGTCAAGGTTTCTGCCGCAAACTCTTTCATATGTTTTCCTTCCGGGACTTTGTCGGCAAGGATCCCGGTCAGTTTTCCACGGTACAAAACCACAAGTTCATGCAGTGCGCGGGTCGCAGCCACATACAGAAGTTTGACATGCCCGTTATCCGACGGGTATTTTTCCTGCGTCGGATCAAACAGCAGCACAGCATCAAATTCAAGTCCTTTCGTGTAGGAGACAGGAAGCACCATGACGCCATCCCCGAACTCGGCTTTTTCCAGATCTGTTTCTACAATTTTTACATATTTCTTTAGTTCTTCCGCAACCTGTGCCGCTTCCGCCTCATCACGACAGATCACAGCGATCGTCTCATAACCGTCCTGCTGCCATTTTTTGATCGTGGTGACGGTATCTGCCAGCAATTTATTTTCATCCGGACATGCCACCGTCTGCACCAGATTTCCGTGACGGATAATCGGCTCTACCGGATAAATGGAAAAATCTCCATGACGCAGGATTTCATTTGCAAACCCAGAAATTTCCACCGTGTTGCGGTAACTTTTCCTAAGAAGTCCAAACGCATCGAAGATCCCGGTCAAAATCAGTTTTTTCAACTCTTCCCAGTCGTTTAAACCATACTCAAAATGAATATTCTGGGATGTATCACCCATGATCGTGTAAGTACAGCCATACAGACAGTAATGCAGGCATCTGTATGACATCATGCCAAAGTCCTGCGCCTCATCAATCACTACATGGCTCGCCTCACGCACCGGATCCGTCTCTTTGATCCTCTTGTAAATATATGCAAGCGCCGCAAGATCATAGACATCAAACGAGTTTTCCGGCACATCGACTTCTTTTCCTGCCTCCTGCTGCGCAAGTAAAAATTCTCTGTAAAAAGTAAATACAGATTCTCTCCATTTTCCATCCCCAAAATAAGACGCGTATTTTTTGTCTAAAATCTTTTTCTCTTTTGGCGGAAAAGTCACGGACTTCCCGGAAACCTCATTTTCATATTTTGCATACAAAATCTCATTTAACATGAGTATCTTGCTCTGCATGGAAACTTTCGGATTATTTTTTAAATAACGTCCGATCTGCTCCTTTGATAACAGGAGATTTCCAGTCTTTTCCATATAAATGTCTTCTTTTGCGATCGACTGATTCTCATAGTTCTGGCAGAATTTTTCTAAATCCAGAAACCACGCCGTGCCGCCCTTGATGCTGTTTTTTGCATCTGTCTTGTCGATATTGTGGTAAGAAAACCGCGTCTCGTCCCAATCCTCATACAAAAGGCGGATGAAAAGCTGCTCCATCGTCATCTGACGGATTCCATACACATCAAGTTCCGGCAGAACACTTGTGATATAATTCAAAAGAATCCGGTTGCTTCCTATAATATAAAAGTCCTCCGGGCGGAAATCATCTTTATAATTATATAGAATATAGGAAATACGGTGCATCGCCACTGTCGTTTTTCCGGAACCGGCGACACCCTGCACAATGATGTTCGTTTTCGGCGAACGGCGGATAATGAGGTTCTGCTCTTTCTGGATCGTCGCAATGATCTCGCCCAAAACTGCCTTTTTATTTTTGGCAAGGTATTTTGTCAGCAGTTCATCGTTGGCGACCACATCCGAATCAAAGAAATCTTTTAACCGGTCATTTTCAATCTCGTAAGTGCGCTTGCGTTTCAGATCAATCTCAAATGTCCCCTCAGAGCTCACGGTATACTGGCATGTTCCCATCCTGCTCTCATAGTATACTGATGCAATCGGTGCCCGCCAGTCGAGCACGACCGGATCAGAGCTGCTGTCCGTGATGCCGACTCTTCCAATATAATAAGCCTCATCCGCTTTCGCCTTTGGATCCCTGAAATCAATGCGCCCAAAATACGGCTTCTTACGCGCCTTTTCATAGCGCACCAGTTCCCGTTCATCCTCCTTTAACCGCGCGGTTGCATTGTTCCAGAGTGCCAGTCCTTCCTTATCCTTTGCATCGTAGACTTCGAGGAGATCGGCAAGATCTTCATTGATCTTCCGGATAGCTTCTTTCGCATGATCTAAATTATCCTGCGCAATCTCTATGATTTTACTGAGCTGATGCTCCTCGTCTTCCTTTGTCAGACCAGGGAATTTCTTAAACAGCTTTATGATCTCATCTAACGAATCCACCCTCGCTGCCAGCTTCCCACGCAATGCCTCATCCGGTTCGGTCTGATCCGGCACCATCACAACATTACAGCCTGCACCATAAGCACTGCATACACCGTTTGGGGAATCCTCAACTGCGATACATTCCTCCGGCAAAAGCGCAAGCTGTCTGCATGCATACTGATAGATATCCGGTGAAGGCTTTCCATGTTCCACCATCGTTGCACAGATGATCTGATCAAAATAATCATAAAGACCAAGCTGCTTTAAATACTGCTCCGTGCGCAACTGATCTGTCGCCGTCGCGATTGCGCGATGAATCCCCTGTGCCTTTAAATAATCAAGCAGTTCAATGGCACCTTTTTTGATCTCAATTCCGTTTTTCTCCAGATATTCTCCCATAATCTGTTTGCGGTAGTTTCGGATCGCAATATAATCCAGATCCGGATCATGAAACATTTCTTTTAAATGCTGTGGTGCATACGGCTGTCCGAGTGACCGCATGGTAAGTGCCTGCTCGTCCGTCATCTCATATCCAAAATGCGCTAATGCCTTTGGCCAGAACATGCGGTAATATTTTTCCGTATCGATCAATGTGCCGTCCATGTCAAAAATTACGGCTTTTATGTTTTTTGTATTCATGCTTTTCCTCTTCTATCCCGAACCATTACCTCAATTATACAACAACCGGCTGCATAAATCCCAGACAGAACTATTGTCGTGAATTAGAATATTTTAACACATTTATTTTCACACGACAACGCTATTTCGAATGGCTGATACATTCTGACGGATGGCAGAGCCAAAATCTTTTGAAAATGATTCTTTTCGCATACGAAACTGTCACAGAGGAAGCAAAAGACTATGCATCTTTATGACCTGCATACAAGACAAACTATATTTCAGACGTTCCATCGTGGCTCTTTTGCATACCCCATAAACAGATCAAAGATCGCACGGTAGCCTTCTTCCTTGATATGCATTCCCTCAATCGTATACTCTGCTTTGAGATTTCCATCCCGGTCTTTTAACGGATCATTGATATCTATATATTTTGCATGATGTCTTTCCGCAAGCTCCTGCACTGCCTTATTTGCCATCGCAATTTTCCCCGGTACCACTTCCTGATTCAATTTACTGTAACGTGCAATTTTTTCTTCTTTCGTCATGTTAATCCTCCTCGAATTCCATTTCCTTAATAAATGCTTCCACTTCTGCCGGCAAACGTTCCTCGCGCCATGCTAACAATATCTCGGTTGTAAGATCAGCGTCCGTAATGCCATAAACACTCATCGAGTCAGACACACGCATGGACTCTGGCAAAATTGCCACTCCAATCCCTTTTTCTGCAATTGTCAGCGCTGTTCTTGCATCCTCACATTCATAATAGATATCGCAGGTCAGTCCAACAGCCTCAAACGCTGAAATAATATAATTCCGATACCGGTGTGATAATATCAGATGTTCCTTTGACAATTCTCTCAAACTAATCTGTGATCCATCCTTTTTCCTGAATCCCTCTATTCCCTCATATCCATCTGCTGCCACGGCAGCCAGTTTTTCCCGAATCAGCCTCTTTGTCTTACAACCGTTCAGCGTGATCGGCGTACGCAGTGTTGTGATATCTATCATGTGCTTTTCTAATTGTTCTTTTAAATTGAATGTCGATCCCTCATGAATATCAAAATGAATCCCTGGATATTGTTTTGAAAACCTCTCAATATATTCTGACATCATCAGAACCGTAGATGGTGTAATACCAATATGTATCGTTGCAGACTGGCTTGCCTTGACCACCTCACGCTTTGTAACATCTAACATTTTTAAAATACTGCCAGACCTTGCATACAACACCTTTCCAGCTTCTGTCAATGTAATTTTCTTTGTTCCACGAAAAAAAAGCTGTACATTAAGTTCTTCTTCAAGCATTTTCATCTGATAACTGACCGGTGGCTGTGTCATTTTAAGAACTTTCGCAGCACCACTCACCGTTCCCTCTTCCACCACTGCACGAAAATATTCCAACTGTCTGATTTCCATGTTTCCCTCTTCTCCTGTTTTTGTCAATATATATAAAAAATATTGTTTTAT
>OLSP01002872.1_pt1 | contig 12986 bp, 10 predicted proteins | sample 1672941 | NCBI WGS metagenome assembly OLSP01 (sample SAMEA3136739, study PRJEB25190) | human gut metagenome | reverse complement strand
CGGCCTCCTCGTAGCCCACATAGCCCGGAGGCGAGCCGATCATGCGGGACACCGCGTATTTTTCCATATACTCGCTCATGTCCAGACGAATGAGCGGGTCGGGGCCGTCGAACAGCTGATTTGCCAGCTGCTTGACCAGCTCGGTCTTGCCCACGCCGGTGGGGCCCACAAAGATGAAGCTTGCGGGACGGCGGCGGCCGGAAAGGTCGGCGCGGCTGCGCTTGATGGCCTGCGCCACCAGATGCACGGCTTCGTCCTGCCCGATGATCTTCTTTTTCAGCTCGCCCTCAAGGTTTGCCAGCTTTGCGAACTCGGTCTCCCGAATTTTGACCGCCGGAATGCCGGTCCACAGCTCGATGACCTTGGCCACATCGTCCATGGTCACCTGGATCTCGCTGGCAGCAGCCTGCTTTGCGGGCAGGTCGGCTTCGAGCTTTGCAATGTGGGTCTTGCGCTCGGCCACGCGCTCGTAGTCGATGGGCTCGTTCACATCCGCATTCTCCATCTCGGCTTCTTCCTGCTTGAGGGCATCCAGCTCCTTCTGCATCCCAAGATACTCGGAAATGACCGGGTGGGCCAGATTGCAGCAGGCGCAGGCTTCGTCCAGCAGGTCGATGGCCTTATCGGGGAGGAAGCGGTCGGTGATATAGCGCTCACTCAGGGTGACGGTGGCCGAAAGCACATCGGCAGGCACCTGCACATGATGGTGCTGCTCGTAGTAGTGCTTGATGCCGTTCATCACAGCAAGGGTATCGGCCACGCTGGGTTCTTCCACCCGCACGGGCTGGAAACGGCGTTCCAGCGCCTGATCCTTCTCGATATACTTGCGGTACTCATTGAAGGTGGTGGCACCGATGACCTGAATTTCACCACGGGAGAGGGCGGGCTTCAGGATATTGCCCGCGTTCATGGCACCCTCGCTCTCACCGGCAGAGGTGATGGTGTGGATCTCGTCGATGAACAGGATCACATTGCCTGCGGCCTTCACCTCGCTCAGCAGGCCCTTGACCCGCTGCTCGAACTGGCCGCGGAACTGGGTGCCTGCCACAAGGCTGGTGAGGTCCAGCAGATAGATCTCCTTATCCTTCAGGCCGATGGGCACATTCCCCTTGGCAATGCGCTCCGCAATGCCCTCGGCAATGGCGGTCTTGCCCACACCGGCTTCGCCGATGAGGCAGGGGTTGTTCTTCTGGCGGCGGCTCAAAATCTGGATGGTGCGGTAAATTTCGCGGTCGCGGCCAATGATATCGTCCAGCTTGCCTTCCCGGGCCTTGCGGGTCAGATTCTCGCAATAGGTATCCAAAAATTTGCGCTTAGGCGGCTTTTTGCCGTTTTTGCGGTCGGCCTTTTTGTCGCCATCCTTCTTCTCGCTGCTGGTAAAGCCCAGCGGGAAGGTGGCATTGCTGCCGGGGATCAGATCTTCGTCCATGCTGTCCGGGTCAGCATCCTCGCCGCCGTTCGCCATGTTCATCATCATGGAGAGCGGGTTTGCATCGCCCATCTCCTCCATCATGCTTTCCATGCGGTTCTCCATGTTATCAAGATCCTGATCCGACATGCCGAACTGCTTCATCAGATCGTCCACCGGCTTGATGTGCAGCTCACGGGCGCAGTGCAGGCAGTAGCCCTCCTGCTTCATCTGACCATTGTCCATCCGCTGGATGAAGATGATCGCCGGACGTTTCTGGCATCGAATACAGACCATAGTTCCTCCTTTATGCAAAACCCCTTACAGGAAAGGGTTGAAGAGATTGAAGATTTTGTAGTAAAGACTGCTGCTCATCACCGTATCGTTGAGCACATTCAGGTTGCCGCCTGTGATGACGATGATGCCCCACAGGATGCACAGCACCAAATAGATATCCAGCAGCGCCGTGGCACCGCCCACAAGCCAGCCAAGGCCGCGGTTTACCGTGCCAATGACCGGCAGCTTGTTCACAAGGCCCAGCACCGTGACCAGCATACTGACCAGCAGGCGCAAAAGCGCGTAGAACAAGAAGAACAGCACCAGCGTGATCACCGGTGTGAGCAGCGGCTGCAGCACGTTTTCCACAATGGAATCGGCCAGCACCACCGCGTTATCGGCCAGCACAGCGCCAATGGAGCGCTCGCAGGCTGCCACGATGGAAGCGCGGAAAGAAGCAGGCAGGAAGCCCGCATACTTTTCCGCAATGCCGGAAAGGTCTACCGCACCGCCCGCAGCAATGTTTGCTGCGATCTGGGTGCGGAAGCCGCCTGCCAGCATGTGTTCGAACACCCAGCCGGCGCAGGCAGCGGAAAGCTCCTTGGCCCCCAGCAGACTGAACAGGTTGCCCACCAGCTGCACAATGGACGAAAGAAAGCCCTTGCGGGCATAGCGCACCACCAGAATGATCCATGCTGCCGTGCATATGATATCAAAAAGAAATGACGGATTCTTGAACATACCTTGTTTTCCCTGTTATTTTTATCACTTTCCCCGCAAGAGTGCTATTTACGCATGATCTTCTCACCCAAAAATCACTGTCCGCTGGAAGCTGTCTGCTCCGGCGGTGTGACCACCTGCACCGTGTTGCCGGTGAACACCAAGATCTGCCTGCCCTCGACCAGTGCCCGGGGCCGGGCCGAAAGCGGCTGGCTCCACTGGAACTCGCCCACATTGTTGAAGCGTTCCACTGTGCTGTCGGTGAGCAGGTAGAAGCCGTCGTTCTTTGCCCGGATGATCTGGCTGGCCGAGAGCACGCTGCCGCTGTAACCCACGGTCAGCTCCCCGTCCAGCAGCACCGCCGTGCTGGTCTGGCCATTGCTCAGCAGCAGGGCCGCACCGTTACTGGTGTTGGACACACTGACGAGGGTGCCGCCGCCAAAATCGTAGCTGGCGCGTTCGCCTGCGCTGCCGCCGCTCGTGTTGTACAGCACGGCGCGGTTCTCATAAAGCACCAGCAAAAAGCCGTTGGACATCCAGCCCATCCACTGGGGCACACTGTTCTCGGAGCCAAGGCATACCGGGTCGCCCTGCGAGAGGGGCAGTACATAAAGGTTCGTGGTCAGCTGGCCGCCCACCGCCGATACAGCGGCCACGGCAAGGCGGCGGCTGTCCGGCGCAAAGGCCATGCGCAGCGGGGTGCCCTGCTCACTGGTCAGGTTCCACACCAGCTGCTGCTGCATACTGGAATTGTAAACGGTCAGCTTTGCCACGCTGTCGGTGCTGTCGGTCACAACAGCCACCTGTCCGGCATCTGCCACGGCGCACAGCGAGATGGTGCTGTCCATGGTTTTTGTATAAAGGTTCTGGGTGCGGCTTTCCACCCGAAGCTCATTGCCGGAGCGGTTGTACAGCACAAAGCGGGTCTTGCCTGCAGCAATGGCCGGGCGGGCATAGCCGCTCTGGATGCTGTTCAGGCGGGTGCCGCCAAGACTGTATACCACGCAGCTGTCGCCGCCCATCTCCACAAAGCTGCCAGACATCTGCGCCACCGCATCCGGGTCGGTGATGCCGGTCTGCTGCGGCCAGCCTGCGGCTGGTGCCAGCGCGATGACGGCAGTATCCACAAGGTCTTTTGCGCGTGCAATGGAAGACCCCACTGCGCCGGTGGCAAACAGGACAAGGATGGTCAGCACCGCTACGATGATGACGGTGCGGCGGATGCGCCGTGTGCGCACCCGGGCCCGGGCGGCTTCCAGATATTCGACGCGTCCGGCAGAAAGCGTCTCCCCTTCGGCGGAATGTCCGCCGCGGCGAATTTTGCTCATGAATGGTTCTCCTTACAGATCATACTCCACACACTTCAAAAACAGGCCTTTGGCGGGCAGGGTCGGCCCGGCGCGGCTGCGGTCACGGCTTTCCAGAATGGCGGGAATTTCCGCCGGGTCCAGCCGGCCTGCGCCCGCTTCGCCAGAATGCGCACCATGTTGTACAGGTAGCCGTCGGCGGTCACTTCAATGTCGATCTCGTCCCCCTTGCGGGTAACATGACAGTCCGTGATGGTGCGCACGGTATCGCCATGGGCTGCAGCGGAAGAGCCCGCCGCGCACAGGGCCAGAAAATCGTGCCTGCCCACGAACTGCTGCGCCGCCGCCTGCATTCTGGCTTCGTCCAGATGCCGGGGCACCCGGGTGTAATAAGCCGCGTCAAAAGGCGAGTCGATGGGGTGGTTGTGGATGCGGTAGAGGTAGGTTTTGGTATGGGCCGCGTACCGGGCGTGGAAGTCCTCCGACACCACCTGCGCGTCCAGCACCCGGATGTCCGGCGGCAGATGTTGGTTGAGCGCCAGCGGGAGCTTTGCCGCCGGGATGCGGGTATCGGCGTGGAAGTTGAGCTTGAAGCCCAGCGCGTGCACCCCTGCATCGGTGCGGCTGCAGCCCTTGATATCGGGGCGGCTGCCCAGCACGGCCTGCAGCGCATCCTGAAAGGTTTGGGCCACGCTGCGGCCATTGGGCTGCACCTGAAAGCCGCAGTAGTTCGTGCCGTCGTAGGCAAGGGTAAGTAAAAAGTTCTGCATGGAACTCCTTCCGTCACGGCTTTGCCGTGCCACCTCCCTCAAAGAGGGAGGCTATAAGGCCCCCTCCTCGAGGGGGCTGTCGCCGAAGGCGACTGGGGGAGTTTTAAAAATTCGGGAACACCAGCCGGGAGGCAAGGATCACTGCAAAGCAGGCGATGCACACGGCAAGGTCGATATAATCCTGCTTTTCGCAGCGCAGCACCTTCAGGCGGGTGCGGCCGTCACCGCCCCGGTAGCAGCGGCATTCCATGGCCATGGCCAGCTCGTCCGCGCGGCGGAAGGCCGAAATGAACAGCGGGATGAGCACCGGCACCAGTGCCTTGACCCGGTCGGTCATCTTGCCGGTGTCCAGCTGGGCACCGCGGGCTTTCTGGGCGTTCATAATTTTGTCCGTCTCCTCAATGAGGGTGGGGATGAAGCGCAGGGCAATGCTCATCATCATCGCCAGCTCGTGCACCGGGAAGTGCAGTTTGCCCAAGGGCTTGAGCAGCTGCTCGATGGCATCCGTGAGCACGATGGGGCTGGTGGTGTAGGTGAGCAGGCTGGTGCCCGCGATGAGTGCCATGACGCGCACTGCCATCAGCACAGCATAGCGCACACCCTCGGCATAAATGGTCAAAAACCAGATGTGCACCAGCGGTTCGCCCTCGCCTGACACAAAGAACAGGTTCAGCACCGCTGTGAAGATCACGATGGGCAGGATGGGCTTTAAGCTCTTCAGGATCATTTTGCCGGGAATTTTTGCCACCTTGTACATTGCTGCAAGGAACAGAATGGAAAGGGCAAGGCCCAGCGGATTGGAAGCTGCAAACAGCAGCACGATATAGACGATGGTCAGCACCAGTTTCAGGCGCGGGTCGAACCGGTGCACCAGACTGTTGCCCGGGAAGTGCTGGCCAATGGTGATATCTCTCAGCATCCGGCAGCGCCTCCTTCCTTCTTTGCTTCCCGCGGGAGCACAAGGCTCTCGCCTGCCTCCCGGCGGCGCTTGGCCTCCAGGATCATCTTGACCGCATAGGGGATGGTGTACACATCAGCGGGCACATCCACACCCATCTCCCGCAGCTTGAGGAAGATCTTCGTCACCTGCGGGACGGAGAGGCCCAGTTCCAGCAGCTCCGGCGCACGGGCGAAGACCTTTTCCACCGTGTCGTACATGGCGATCTTCTTCCGGCTCATCACCAGCACCTTATCGGCGTACTTGGCGATGTCCTCCATGCTGTGGGAGACGAGAAGCACGGTGGTGCCGGTCTTTTTGTGATAGTCCTTCACTTCCGAGAGAATCTCATCTCTGCCCTCGGGGTCGAGGCCCGCCGCAGGCTCGTCCAGCACGAGGATGCGGGGCTTCATGGCCATGACGCCGGCCACGGCCACACGGCGCTTCTGACCGCCGGACAGCTCGAAGGGGCTGCGCTCCAGAAGCGCTTCATCGAGGCCGACGAACCGGGCCGCCTCATGGACGCGCGCGTCGATCTCTGCCTCGTCCAGCCCCATGTTCTTGGGGCCAAAGGCGATGTCCTTGTAGCAGGTCTCCTCGAACAGCTGGTACTCCGGGTACTGGAACACCAGACCCGTCAGGAAGCGGAAATCTCTTATCTTTTCCGGCTCGGCCCAGAGGTCGCGGCCATCAATGATGATCTTACCGCTGGTGGGCTTGTTCAGTCCGTTCATATGGGTGATGAGGGTGCTCTTGCCGGAGCCGGTGGCTCCGATGATGCCCACGAAATCGCCCTCTTCCACCTCAAAGCTCACGTCGTCCAGCGCAGTGACCGCATTCGGCATACCGGGATTGTAGACATAGCTCAGGTGTTCTACTTTGATGATGCTTGCCATGCTTCCGCCCCCCTTATTTCAGCAGCTCATACAGAGCCTGTGCGCATTCGCCGGTGTCGATGATGCCCTCGGGCAGGGGGATGCCGGCCTTGACCAGCTCATCCCGCAGCTCTGCGGCCTGCGGCACATCGAGGCGGAGGGCGCGGACCTTCTCGGTCTGGCTGAACACCTCTTTCGGCGTGCCCTCCATCACCACATTGCCCCCGCTCATCACCAGCACACGGTCGGCCTGTGCGGCCTCCTCCATGTAGTGGGTGATGGACACCACGGTAATGCCCATGTCCTTGTTGAGGTGGTGGATGGTCTGCATCACCTGCTCACGGCCCCGGGGGTCGAGCATGGCGGTGGCCTCGTCGAGGATGAGGCAGTCGGGCCGCATGGCAACGACGCCTGCGATGGCCACGCGCTGCTTCTGGCCGCCCGAGAGGTTGTGGGGCGCCCGCTCCCGGAACTCGTAGATGCCCGCCATCTTCATGGCGTCATCGACGCGGCGGCGCATCTCCTCCGGCGGGACGCCGAGGTTTTCCAGCGCAAAGGCCACGTCCTCTTCCACCACCGTCGCCACGATCTGGTTGTCGGGGCTTTGGAACACCATGCCCACGGTCTGGCGGATGTCGTAGAGCTTGTCCTCGTCGGCGGTGTCCATCCCCTCGACGTACACCTTGCCCTCCTCCGGCAGGAGGATGGCATTGAAATGCTTGGCAAGGGTAGACTTGCCGCAGCCGTTCGCGCCCAGCACGGCCACGAACTCGCCCCGCCGGACCTGCATGGAGACGCCGTTGAGCGCGTAGCCCGGCTGCTCCGAGTCATAGCGGAACTTTAAATTTTCTGCTGTCAGTATCGTTTCACTCATTTGTTTTCTCTTTCTGGTGGTGCGCCCCTCCGAAAGGGGCTGTACCCCATACTATAAGGTGGTCAACCTCTCCGTCACGGCTGACGCCGTGCCACCTCTCCTATCGAGGAGAGGCCTTGGCATTCCGGAAAGTTCCGCCTCTTCGCCAGAGGCTCCCCTACAAGGGGAGCTGGCGCGAAGCGCCTGAGAGGTTGTATGAAAGGACAGCCTGACCCAAAGGCCCCTGCCCTTACGGTTTGAAAATTTTATTCCTCCCAGATCGCCGTCGCGCCGCAGGGCACGACGCCGCCGGTGGCGGAGACGGGCAGGCCGATCTCGTCGCAGGAGGTCGTTCCGCCGAAGCGGGGCACCAGCGTCGTCTTGAGCATATATTCCATGACGGCGGGCGACAGGCCGGTGGTGTAGCTGTTGACTGCAAAGAAGAGCGGCTGATCGCTCAGGACCTCCTCGCACTGGCTGATGAGGTCGTAGATGCAGTCTTCCAGCTTCCAGATCTCGCCGCCGGGGCCGCGGCCATAGCTGGGCGGGTCCATGATGATGCCGTCGTAGGTGTTGCCCCGCCGCTTCTCGCGGGCGACGAATTTGGCGCAGTCGTCCACCAGCCAGCGGATGGGACGGTCTGCAAGGCCGCTGGCGGCGGCGTTGTCCTTGCCCCATGCCACGATGCCCTTGGAGGCGTCCACATGGCAGACGGTGGCCCCGGCAGCCGCACAGGCCAGCGTGGCACCGCCGGTGTAGCCGAAGAGGTTCAGCACCTTGATGGGGCGGCCTGCAGCGCGGATCTTCTTTGCGTACCACGCCCAGTTGACGGCCTGTTCGGGGAAGACGCCGGTGTGCTTGAAGCCGGTGGGGCTGACGATGAGGGTCAGCTTATCCTCCCCTTCGCCGCAGCTGATCTTCCACTTCTCGGGCAGACGGCGGCGGTACTCCCACTCACCACCGCCCTGATTGGAGCGGTGGTAGACGGCGTCTGCCTTGGCCCAGAGAGGGCTTTGCTGGGGCGTCTTCCACACCACCTGCGGGTCAGGCCGGACCAGCAGCGTCTCACCCCAGCGTTCCAGCCGGTTGCCGTCGGTGGCATCCAGCAGCTCGTAGTCTTTCCATGTATCTGCAGGGCGCATATGCGTCCTCCTTCCTGCTTTTTGTCTGTAGCTTAACCCTCGAGCCCCTCGAGGATGCGCTTGTTGATCTTTTCCACGATGCGCTTGGCGCAGCAGTCGATGGCCTCGAGGTCCTGCCCCTCCACCATGACGCGGATCTTCGGTTCGGTGCCGGACACCCGCACCAGCACGCGGCCCATGCCCATCAGCTTCTGCTCCTCATTCTCGATGAAACCGGCCAGCACCTCGTCCGCCTTGTAGGCGGCCTTCTGGGCAGCATTGGCCACGACATTCACCAGCACCTGCGGGTACTGGGCATAGATGCCGTTCAGCTCGCTCATCTTCTTGCCGCTCTCGGCCAGCAGCCTGAGCAGCTTGCCTGCGGTCAGCTCGCCGTCGCCGGTGGTGGCGTGGTGAAGCAGGATGACGTGGCCGCTCTGCTCGCCGCCGATGGCGTAGCCGTTCTCCCGCATATTCTCGAGGACGTAGCGGTCGCCTACGGCGGTCTTTTCGGTGTTGATGCCCTGAGACTCCATATACTTGACGAAGCCGAGGTTGGACATGACCGTAACGACAGCGGTGTTGCCGTCCAGACGGCCCTTGTCCTTCATCGCCATCGCCAGCAGGGCGATGATCTTGTCGCCGTCAAGCTCCTGCCCCTTCTCGTCGCAGGCGAGGCAGCGGTCGGCGTCGCCGTCAAAGGCGATGCCGCAGTCGAAGCCGCCCTCGACGACAGCCTTTTCCAGATTGTCCAGATGGGTGCTGCCCACACCGGCGTTGATGTTCCTGCCGTCGGGGCTGACGCCGAGGAAGGTGCACTTTGCGCCCAGACGGGGGAACAGCTGCCGGGCCACCTCGGCAGACGCGCCGTTGGCGCAGTCGATACAGACGTTCAGGCCCGACAGGTCACCGCCGATGGACTCATACAGATGCTCGACATAGTCCTTGATGCCGTCGATGCGGCAGGTCACACGGCCCACACCGTCGCCGGTGGCCAGCGGGATGCCCGCACACTTGTCGTCGATGTGTGCCTCGATCTCCTCTTCCACATCGTCCGGCAGCTTGTAGCCGGTCCCGGCGAAGATCTTGATGCCGTTGAACTCCATCGGGTTGTGGGAGGCCGAGATGACGACACCGGCGTCGGCGTTGTACTTGCGCACCAGATAGGCTACGGCGGGGGTGGGCACGACGCCCAGACTCTCGACGTCCGCGCCCACACTGCACAGGCCGGCCGTCAGGGCGGCTTCCAGCATATCGCCGGACTGGCGGGTGTCCTTGCCGATGAGGATGCGGGGCTTGTGGCCGGTGCTGCTGGTCAGCACGGCGGCAGCGCCGCGTCCGATGAGCATCGCCATCTCACAGGTCAGATCTGCACCGGCCACGCCGCGCACACCATCGGTACCAAAATACTTTCCCATAGTAAATACCTCGCTTAAAATAAGCTCTGTTGTCCATTGTCCTCGGCGCTGCCGCTCTCAGGCGCTTTCAGGCCGAGGTGTTCGTAAGCAAGCCGGGTGGCACAGCGGCCCCGCGGCGTCCGGGTCAGGAAGCCCATCTGCATCAGATACGGCTCGCACAGGTCTTCCAGCGTCACAGCCTCCTCGCCGAGGGCAGCGGCCAGCGTTTCCAGACCCACCGGCCCGCCGCTGTACATCTCGATGATGGCGCGCAGCAGGCTGCGGTCCAGTTCGTCCAGACCCAGTGTGTCCACGTCCATCCGCTTGAGGCTCAGCAGCGCCACTTCCCGATCGATGACGCCGTCGCCCAGCACCGTGGCAAAGTCGCGGACCCGCTTCAGGAAGCGGTTCGCCACGCGGGGCGTGCCCCGGCTGCACTTTGCCAGCTCGTAAGCGCCCTCGGGGGTGATGGGCTGGTCAAGGATGCCCGCCGACCGGATGATGATGCGGCTCAACTCATCGGGGCTGTAAAGCTCCAGCTTGAGCAGCACGCCGAAGCGGTCCCGCAGCGGGCCGGTGATCTGGCCCGCGCGGGTGGTCGCGCCCACCAGCGTGAAGCGGGGCAGATTGATGCGAATGCTCTGGGCGCTGGGGCCTTTTCCGATCATGATGTCCAGCGCGTAATCCTCCAGCGCCGGGTAGAGCACCTCTTCCACCTGCCGGGAAAGGCGGTGGATCTCGTCGATAAAGAGGACGTCGCCCTCCTGCAGATTGGTCAGCAGGGCGGCGAGGTCGCCGGGCTTCTCGATGGCCGGGCCGCTGGTGATGCGGATCTGCACCCCCATCTCGTTGGCGATGATGCCGGCCAGCGTCGTCTTGCCCAGACCCGGCGGGCCATAGAGCAGGATGTGGTCCATCGGCTCGCCCCGGCGCTTGGCCGCTTCGAGATAGATCTTCAGGTTCTGCTTGACCTTTTCCTGTCCGATGTAGTCTTCGAGGTGCTGGGGGCGGAGGTTGTTTTCCTCGCTGTCCGCCGCCGTCATCCCGGGCTGCATCATTTTTGCGCCGTAGAGCGCGGTTTCGTCCTGCATCGTTTACCTCCTGCCCGCCATGCTGCGCAGCGCCAGCTTGATGATCTCTTCCACGGGGAGCGTGCCGTCGATCTTGGAGACGGCCAGCGCGGCCTCGCTCTGGCTGTAGCCCAGCGACACCAGCGCGGCGATGGCCTGCCCTGCCCCCTGCGCAGCGGCGGTATCCGCAGCCGCGCCTGCTACATTCTCAAGGTCGATGCCGCCTGCAAAGCCCTTAGCCACCTTATCCTTCAGCTCCAGCACGATGCGCTGGGCCAGCTTCGGGCCGACGCCGGACGCGGCCTTGAACGCCTTGTGGTCGCCCGCCGAGATGGCCAGCGCCACACGGTCCGGCTCCATGACGCTCAGGATGGCCAGACCCACCTTCGCGCCCACGCCCGACACCGAGGTGAGCAGCTCAAAGCAGGCCTGCTGCTCCTCGCTGGCAAAGCCGTAGAGGCTGACGTCGTTTTCCGTGACGCTCATCACGGTGTAGATGGTGGCCTCCTTGCCCACGCCGGGCAGCGCACCGGCCACACTGGCCGGGCACTGGGCGTAGTACCCCACGCCGCCGCAGCAGATGACCACAGCGTTCAGGGTCTTTTTGATGATCTTTCCGGTTAAGCTGTATATCATAATAGCCCTCTCAGTCAATGCCTGCCGGCATTGCCAGCTCTCCCATAGGGAGAGCCACTGGCGTGCCGGGCAGGTCTATCGGATACGAGAAAGTTTTGTTGTTTCGGAAACTATAGTGCCCTGCGGTCAAGGGCAGCTCAGATAGGGCCGGGCACTCTCCGCACGAAGCGGTTGAGCTGGCTGCCGTTGGTGTGGCAGAAGGTAATGGCCATCGCCAGCGCGTCGGCGGTATCGTCGGGCTTGGGGATGGCGGGCAGATGCAGCAGGACGCGGGTCATCTCCTGCACCTGCTTTTTCACGGCCTTGCCGTAACCGGTAACAGCCTGCTTTACCTGCATGGGGGTGTACTCGTAGATGGGCAGGCCTGCCTGCGCTGCCGCCAGCAGGATCACGCCGCGGGCTTCTGCCACGCCGATGACCGTGGTCTGATTGTGCTGGTAGAACAGCTTTTCGATGGCAAGCACCTCGGGCCGGGTGCGCTCGATCACCTCTTTGATGCCTGCATACACCTCGTCCAGACGGCGCTCGAACGGCACGCCCGCGTCGGTGCACACCGCACCGAAATCCACCGGCGCAAACCGGTTGCCTGCGTAATCCACCACGCCCCAGCCCACGATGGCGTAGCCGGGGTCGATGCCGAGAACGATCATGCCGTTTTTCCTTTCAAAACCAAAGGGCAGAAAAGCCCATACTGCCTTATAGTATATCATATCTCAGCCCTTTTGAATAGCCGAAAATTTCGAAAAAATTGTGAACGGCACGCGGGTTTTCCGTATAAAAAGCGGACACACCGCCAAAAAGCCGTGTGCCCGCAAAAAACTTATTCTTTTTTACTCGGCGAGCGCCTGTGTACGCGCTGCCATGTCCGAAATATGCACGAGTCCGAAGCCGTCCACGCCGGAAAGCACACGGTCGTTGAGCGGCGCCGTCCAGACCTCCGGCAAAAGCTGTGCACCCAGTACCATACCAAGCACAGAGCCCGCCGTGGCGCAGTTGCAGTCCGTGTCAAAGCCCATCGTCAGGCACAGCTCCATCGTGTAGGTGAAGTCCTTCTTGCCCCACAATAAGCCCATCGCGACGATTGCCGCATTCGAGACGGTGTGACACCAGTGGTGCTGATTATTTTCATCGTACTTGCCGAGGATATATGCTTTCGTCTCCTCAGCGGTGTCGCCGCTTTCAAAGCGGCTCAAAATTTCCGCAAGCTCTTCATAAAGGCGACTCTTTTTCGGGATCTGCTTCATGCCGGAGCGAATGATGGTCGGCATGTCGTCGTTAACCGCCGCTTTCGCAAGCATCGAGGCGATCCACATTTCGCCGTAGATGCCGTTTTTCACGTGAGAGATGGACGCATCGCGCCATGCCATTTCCGCCGCCGTTTCCATATCGCCGGGGCAGATATAGCCGAACAGATCGCCCCTGATCTGTGCGCCGATCCACTCCCTGTACGGGTTGCGGTACAACGCCGATTCCGGCGGGAAAACGGATTGTGCGAGGTTGATATATGCCACGCGCTCCGCCGTGCACAGGTGTAAAAGCGGCAGGTTCATCAGCCAGTTTTCCGCCGCGTCATCGGGTGTGAAATCGCGCCCGTACTGCTCGACGAGCTTTAACGC
>OLSP01002862.1_pt1 | contig 13022 bp, 16 predicted proteins | sample 1672941 | NCBI WGS metagenome assembly OLSP01 (sample SAMEA3136739, study PRJEB25190) | human gut metagenome | reverse complement strand
TTTCATCGGTGCCGTCGGCCATTCTGGCGATGAGGGCGTTGCCTCTGGCGATGATTTCATCACTGCAGTTAATTGCGAAATTTGCCATATTCAGTTCTCCTTTTGTGAGATTTCCCTTGTTCCTTAAGCATATTATACCATATATCATGACATTGTGCAACGTATATTAATTATAAATTAATCGCATTAACCGTTAATTAATAAATACGGAAATATAAATTAATTAATGATTAATACGATTAACTATAAATTAATCAAAATAAAAAAGCACCATTGACCTGGTGCTTGAATAAAACGTTGTTGTTTGGTTTGGGAAAATATGGTACCATAGTTGTATGGGTGCCACCATAACACGGTAGGCGGTTTGCCCCTCTCCGGAGGGACTGTGACCCTCCGATCACATAGATACCCGTCAGGGAATATATGAAGGGAGGGCTTAGCCAATGACTATAGAAGAAGTAATCGCACTGTTGAGCTTATGCTTTACATGCTTTGGACTCGGCTATAAAGTTGGCCGGGATAGTAATAAGACACAGAAATAGCCGCCCCATACCCTGCAAAAGTGTGAGCGGCTTTTCTAAGTCAAACATATGAATGCGGGCAACCGTCTATCGGTGGTACCCTTCTATTTATAATATAGCATTTGAGTTAAAAATATTCAACCCATTATATGATAAAAACGTGTTTCTGGATGGCAGCTTCGACTGCCTGAGAAGATCTTTTAATATATCTTTGAGTTGTAGCCGTGGAACTGTGCTGCAGCAACTCTCTCACCAGTTCAATGTCATGTCCATTAGCTTCGTAAAGATCCGATGCAAAAAATTTTCGAAACGAATGTGTGCCAATATTCTCATATCCCAAATAATCAGCTATTTTCTGCAGATGTTTTTGGACGGCCCGTGTCGTTATGGGGAAAATCGTATCGTCTTTTTTAATCCCATTCTCTTCACAATACATATAGATAAATTGATAAACAGCCAGCGGTACAACAAATGTCCGTTTTTTCTGGGTTTTCTGTTCTGTGATATTAATTCTGTAGTTTGCCCCATCTTTTAGAAAGTCTGATAGGTGAAGCTGCAGAATGTCATCGATCCGCAACCCCAGGTTAGCTTCCATAACCAGGCAGGCAGCAATTCGGTTGTTTGGCCGGAATCCGGAGCCGCCGGATCGCATTGTATTTATGATCTCACGGAATTGTTCAAGGGTCAGCGCAACGGTCGTTTTATTCGGCATAAGTTCGTATTTTCTCCAATAATAGTTCGTATAAATTACATTATACCAGTAAAATAACGTAAAATCAAGAAAAAATAGTTCGTATAATATACAAAATACGAACTCTTAGAAAAATGATAAACACTTGATTTTGATTTTTTGATACAAGTAAGATTTATATATTGAAATAATATTACATTTTTATTACAATACAACAAAAATATTTGTTTATAATACTTTTTATGTTATAATTTCTGTATATCAAGCAGGAATGAGGGATTCCAATGCGCATTTGAACAAACTTAGCATTATTTGATTGTATAAAAAGGGGAAAGATACATTTGTTCAGAAAATATATCGAGGTATATACTACCTTAAATTTGGAAAAATTCTTTGTCGCAAAGAAAATTCTTGCTAGTAATAGTATTTCGTACAAAGATACAAGTACTAATAATCAACTAAGACTTTCTTTTAATAATTTTCGCGGAGATAATTATTTGTTATCTCGCGATGGGACTGTAAAAACAAATTATAGCCTATCTGTCGAAAAAAATGATGAAGAAAAAGCGAGATTCCTTCTCAATAATATTTAAGGAGGTAATTTATGAAAAAAATTTTAATTTTCTGTGCTAGTTTTATTATGACATTATTTATTTTTAGAAGTACAGCATTAGCTGAAGAAATTCATATTACATCAACAGATTCTTATATATATGAGCTTGTTGATTCATATGAAAAAGGAACATTCAAAGAAAGAAATGATCTTCCTGAATTGGATATAAAGAGATTCTTTGCAACACCATTGTTTGATTCTAAAGATTCTTCGTATGATATATATGATAATCGTAAAATTGGAAAAGATACATATGTGGTTTCTCGTATATCTTTTTATGATCTTGATAAATCTGATCAAAATGAACAGAATGGAGTTACTATCTATGTTGCTATTGAATATGCCAAAAAAGACTTTGGTGATCCATGGGATTATGTTAAACTTAATAAAGTAAAAGGTGGGGTTGTTCGGCAAACTGGAAATGTTTCTTGCTCATCCGTTTCTTTTAGATATTCAGTTTATGGAGATGCTTACAATGCTGATGGATCAAGAGCTGGTTTAAAAGGATCTAGTGTGGATTATAATGGAGAACTCAATAATCCAGTTATAGGAAAGACTTATTATATTTCTGGTCCTCAAGATTATTATTATAATATGGGAGCAAAGGGAAGCTTTATTGCAGGAATGATGCGTGCAACACTTTCGAACTCATCAAAATTTGAAGCAACAATAGATATTTCTTCGATTTAATTAAAATAGGAACGGCGGAAATTTTTCTGCCGTTCTTATTTTTTTAGAGTTTAGAATTTTTCTTTTGTGTCGTTAAGTACAAAATTGGCTTCAAATGTACAGTCTAAGATCTTTGCAATTTCTTTTAATTCTTCTTCGGAAAAATTGTCACGCTTAAATTTGTTATATAAATTGGATGGGGAACATCCAAGTTCTCTTGCCAGTTGTGATTTAGACATATCACGTTTTACAAGCACAAGTTTAATTTTTTCTGCCATCATAATGATAGAACCCCTTTCATAGTGCTAAAACAATGGTTTTATAATAGTTTTATAACGGTATAAAACTATTATTTTAACGGTGTAAAATTAGTCATTGTTTAAAAAGTCGAGCATAACATCTGTAACAAGTTGGGAAAAAGATTTTTGCTTTTCTACAGCTTTCGCTTTTAATGTTTCATAAAGTTCTGGATCCATGGTAAGCGTAAATTGCCCCTTTTTCTTTGGCGATTTAGGACGCCCACCTTTATTTTTGACTTTTGTTTGTGGTGAAAGCGGTATATCTGATGGTTCTGATTTTACTGCAGGGGCAACTTTTGCAGCATCTTCTTCCGCTTTTTTTATCGTCTCCGGCGAAAAGAATCCAGTAGCAGCCGGGACGTTAATGGACAGTTTTTTTGCCATAATGCCTCCTTCAAGAGAAAAAACAATAGTATTATAATGGTATAAAACTATTGCTTTTCCTATCCGACGAGCTCTTTTACAAAGTTTTTGTAGTCTGAGATTGCAGAACATTTAGAATCCCAGTCAAGTAGTGGGACTTGCTGGCTCTGCGCTTCTTTGATTTTGACAGTTTCTCGTATTTTACTGTTAAATACTTTTGTGTGCATACGGTCGGCCATCTGCAGGAGCCCATCAGCGATGGCTACGTTAAGGTTAGTTCTAGGGCTATATTTAATCATCAAAATTCCGGAAATGCGAAGTTCATGGTTGGAATACTTTCTAACCGTTTCGATGGTCTCATGTAGCTGATTTAAGCCGATCATGGAAAGGTATGAACACTCGGTTGGGATGATGATTTGTGTGCTTGCAGTCAGACTCATAATATTGAGCAGCCCTAAAGCAGGCGGCGTGTCGATGAGGATATAGTCATATGCTGCGTTTTCCAGGCGCTCTTTTAAGAAATACTCCTTTCCAGTCCGGTTAAACTCTGTGTCCGCATACGACAGCAGGAGAGATCCTGGAATGATATCATAATATTTTACATGAATGATACATTCTTCTAAGGTGCTTTCCTCACGAAGCAGAGTATACAGATTGTGTTCCTGGCAAGCCATAAGATCAACGCCGGAAACACTGGAAAGATTACACTGCGGATCGGAATCAATGCAGAGAACTTTCTTTCCATACTCTTTACTGAGGAGTTCAGCAAGTGCCTGTACGGTGGTGGTTTTTCCGGAGCCACCTTTTTGGATGTTAACTGAAATTATTTCCAATTTTTTTTCCTCCTGTTTTGTAATGGTATAAAACTATTATTAAACTATTAAAATACCGTTATTATAACCTTATTATAATGGTATTATATCACTATTTTTGAATAAATGAAAGCCTTATTTTGTAATTATATAACTTTTGAGTGATAAAAAATGCTTGATTTATTGGGAGATATAGGATAGAATCAGAATATAGCTGAGAACAAATAAAAAGAGTGCCGTTGGCGCAGCACTCTTTTCCATAGGTTATAAACATATTTAATCTTAGCTATTTTGGAATTGGCGTTCCATTTTGAGATATCGACATATCTGCAAGGTAAGCTAAGTACCTTACTTATATTATAAGGTTTATCTATAATTCTGTCAATACAGATAATAGGGAAAGACCGTCCAAATATAGTATAGAATACTTTTACTGCAGGATATGAGGTGATATCTCATATCCTGTTTTTTTGCGCCTATGAGCCAGGCCATGAGTAAGCCTGGCACCTGCTCTATGGTAAATAGAGAGGGCGGTTGCCTGGTACATACTATACGAGACGATACGCTATCTGGTGAGACACGGGCCAGTATAAATAAGTTGGCAGTCTGATCCAGCTCACTCAGAGAGTGGATCCGGTTCCCTGCAGACCAGTCTGTCATGTGGGGATGACGTAAGGGGTTAAAGGCGGAAGAAAGACCTCGATATGCCTAAACCAGATGCAATCTGGCATGGTTAAAACTATCCCGCGGGGGCAAAATGCGTTCTGTTTTATGGTATTAGGACAGAGGGAGTGCACAGAAATACCGAAAGGTTACGCACGTAGCGATAGGCGTTTGACGCGTGCAGAAAGTGTACGGGAGACCAGATTTGGGAGTGGCGTCCCAGATCCATGCTAACCGAGCTAGACAGACAAGGATACGGATACCTCAAGCGACCATACGGCCTATCCATACCTAAGGTTAGACACTCTTGCAGACAATCTGCAGGGAGAGTCTGCCCTGGAGCCGTTTCCTAAGCTCCCACCAGCCTATCCGCTTCGCGTTGCACTGTCAAGTGTATATATATAAAGAACGAGAGAGTTTCCGGTGTCATCGTCGCAGTGTGGGTAGGGTGGGTAAGCGGCATGGTACGGAATTGTGGTAAACCGTGTGGGTAAGTTGTGGTCAGGGTGTGGGCAGCTTGTCTGTCCATGCGCTGTCCACGACTTATCCATGCGGTTTTCCATGATGGAGTGCCGCTTATCCATGCTATCCACGCTGGTTTTAAGGAGTGAAGTTATTCAAAGCAGTTTGTTTTCTGTGCCTGGATGTATTTACCGTTGACATAGATTACAACATCTTCTCCAAGGTTTCCAAAATCTTCTGGCTGATATATGTACTCTCTGGCTTCCGTGATATTACGGGATGTGTCCTTACTATTCTGAGAATTGGAAACTTTTAAAACTTTTTCTGTTCCGATAAGTTTCTGGAAAAAGGTTCTACTTGTTGGATCCTGTGCGTTCATGATGGAAATGTATCTGCAGTTATCAATGATTTCACGGTAGTGTGTAGTGCCGTACTTGCTTTCCAGCTGTGCAATGGATTGCTGGCTTAAAAACACGGATGTTTGTTTACTTCTGAGCGTTGACAATGCTGCAGAGAGAATGTCCCAATCAAAATTAAGCTGCGGAAATTCATCTAGTAGGAAAATGATCGGTCGTGCTTTTTCTCCGGAAGAGGAGTCCGGTCTTCGCAAGAAGGACGTCATAAAAGTCTGGATCATAATGGATGAGATTTTAGCGTACTTCTTAATTTTATCTTGTGGCAATTCAATGTAAATATCATATCCATCCTCAAGATCTTGTGGTGAGAGTGTATTTTCAGTTCGGTCAAGCAGCGTATTTAATTCACCAGCAAGGAGCGCGCGGACGGAAACGCAGGCCGTATTATAGCAGCCGGATACGTTAGTCTCATTGGTTCCATAGTAGCTCGACAGATAATCTTTTGCTTCATCGCAATCACTGGCAACAATGGTCTTTACCCATTGAATTGCGTTTCCATGCAGAAGGGCATTTATGATTTCTGGAAATGTAGTATGAATATTTTTATGAAGCATGTAAAGAGCAATGCCACAAAAAAAATCACGACCGCCAGGAATGAAATATTTATCTTTTGGATCATCTTCTAAGATAACGTTAGCAAATGACTCGATCAGAGAGGTGCGTTCAGTCATGGACATGGTTTCAATTCCATAGAGAGGGTTGAAGTGATAACTTTGAGGATCTTCCGGATTAAAAACCTTGATTTTTCGTTTCCCTTGTGTCCAGTGTAAAATATCCCCTTTAATGTCGATGGCCAGGACGGATCCGGAAAAGCGCAGGGCTGTAGGAATGATCTGGCTTGTGGTTTTATGGGTACCAGGTCCGCCAAACAGAGCGAAGTTTCCTTCTCCTGCAGAGTCCCGTTTGATGAGCCGCATACCAATTTTTCCGAGGATCACGCCCTCTGCGGTCTTCCAGGACTCGATAGGAAGTTTTTTTATGTCCAGTTTGTAGGGGTTTGCATCCTGAAAGTATTCGATTAATTCGTAATAGGATCTTTTATAGCGGCTATGATCTTTGGAATAGGATTTGCGCCCTGTAATGTCCCTATAGCGGATGTTGCGGAGGGTTTGAAAATACATGCAGCACCATAGAGCAAGAAACAGAAGCTGCATTACCTGGCGATAAAACGCTAAGTCAAAATGGATCATACTGTCATTGTTTGAGCTGAACAAGATGTTTCCGATTATAATTGATAAGAAATAGAATGCTGCAGCCAAGATGGTAAATGAGATTACCTTATAATGCTGCAGCTTAGAAAAAATAGTTTCTTTCATGATATATGTCTCCTTTCTTCTACCAGCCGACATGATTTCCCCAGGATGAGGTTGATCCAGAGCCCCACTCCATTTCGGCTTTGGCTGTTTTGGTCTGTTCCAGTTTTTTTTCTAATGATTTGATGGTTTCTTTTAATTTCTCATTTTCCTGCTTGAGACTCTGAATCTCTTCCTTAGCTTTTAACAATTCCCGTGTTTCTGTTTTTAACTCTGCGACCGTCCGGTTTATTCCACCAGTGATGCCGGAATAAACAGTAGCGTTAATTCCATGAGAATCCAGCCAGCGCTGATAGTTTGAATGGAATTGCTGCAGGTGCTTTTTGTTAAGCAACGCATCAGCGGAAACTTTTTCTTCAAACGTATTTTGTTTGGTGATGTTCCCTTTTTTATTTGGTTTCATATAAGACTTATTCTGAACTGCAGGAATGAAAGTGTAGTGCATATGATGAGCTCCGGCAATGTGGTTTCCAGAATGATCCTTGATACCTTCGTCCACATGAACAACGCACTGAATACAATTTTTTTCGCCATACAGGGAATTGAGATAGCGGTAGCTTTCAGTGAAAAATGCTTTTTCCTGTTCTGCAGGGAGATCTTTAGGAGCGGTGATGACCCACTGAACTGAAGTGTTTACATCACTGCGTCCGTATTTGTAGATCTCTTTCATACGCTTGTTATAGTACCGTTTATTTTCCCTGGCAGTTGTCCCACGATCCGGCGGGGCCAGAGAATAGTTTTTTCCGGACAGATTGTGGTCTATATCAATATTACTGGGAAGCTTTCCGGACTCTCTGGTAACGTGCCGCAGTTTATATAGAACCATGCTATCAGTGTATTTTTCCATGGCTGCCATGGTGTGCTCTCCTTTCTGATCGTGATATGTCATCCATTCCAGGACGGGCACTGCCCTGGCTCCAAAGATCGCTCAATGCTCTCAATGGAACCAGAACAGTGCCCGTCCTTCCATTTCTGCCATATACAAGATATGGCAGTTTTTTTCAAAAACTTCCACCACTTGTGTGCTCACTTTCAGTAAGCACACGGCGTTTATCTTGTCCAACGGGGCAGCGAGCTGCTTCCCCTTTGGAAATTCCCCTTCGCATCAAGGGGGCTTGCCCCCTTACAAAGCAAATCAAATTCATCGCTTCTGCTCTGAATTTTTTTGCTTTTATCCCCATTCATCCGACGGATAGATCATCTGGATGAAAAGGGACTGCCGTCCATTCGGAACAAAGTTCCTACCCTGCGTACGACCGAAAAGTTTTATCTGTAGGCGATCATGTCCAGCAGTTCCACTTCATAAATCATTTTTCCGGACGGATCGAGATACGGATCGGAAATCAGACGCAGAAACATTTCCGGAAGAAGTAACAATTCAGCTTCGTTTCTTCTTACAATGGCATTCACGTAAACAGCAAGAAGATCTTTTGGCAGATAAATTTTCAAAACAGCTGATTTATGACCGCAATTCTCAATACAGGTTTCTTTATGCAGTGACACGCTCATAAAGCCGTTTTCACAATATACCGTTTCATTTTCATGAGCTTCCACGATGGCCTGAATCGTGGAAGAGGAAACCTGGCGATAGGCAACCAGACTCTGATCGGTTGTTGGTGCAGATAAAATAGCACTTGCCATGGTTGCTGCGTAAACTGGGGCTTTTGGAAATGCGGATGTCGTGGTGTTGTTCCGGAGATACTCATTGATTTCACGATAGCGATATCCGCAGTAAAGTTCAATGGGTTCTTCAAGTCGCAATGGGCTGTGCTCTTTATATCTGGCACTTGAGAGAAAAAATACTTTTTTGTAAGCCTTAGCCCATGGGGAATAGTGGCCCATACCCCAGTTTTCAGCATTATCGAATGAGGTAAATTCATGATAAGACGCTTTGTCAATGTTGCAGTGAAAAGGCTTAATCGGTTTTTTCTTTAACTTTTTGAATAAATTCATTAGGGTGCTCCTTTCTTTCCTGGATTGACTCCAAAATAATGTTAGTGACGAGTTGGGAAAAGGAAGTCTGTTTTTCTTCTGCAATTTCCTGCAAAGATGCGTAAAGTTCAGGATCCATGGTAATAGAGAACTGTTGTTTTTTATGCTGCTTTGCTGGTCTTCCTGGCTTTTTTGTGGTGGGGTTCTGTTCCATTTCAAATTCTCCTATTTTAGTTTTGCAATGGTTTTATAATGGTATAAAACATGTATAATACCATTATTATAATGGTAAAAAAACATATATAAGGGAAAGGAACACCTTATATATGTTATGGGAAAATCTGCAGTTACTTAGATGCTTCTGACAATCATCGCGCCGTATGGTGGCTCATAATTTGGAGTCACCTGGTTCCAGTACAGCGGATCATCTTTTTCCACGATATGAAAAAGACCAAATTCCGGGGCATCCTGCCACTTTTGCATGAGCTCAAGTCCTTCCGGATCTGTTCTGCTGATGTCTGGTGTTGGGAGCTGCAGATTGTATAAGCATTTAAAATCAGGATACACGGCAGCGCAGCGTTCAAAAACCTTATCAGCGAGATCTGACGAATAGTCGGCACCATATTTGTAATCAGAAAAGAAAATAAAGTGTGGAATTTTGTACTTTTCAGAATTACGTGACTCTACTACTCCAGCGTATAAACATTTGTCTGGACTATCATAAATATCTGGAAGAACGATCCAGTCTTCCGGAAAAATCACATAACCTTCTTTCAGAAAGACTTTCTTCATGCCAGGCCGGACGTCAGGAGCTTTAACACCAAAATATTCGCTGATGCGGTGATACTGATCGGCGCAGAGTGCTTTTTCTTGCTGTGAGAAACCTGTAAGGGTGTCTGCAGCTGCTTTTTCTTCAAGGTATCGTTTCAGGCAATAGGAACCGATATCCTGGATGACGGCTGGTGACAGCTGCATAAAAATTTCGATCAAGTTATTAATAATCGTGCTGTTGGAGATTTTTTTATCTTTTGCAGTAGCGGCCATGGACTGATAACAGGGTTCTGTAAAATCAATAGAGACTTTCTTTTTCCCAAACATGTAGCAAACTCCTTTCGGTATAGGTATATAGGTAGGTTCTATTTTATCATGAGTAAAGTTTAAATATTTTTCAGTAGTGAATTTACTAAAATTACAATAACACATATTGTGTTATTTATCAAGAACATATTTTGTGTACCATTCCCATCCCTGGGCGCTGCCTTCTCCCTTGCCCGACTCCCAAGGGAGATCCTGCCAGTATGGCAGGATAAGATGAAGAAACGAATCACCCCTTTCCAGTCGCTCCCCTCAAGGGGAGCCCGTTTTTCTCCGGCCAACGATTTCTCTCCATCCCCTCCCTTCATATGCTTTTTACCTTTCGCTTATCGGCTTTTCTCCGTGCATCCTAACATCCGCTAGGAAATTTACAAGGGTAAAATGAACGGCCTGCGCCGCCCTTGTAAATTCCCTGGCGGATGTTAAAAAACGATGACTGCGAAAACCCGATAGATAAGCGAAAGGCTCAGAAAGCATATGAAGAAAGGAGATGGTAGGTTGATGAAACCTCTGGCCTACGAAAAAGAAAATGAGCGATCCCCTCCAGAAAAAGCTCAAGGTCTTGAAAGCATATAGGGGGCTTTGGCGAGCCCAGGCATTTGGTTAAAACAATATTTAATTTTAAAGGAGATAGTTACCATGACGAGAAACGATATTATTAGAGAACTTCAGAGAAGAGGATATAAGGCAGAGAGCAGAGATAACATCAAAAATGGTGTGGTTTTTGAGGGAGTTGTGATTGGGGGCAATCAGATTTCACCCATTATTTATACAAAAGCCTTAATTGAGGATGCAGAAAAGCGGGGGAAAAACGTTTATAACGTGGCTACGAAAATAATCGAAATTTATGAACAGAATGAAGATAAAGAGATTCCGGTTGATTTACTGCTTTCTAAAGAATTTTGTTTGAATCATATATATATCGCTATTCAGAAAAAGTCGAATGAAGCGATTGAAAAGAAGTGTTGTGAACTAGATCCGGACGGACTGGAAAATTATTTACTGATAAAATACAGAGCCGATGACGGTGTTGCAACGATGAAAGTTAATGAACGGTTTTTGAAAATGGCGGGAGTCACAGAGGAGGAAGCGTGGGACAAAGCAATGCAGAATATTTGCAAGGACACTGTGATTGAAAGTATGGATAAGATTTTTTCCGAAGCAATGGGAATGCCATATGATCCGGATGCAGAACCAGCCATTCCGTTATACATCATCAGCAGTGATGAGAAAATCAAGGGCGCAAGTTGTATTTTGAACCGTGAAAAATTAAAAAAGTTTGGCGAAAAATACGGGGTAAAGCAGTTGCTTGTAATTCCGTCATCCATTCACGAAATGCTGATTTCTCCATATACAGATTGGATGGAGATGGACCAGATGAAAGCCATGGTAAGAGAGGTGAATGAAAAAGAGGTACTTCCAGAAGAGCGGTTAACCGACCAGGCATATATTATGACACTGTAATTTTTACATAGCAAATAGAGCAATTCCGGCGGACTGAAAAGCCCGCCGGAGACAGAGGAGAAAACAAGATGGATGTCTACAGCATTGTGACAGAGCGAATCATAAAACAGTTGGAACAGGGTTATATTCCATGGAAAAAGCCGTGGGTAAACTGTCTTGATGGGACATTTAACCGAATCAGCCGGAAGCCGTATTCTTTGCTAAACCAGTTGTTGCTTACGCATGAGGGAGAGTATGCTACTTTTAGACAGTGGGAGCAGATAGGCGGTAAGGTGAAGAAAGGGGAAAAGTCGGAAATCATAGTGTTTTGGAAAATGCAGGAAGTCACGGAAAAAACAGAAACCGGAGAAATGCAGGTGCGAAATATTCCGGTTCTGCGATACTATAATGTTTTTCATATTTCACAGGTTGAAAATATTCTTCCTTTAGATGATAGTGAAAATCGGTTTGATACGGAACCGATTGAGGAAGTGGAAAAGGTTTTTCGTGACTATGCAGAGAGGGAGCATATCACACTTCATATTGGAGACGGGAACAAGGCATTTTACAGACCGTTTGATGATAGTATCACGTTGCCGAGTATGGCGCAGTTTGAACGGGCGGAAGAATTTTATAGCACGGCTTTTCATGAGTGCGGCCATTCTACAATGAAAGCAACCAGATGTGACCGTGAAGCTGAAAACAAAGGTTCGCATTTTGGAAATGAGGGATATTCTAAAGAAGAATTAGTCGCAGAAATTACCAGTTCTGCAATCGTACATAGTTTGGGATTGGAAACAGAAGATACATTTAAAAATAACTGTGCCTACATTCAAAACTGGCTGTCGGTTCTGAAAAATGATAAAAAATTCATCGTGTCAGCTACGGGAAAAGCTGAAAAAGCAGCGAAGTATATTTTGAGTATATAAAAGCAGCGGGGAAGGCATTCGGATCCGGATGTCTTTCTCCGCTGCTTTTGGCTGGGGGACCCGAACCAGACCTTCCCCCAGACCCCCTTCCCGTTGCTGGCCTAGTTAATGGCAGAAGTTCCAGCAACGGGAAGCGTGGCCTGGTTTATGGCTGCGGCTGGTTAGTATGTTTTTCATCCAGGAGTTCTTTGACTCTGGCTTCGAGCATTTCGATCTTTCCGGATAATTTGGCAGTTTCCAGTTCGGATGCCTGCAGTTTATCCTGCATTTCACGCTCTTTTTCTGCAACTGCCCGTTCCAGTGCCATGTCGGAATCTTTTTTCAGATCTTTCATTTCTGCAGTATGATCTTTCTGTAACTGGTCGATTTTTCTCTGCAGGTCAGCAATGGTTTCTTTGGCTTCTTTTTCTGAGGATTTCAAATCATCATATCCAACCAGCTTCTCATCAGACTCCGCTAAGCGAGTGGTAAGCATGGCATTGATTTTTTCTTTTTCTGCAGCTAAGGATGCGGCTGTATCAGCCTGTTTCTGGACAGTTTCAAGATCTTTGATGGCTTTTTCGGCTGCGTGCAGAGCAGCTTCTTTTGCAGCGTTAGATGCTTCAAGCTGGCCTTCATAGGTGACTTTTAAAGCGGATTTTTCGGCCTGCAGCTGAGTAATCTGCTGATCCTTTTCACCTAAAAGCCGTTCACGGCTGCTGGAAACGGACTCAAACATTTTTCTGATATCACTCAGCGCAGCGTCCAGCCCTTTGGTATCGACACCGTTCGATTGCATCACAATATCACCCATGCTCTTTT
>OLSP01002846.1_pt1 | contig 13125 bp, 17 predicted proteins | sample 1672941 | NCBI WGS metagenome assembly OLSP01 (sample SAMEA3136739, study PRJEB25190) | human gut metagenome | reverse complement strand
ATACCGCCACTCAAAGCCGGATGGCTCCTTTTCTACTGCCGGTGTATACACTTTTTTCATATAGAAAAACAGAGGAATAGCAAGAATTATTTCTACCACAGCAAGCATGAGAGAAAAAGACCAGCGGTAATTTTGTACGGCGAGGTCAGGGAAGAAAAGATTTTCTATGGTCTTTGATGAAATTACAGCGAGGTTCGCAAGATTTGAAATCATTAAAAGTGTAAAAAACGTTTTGCCAAAGTGTTTTTTTATGGCAAGAAAATAAAAAGCAGCGTACAGGATGGTGCTTACTGCACTGATGGTTCCGGTGTTGTTTCCGGGAGCAAAGGCAGCCCATGCACCGAGAAAAAGCTGCAAAATTGTCACAAGAACAATCAAAAAAAATGTTGTTTTTATCGAAAAACGAAGACTGTGCCGGAACGGATAAAGTGCCAGGGCAAGAAAAGGAAGAAAATTCAGCAGGGAATAAATGGCGACTTCCGCCAATCGATAAAAAGACAGCATCATTTGCCACCTCCATTTCGTAACATTTCAAACCGGAACGTAAAATAGGCATCTAAAACTTCTTTGGATTTACGTCTGCTAATTGGGATACTTTTTCCGTCGCTCATGACAAAAACATCATTGGTCTGGGAAGCAACTTCATAAAAATTAATCAACATACCTTTTGTCGGGCTGGAAAAATACGGATAGGCACATAAAAGCGATTCAATTTCGGAAAAAGAAGTCCGCACAATTGTGTCAACGTCGTATTTGCAGTGAAGGGTGACCCGGTGTGAAGAAAAATCAACATAAATAATATTGCGCAGAATGGCACTGGTGCCATCGGGAAGTTTTACCGTACGCATCTTCTCAATTTCTGCGAGGTTAAGCCGGTCTAACATAACCTTTACTTTGTCGCGCCCAAATGGTTTGCGCAGATAATAGCAGGCATTTACCTCATAACTTTCACTGGCAAATTCATTGCTCGTTGTACTGAAAACAATTTTTACGTTGCTGTCTCGTTCCCTGATTTTACGGGCAACATCCACGCCGGTCAGTTTGTCCATAAAAATATCTAAAATAATAAGGTCAAAATCCGCAGTCTCCCAAGCGGTCAGAAACTCTTCGCCACTTCGATAATCCGATATTTCTGAAGAATCTCCGAGAAATTCATTTAACAAAGTGCGTAGTTGTTCACACATTTGTATATCATCATCCACAATCGCAATTCTCAAAGTTAATCTCCTTATAATTCAAAAGTTTTACAAATTTTCCTTATTGTAGCATATTTTGACACAAAAACAAAGAAGCATAAAAGAATATTTTTACCGTTTGTGTAATTTTTTTACCGCTTGTGCCAAAGCGGTTGTTATTTGTAAAGAGTTCGGGTAAAATTTGTGTTACAGCTAAAGACATAACAGGAGGATATGTGAACACAAGGGTAAACACGAAAGGGAAAGACGAAGGCAAACAGAGAGGGAAAGCAAACGGCAGTCTGTAATAGGCTGCCGTTTGGCATGCAGAGAACACTTGACCTTGACGTCACGCACATAACATTCTATGATAAAAGAAGAAATATCAATAGAAAAAGGAGAGTGCTTGACTTATGAAAAAAATAATCACATATGTTATGATATTTACGATGTTAATTACAACGGCTGCAGTTTCTATGGCGGTTCCGGCATCGGCGGCGGTGAAAAAGCAGAGCAAAAGACAGGTGACATTGATTCGAAGCTACAATAAAATATACCGCAAATGCAAAAAGAACTTTAAGTATGATGGTTCGCAGCTTGAAATGAATCAGGATTCTTACAAAGAATTCAAAATCTGGGACAAAGAACTCAATCGTGTATACAAACTGCTTTATAAAGGGTTGTCGGCAAAGCAGAAAAAAGTGTTAAAGAAAAAACAGATTCGCTGGATAAAGAAAAAAGAAAAGGAAGCAGCCAAGGAAGCGGCACAATGGGCTGGCGGAAGCGGACAGCCGTTGGCACGTAATATGGTGTTGATTACAGAGACCAAGAAGCGTTTACGTTGGCTGATTCGAATTTACGCATAAGAAGGAGCATATAGAAACGATGGCAAACATAATTAAGATTGCGGATTTTTCAGATGAGGCACTTGATTTTTATGCGCGTGAAAAAGAGGCGCAGTTAAAACACCGCCCGGCGCATGGCAGGGGGATGTTTATTGCGGAGAGTCCGATTGTCATTGAGAGAGCACTGGCAGCGGGGTATGAGCCGGTATCATTTCTCATGGAAGAGGCGCACATTGAAAAGCAGGGGCGGAAATTTATCGCAAAATACCCGGAGATTCCAATTTTTACAGCACCGTTTGATGTGTTGACAAAAATCACAGGATTCAAACTCACGAGAGGGATGCTTTGTGCGATGTACCGCAGGGAACTTCCGTCGATTGAACATGTGTGTAAAAATGCAAGCCGGATAGCGGTTTTGGAAAACGTGGTGAATCCAACCAATGTAGGTGCGATTTTCCGTTCGGCAGCAGCACTTTCAATGGATGCTGTCCTGCTTACCCCGGATTGCAGCGACCCCTTATACCGCCGTGCGGTGCGGGTAAGTATGGGAACCGTGTTTCAGGTTCCGTGGAGTTTTCTGCCGGATGATGAAACCTATGTGAGCAGGCTGCACAAACTTGGCTATAAAACGGCGGCAATGGCACTGTGTGAGGATACGGTTTCAATTGCGGATGAGAAACTGAAAGAAGAAGAAAAACTTGCCATCATTTTAGGAACCGAAGGAGAAGGTCTCATGCCGCAGACAATAAAACAAAGTGATTACACTATCAAAATACCGATGGCACATGGCGTTGATTCGCTGAATGTAGCGGCGGCGAGTGCAGTCGCTTTTTGGGAGTTAGGAAATAAGGAGGCAGAACGATGATAAGGCATATTTTATTTTGGAATTACACGGAGAAAGTGAAAGAGGAGCATACACAGGAGGAATCCCTTCGTTTTATGCAGCAGTCAGTGGCTACGATGAATGGAAATATAGAGGGACTTTTGCATGCAGAGATAAACCGCAATTTTGCCGGTGGCTATGACCTTGTTTTTTATGCAGAATTTGCAGATGAGGAATCGTTAAAGAAGTTTATGAACCACCCACTTCATGTGGCACATAGAGAGAAATGCAAGGAAATTGTGACTGACCGGTTATGTGGCGATATCGTCAGTGAATAGAGAAGACGACACGTAAGATGGAAAAGCAAAAGAACATAACATGCTTTCCAAAACTTGCATAAAAGGCATCAATTCGCTATAATGGGGACAATGACGTTTGAAAGGAGAATTTAGTAACATGAAAAAGAAATTTAGTTTTCTGCTTGTATTGGCAGTTCTTGTAATGGGGCTTAGTGCATGTGGAGGTTCAAAATCTGACACAACGAGCGAGACAAAGGTACCAAAAGCTACGGAGACAGCCGAGGCAACAAAAAAGCCGGAATCAAAAACAACCGATACAAAAGGAAAGCATCACGCAAAAATTAAAGTGAAAGATTATGGCACGATTGAGGTGGAGTTAGACGGTGATACAGCACCGATTACGGTTGCAAATTTTGTTAAATTAGTAAACGAAAAGTTTTATGATGGTTTGACATTTCACCGCATTATGTCCGGTTTTATGATTCAGGGTGGTGATCCGTTAGGAAACGGAACCGGTGGTTCAGATGAAACGATCAAAGGTGAATTTTCTTCCAATGGAGTAGAGAATAACATTTCCCATAAAAGAGGTGTGATTTCCATGGCACGTTCCTCTGAACCGGACAGCGCAAGTTCCCAGTTCTTTATTATGCATCAGGATGCTGACTATTTAGATGGTCAGTATGCTGCGTTCGGAAAAGTGACAAAGGGTATGAGTGTTGTCGATAAGATTTGTGAAGATGTTACGCCAACTGACGGTAACGGTACGGTTGAAAAAGCAGATCAGCCGGTCATTGAAAGTATTCGTATGGTGGATTAAATAAAATCGTGTCTATTGAATAACGATGGAAGCACAGGTTAAGTCTTCCGAAAGATTGTAAACAATGCCGCTCTTTAGTCCTATGACGGTGGGACGAAGGACGGCATTTGGTTTATTTTCGACAACGCGGGCCTGTTCGCCGTTGCTCAGTGAAACCGTTGTATCAACCGGATAGAGAATGACGCTCTCCATGAAACTGCGCATGGCAGTGATATCTAACTCGGCGGTCATTGACATAATCATTTCCACGGCGGTGCGCTGGGAAAATGATTTTTTGTAAGGACGCTCGGTTACTAGAGCGTCGTAAACGTCCGCAATGGACAGAATTTTTGCATAAGGTACAATTTTATCGGAAGCGTATCCAAATGGATATCCGGTTCCGTTCATTTTTTCATGATGTTGCAGCACGGCAAGCGAAATGGCACCGAGAAATTCTTTTTTCGCTTTTAATATGTTATAGCCAAGCTCGGAGTGCTGTTTCATAATAGCAAATTCTTCATCGGTTAAACGCGCCGGTTTGTTTAAAATCTCAGATGGAATTTTTGATTTTCCCATATCGTGTAAAAGTCCGGCGATACCGATATTATAAACATCTTTGCTTGACATGCCTAAGTTTCTGGCAATAATCATGGAGATGGTAGCGACATCCACACTGTGCTTAAACGTATATTCATCGCTTGTTTTGAGCGCACTGATATCAACCGCCAAAGCGTCGTTGTGGTCAATGGCGTGAATCAAGTCATTTGTGATTTTTGCGGAGGTGTTTGTGAATTCCGGTGAGTCTGAATTGTTATATAAATACTGGATTCCCTCGGATACGCGTTTTTTTACACTCTCTGATAAATGAACTTTTCTTGGGTCTTCTGTGCGGTATTTTTCGATTTTATTGCGTACAAAAGGGGTGAGTGTTTCTTCCTTCGGTTTTTCCTCCGGGTCTTCCTCACCTGTCTTTATGTATACTCCGTGTACGCCTCGTTTTTTCAGGCCTTCAATCAAATAAGCATCCAAAGCAGAGCCACGGGCAATGAGTGTACGGTCCAGTCTGTCTTTGATAACCTGGTCAATCTGCATGCCCTCTTCTAGTTTGGAAGTTGGTACATAAAATCGCTTAATCAATGAAATCCAATCTCCTTTAATGTTTCTGTTAGTAGTATAACATAAATGGGAGCTTGTTCCAACTGTTTGCCCGGAGGAAGTTGAAAAAAAACGGTAATGAAAATAATTCACTTCAAAAGTGAACAAAATTAAACATTTTCGCTTTACATTTGTTTTTCCTACGATATAATAGGATATGCTGGGTCAAAACGTTATTGAGAAAATTTTGCACCCAATGGATGAAGGATAGAAGGAGATTTGAGAACGATGAAGAACGGTATCGAAATCAGATGGCACGGCCGCGGCGGCCAGGGTGCCAAGACGGCAGCACTTTTGCTTGCGGATGTAGCGTTCAAAACGGGTCAGAACGTGCAGGGATTTCCGGAATATGGTCCGGAGCGTATGGGAGCACCGATTACGGCGTACAACCGCATCAGTTCCGATGTGATTCGCGTACATTCAAACATTTACCACCCGGATTATGTGGTAGTTGTAGATGAGACGCTTTTGGATTCGGTTGATGTGACAGCCGGTTTGAAGGAAAACGGTGCAATTATTATTAACACACCGAAAAAGAGAGAGGACATGATTCCGAAACTCAATGGCTACAAAGGTCGTGTTTATGCGATTGATGCCAGACATATTTCCGTGGAGACATTAGGAAAGAATTTTCCGAATTCACCGATGTTAGCAGCTACGGTAGCGGTCAGTGAAGTAATGGAAAAAGAGACTTTTATTCATGAAATGAGAGCTTCTTATGAACATAAATTTGCAAAGAAACCAGAAGTAATTGACGGTAATATGGAAGCGTTGGAGCGTGCCTTTGACGTTGTTTCCATCGATATTCAGAAAGATAAGGAGGCAATGGCGTGAGAACAGATGTTACAAAAATCAACGAAAAAACACCACATCAGGATTTGACAGAAGGCTTGATGGTTTTTGCGGGTGGCACTTCAAAACTTTTTAATACCGGTGAGTGGCGCACGAATACCCCGATTTATGTTGCAGATAAATGTAAACAATGCCTGCTCTGCACCCCGGTTTGCCCGGACTGCAGTATTCCGGTTAAAGATGGAAAGCGTGGCGAATTTGACTATGACCATTGTAAGGGCTGCGGCATTTGTGCTAAAGTATGCCCATTTGGCGCAATTGAGATGAAGGAGGGAAATATCTAATGGCAATTAAAGAACGTATGTCAGGAAATGAAGCGGTATCGTATGCAATCCGCCAGATTAATCCGGATGTTATGCCGGCATTTCCGATTACTCCTTCGACGGAGATTCCACAGATGGTTTCTACGTATATTGCAAATGGTGAGATGGATACCGAGTTTATCCCGGTGGAGAGTGAACATTCTTCCATGAGTGCAACAATTGGTGCCGAGGCAGCAGGTGCGAGAAGTCTGACGGCTACTTCTTCTGCAGGACTCGCACTTATGTGGGAAGAACTTCTTCTTGCCGCATCGAATCGTCTGCCACTTGTTATGGCGTTGGTAAACCGTACATTATCCGGTCCGATTAATATTAACTGCGACCACTCCGATGGTATGGGCGCAAGAGATACCGGCTGGATTCAGATTTACGCAGAAAATAATCAGGAAGCGTATGACAACTTTATTCAGGCATATCCGATTGCGGAAGATACGAGAGTGCATCTTCCGGTTATGATTTGCCAGGATGGATTTATTACAAGCCACGCTGTGGAAAATATTACGCTTTTGGAAGATGAAGCGGTCAAAGATTTTGTTGGTGAGTATCATCCGGAAGAATTTTTGTTAAATCCCGGCAAACCAATTGCGGTAGGACCGTATTCCATTTCCAATTATGCGATGGAAGCAAAGAAAAATCAGGAAGTGGCTCTTGAAAATTCAAAAGAAGTTATCAAGGAAGTTGCCAAAAAATACAAAGAGCTGACCGGACGTGGTTTTGAGCTTTTCGAGGAATATAAAGCGGAAGATGCCGATTACATTATGTTGATTATGGGTTCGGCAGCAGGAACTGCGAAAGAGGCTGTGGATGAACTTCGGGCAGAAGGCAAAAAAGTCGGTGTACTCAAACTTCGTGTATTCCGTCCATTCCCTTCAGAGGAAATTGCAAAAGCTTTAGCAAATTGCAAAGCAGTTGCCGTTATGGACCGTTGTGAGAGCTACAATGGCAATGGCGGACCACTTGGCAGTGAAGTGCCGGCAGCTTTGTTCAAAAATAAGATAATGATTGAAGCAGTGAATTATATATACGGTCTGGCCGGACGCGATTTTACCATTAAAGATGTAAAAGATGTATTCGCGGAATTAGAGGATATGATTGAAAATGGCAAGACAGTAGAACAGTACCAGTATATCAGACTGAGAGGATAAACGGAGGATAGTATGAGTGATTATCGTTTAAAAACTATGATGGAAAAACCAGAGAGATTGGCTCCGGGACATCGTATGTGTGCCGGCTGTGGTGCAACAATCGCTGTACGTGCCGTACTTCGTGCTCTGCATGAGGGAGACCACGCAGTCATTGGTAATGCGACCGGATGTCTGGAAGTTTCTTCTTTTATGTATCCATACACTGCATGGGAGGACAGTTACATACATAATGCATTTGAAAATGCAGGTGCCACATTGAGTGGTGTTGAGACTGCTTACCGTGCCTTGAAAAAACGCGGCAGACTGCCGGAAGACGAAACATTTAAATTTATTACATTTGGTGGAGACGGCGGAACTTACGACATCGGTTTCCAGTCCTTGTCCGGTGCGATGGAGCGTGGACATGACATGGTTTATGTCTGCTATGACAATGGTGCCTATATGAACACCGGTATCCAGCGTTCTTCGGCAACTCCGATGTATGCGGACACAACGACAACGCCGGTTGGCAAGCAGTCCGTAGGTAAAATGCAGAACCGCAAAGACTTGGCAAGCATCATTGCAGACCACGACGTTGCTTATGTTGCACAGACAACAATGACAACGGATTTTAAAGATTTGCATCGAAAATCCGAAAAAGCCATCTACACAGAAGGCGCAAGCTTTCTGAATGTAATGACACCATGCCCACGTGGCTGGCGTTACGACACAGCAGATATCATGAACATCTGTAAACTTGCCGTAGAAACCTGCTACTGGCCACTGTTTGAAGTGATCGATGGAAAATGGCAGTTATCCTATAAACCAAAGAATAAACAGCCATTAGAGGAGTTCTTAAAATTACAGGGAAGATTTAAACATCTCTTTAAACCGGAAAATGAACATCTGATTGCTGCATTCCAGCAGGAAGTAGACAGAAGATGGGAAGAACTCTTAGAGAAGTGCGAAGCATAAATTTCATAATAGGATGATAGAGAAAAAGCTGCTTGTCCCGTAGGGGAGAGCAGCTTTTTGACATTAAATGGATGTATATAATTAGGAAATTGTTCCGTTTTTACTACAAGATAGGCGGACGGAACCAGAATATTTCTTGGTGGAATTCGTATTTTTTAATGTACAGAAGCCAGAAGCGGTATTTCCACTTTTGGAGGTTTTTCGAGAAGAAAAAGACCAGCCATTTTTCTTGATAGAGGAAGAAGAACTTACTTTTGTACATGTTGAAGATTTACCATTGTATGTAAATGAAGCCTGTAAAGTATATGTAGCAAGAGTAGAACCAGCATTATTCTTTATGGTAATTGTTTTAGAAGAATTTTTAGAAGATGTTGTTGAAAATAACTGGATGGCAGAATTAGAATCAAAAGTCACTAATGTTGAAGTGACAATAAAATCATCATCTTGGTAGATGACTTCTTCTGAAATAGTGGATGCATTTGCATAATCACAAAAAAATGTAATAAACAGTATCATGGTTAAAGTGATAGTAAAAATTTTCTTTTTCATTGTATATGATCTCCTTTATTTATTATCTGTTAATCGGGAAAATTCTTCTGAAGAAACTTCTTCACCATTATAGATGTAATGTGTAGGGTTTGTATGATACATCCTATAGTGTACCCAATAATATTCATAAGCAAATATAGATAGAACAACAGTTACACAAATTGCAATAATTAGAAAGCGTAAATGTAATCGGGGTCTGGCGACCACAGAGTGTTTAATATCCGTATGATCTGCAAGGATAGAGCCGGCAACTTCGGATGGAGAACCAAACTCTGTTAGTATATCCTGCCATGAGGCATTAGGATGTTCTTTGCAGTAAAGCCTCATGTTCGTTTCCATATCTTTTAAAAATACAGATCTGTCGGGATAAGATTTTGGAATGAGAGCAGAAAGTTCTCTTAAATATTGCTTGATGGTATTTGTCATTTTGTCACCTCATAATATGCACCTGCATCTTCATCTTCAGTTGCCCATTCAGATTCCCATTCTTCCCATATTTCAGTTCCATCATATACAGTCATTGTTTCTTCTATAATAAAATCATGTGTTTGTTTCCATAAGTGAAAACTATAGATAACTAAGATTAGAAATATAAGTGCAAGAAGGCAGGCAATAGTGGAAACAAAGATGTTTCGTTGGTGTGTTTTATAAGATGCTGCAAGTTCTGCATCAGATAATTGTTCCATATAAGATCTAGCAAGGTCGTCAGAAGAACCAAAATGCTCTGTAACAGCCTCCCAGTCTGCATTCGGATGTTCTTCCAAAAAATCATCAATATTCTGCTGTAAGGTGCGTAATAAGAGTTTCTTATTCGGATAACCAGCCGGTAAGGCAGACGCTATCTCGTGCAGATAATGTTTAATTTTCTTCTTCATCTTTTGATTCATAAGTGTCCCCTTTATCTGAAGCTAATAGAAAATCGATCATATGAATGTAATTTGTAAAGGACAGCTTCAGTTCTTCCAGATATTGGTAGCCGGATGGCTCTAAATGATAATATACACGAGTCTGTCGTTTCCCCACTTTTTTCTCAAAGAAAGAAATATGCTGCTGGTCACTTAAACGGTAAAGGATCGGATACATGGAACCTTCTAATATTGTATAATTTCCATTACTCCGTTTTTTTAACTCCTGTGATAACTGGTAACCATACATATCTGCTTCTGAGAGAAGTTTTAAAAGCATCATCTCGATAGTTGCTTTTTTTAAATTTGTTAATAAGTTTGATTTTTGTTTTTCCATAGGGATTGCTCCAATATATAAGTGTACCATACTAATTTTAACATGAGATATTTTTAAATCAATACCTAGAATAAAAATATAGTTGTTGACATAGTACATAGAATATGTATAATGAAATTATCATGGTTGCATGTAGTATGAATGATTTGAGGAAGGGAACGGCAACTGGATAAACAGTATCAACATTTAAACTATTTCACAAAAAAGAAAAGAGGAACAATATGAACAAATATTTAAAGACAGGTGGTGTTCTCTTGATCTGTGCATGTGCAGTTGGTATCTTATGGACATCAGCCCATCATAAAAAGGATGTTTTAAATGGTACACAGAAAGCAGATGCAGCACAGGCAACTTCTTTTCCGAAGACATATGAGAAACAGGTAAGTGATACTTTTACCATTCAGGCAGATGTGATCGTACCGGAAAACTTTGATCCATCCAACCTGCATAAAACTACAGCACAGATTCACAAGATTGATCAGGAAGCATGGAAAAAGCGGTTTTTAGAATCAGGAATAGAATATCAGGAACATGAATATGAAGAAAGTAATCGGGAAGAAAAACGTATTAAGGGAATACTTTATGATAAAGCAGATGGATGGCAGCTAGCAGTATCTGAACAATGTGGAGCATTATGGGCAGCTAAGATGGATAAAATTATTAATTATCTGATATGGGATTATCCGGTTTCAGACGGTTATAATCGAGACGCTTATCCAACACAGGGCGATTTGTCATTTGCAAAAAGAGATGATGCCTATCAGATAATTGCAGGAGAATTGGAAAGTTTAGGGATTCCGATGAAAAATGTTGAAATAGAGAGGTGTTACAATCTACCATACCAGACGCTGGCAGAACAGGAACAGTTAGCGGCAGAGAGAGGCGAATTGGATGCAGATGAGAGAAGGACTGACTGGAGTAGTGAGGATGATGCCTATTATTACTATATCTGGCAGACAGAACAGGAACTTCCGGTATATCCCTGTGGGCATATAGAAGATATGGATCCAGAGAATATCAGAGGGGGGATTGAGTGTTGCTATTCAAAGGATGGGATAGATTATCTGAATGTATCTTATTGGATGGATTTTAAACAGGAAGAGGAAACATTATCCTTACTTTCATTTGAGGATATTATCAAGATTGTAGAAGAAAAATATGGAGATGTTATCAATGACAGGATGATGACATTGAATACGTGCAGATTGTTTGAAGCTCCGATTCCGCAGGCAGAAGGAAGTTATGAAGTGGTGCCGGTGTGGATCTGTAAGATACAGGATGGGAATATGAGCAATCCGATCTATCTGCCGATTAATGCTGTGACAGGACAAGAGGTTGAAGAATTGGAGTATGAATGATGACAGTAAAATATTTAAAAGCAGATTTCTACCGGATGTTTCGTGCACCGAATTTTTATATTGCAGCAGTTAGTATATTTGTAATCTATCTGATCAGTACTTTGCAGAATTTTGGTGGAACAAATGTTGCAGAAATGTTCTGGGTAGTGAAATTTTACAGTCTGATCATCTGTATCTTTGCAGGCAGCAGTTTTGCATTTGCGAACAGTCTGCTCGAAGATGAGGAACACAGATTCTGTTATGCAGTCGTATTGCGGGGAAATTGTAAGGCATATGTGCGTGCAAAAGTGATCTGCTGCTTTGTAGGAGCAATGCTTGCAGTGATGGCAGGGACTTTATTATATGCAGTTCTTTTAAGGACATGGCTGCCATTTTATGGACTGGAAGATGATGCCATGACAAAACTTATTCGGGAACATGATATTTTTGGAAGTTGTATAAAAGATGGAGGCTTTGTGGTTTATTTTCTAGCTTCAGGTTTGGTGATAGGGTTGCTAGGAGGCATTCTGTCATTGGTATCCATGTGGCTTTCATTGATTGCAAAGAATAAGATGTTTGCAGTCTGCTTTCCAGTGATTGCGTATTACTTCATAGTCAATTATAGTGCAGATCTGTTGGGACAGGATGCGATCTGGTTGAATTTTAATGGGATCTATCTGTACTCCAGTTACGTTTTTGATGATAAGCCGTTTTTCTCATTTCTGTATGCAGTTTTGCTGGCGGTTATCTTGAGCATAGGATTGGGACAGTTGATCTATCGGCGTGTCTGCCGGATATGGAGGTAGTTGTGAATATCAAAAATACAGTCAGAAGTTATATACAAAGAGCATGTTCAATCCGCAGTCTGACACTGATTCTTATCTGGGTTTACATGCTGGATACTCTTTTGCAGGGATATCGTGTACGAGATGCATTTGCGATACTTCCTTTTGTGCAGGCAGATGGATATTTTCTTAAGGTTATGCTGATCGGTGTACTTTGTTTTTTTTCAAATGCACCATTTATGAACCGCAATGAGATGTATGTGATCTTAAGAACCGGGCGGCGAAGATGGGGCAGAAGGAATATAGGATATATTTTTGTATGCAGTATCGTATTGGCAGTGCTGTTAGCTGTGATCAGTACCCTGATGATCCTGCCAGCAGCGAATTTTAGTAATCATTGGGGAAGTCTTTATAAAACGCTGGCATTGCAGAGTGGAACGCTTGTATTTCCTATAGTAGATGAAGCTATGATACGGTATACACCCATTCAGTTGATGGGATGCATCATTCTGATTGACAGCCTTGCATTTTCGTTTATGGGAATGTTTTTATATACACTCAGTTTATACAGCAATAGGATCTTAACTTACTTATTGACGATCATTTTAATTTTTCTTCCAACGGTTGAGGCATTTATACCATGGTCGATCGTTTACTATTCTCCGTTTTCATGGATCAATCCACAAAAATGGCGGTATGGAACGATGTTGGAATATCCGAATTTAACCTATATTATGACGGCATACATATTTTTACTGTTTTTGCTGGTACTAGCAGCACAGAAAAAAATGGATCCTTTCCCTCCGACGCTGCCACTTGCTCAGTGAACTGCTTTTTTCCTTCCAGTT
>OLSP01002842.1_pt1 | contig 13131 bp, 9 predicted proteins | sample 1672941 | NCBI WGS metagenome assembly OLSP01 (sample SAMEA3136739, study PRJEB25190) | human gut metagenome | reverse complement strand
TCTTTTAGCGGAGATGGGTGAGATCCTGCGCATTTCCCCCGGAAATGGTCCCGACCGCTACGATGGCAATGCCGCACCACATTATCATTTTATCTGTACCAGATGCGGCAGAGTACTAGATATTGATCTAGACCATCAGTCCCAATTAGACGAACTCGCCGGAGAACGCTTTGATGGTAAGATTGTCAGTCACATTACACATTTTTTCGGACTCTGTCCGGAATGTAAACAAAATAACTAAATTTATTTAAGAAAAGGAGATTATCATTATGGCAAAATATGTATGTTCAGTATGCGGATATGTTCACGAAGGAGACCAGCCACCAGAGGCCTGTCCAATCTGTAAGGCACCTGCTGAAAAATTCACCAAACAGGAAGGTGAGAGAACATGGGCTGCAGAGCACGTTGTAGGTGTTGCAAAAGGTGTCAGCGAAGATATCGTTGCTGATTTAAGAGCAAACTTTGAAGGAGAATGTTCAGAAGTTGGTATGTACCTTGCAATGGCAAGAGTTGCTCACAGAGAAGGCTATCCAGAAGTTGGTCTTTACTATGAAAAAGCTGCTTGGGAAGAAGCAGAACATGCTGCAAAATTTGCAGAATTACTTGGTGAAGTTGTAACAGACAGCACGAAGAAAAATCTTCAGATGCGTGTAGACGCTGAAAACGGTGCAACTGCAGGAAAATTTGATCTGGCAAAACGTGCAAAAGCTGCTGATCTCGATGCGATCCATGATACTGTACATGAGATGGCTAAAGACGAAGCCAGACATGGTAAGGCATTTGAAGGACTCTTAAAGAGATATTTTGGAGAATAATCCTACTCTATCCTATGATTCACAAAAGCCGCCGGAGATCTGATACTCTCCGGCGGCTTTCATGATATTAAATCTCCCACTCTCCATACCGTACATTTTCCTGATCGCTCTTATGTGCCCCGATCATTTTTTCCATCCAGATCATATCATACCATGTATGAAACTTATATCCGCTGTTATGAAATGTTCCTACCAGTTCAAATCCCATTTTTTTATGAAAATAATAACTGTCTTTTCCCAAATGTGGATCTTCCTGACTTGGAAATGCGATGCAGGCATTCATATTTAAGATGCCCATACTCTTTAAAGATTCCTCTAAGGCGGTATAAAGCACTCTGCCGATACCTTTTCCCCTTGCATCTTCTCTTAAATAGATCGTTGTTTCGACAGACCAGTTATAAGCCTCCCGTCCTTTAAATTCACCGGCATAGGCATAACCTAAGATCCGACCATCTTCCACTGCCTTAATATAAGGAAACTTCGATGAAACATGATGTATACGTTCTTTAAATTCTTCCAAAGAAGGAATTTTATATTCAAAAGAGATTGCGGTATCCTTCACATACGGTGCATAAATTTCAAGCAATTCTTCTGCATCCGCTATCGTAACTTTCTCAATCTGCATATTTACTGCTGCCTTTTTCTGTTTTATGTATTTCTGCCGGGTTTACATGAACCATGATATGTTTCACTTTCGGGAACTTTTCTTCCATACGATTGTGCACGTCCTCTGCGATCTGATGTGCTCTCTGCAAGGTAAAACTGCCATCGACAGAAATTTCTACATCCACATACCACTTATTGCCAAACATACGCGTCTGTAGCAGATCAATCCCTAACACATCCTTATGTTCCATGACACAGGCGGCTAACTTCCGTTCTGTTTCTTCGTCACAGGAATGATCGACCATTTTATCTACGGCATCTTTAAAAATATCATAACCGGCTTTTATGATAAATACAAAAATCACTAAACTTGCAATGGAATCCATGATCGGATAGCCAAGCCTTGCACCTGCGATACCGATCAATGCACCTACTGAAGAAAATGCATCTGACCGGTGATGCCATGCATCAGCCATTAAAGCACTCGAATCGATCCGTTTCGCATAAAACCTTGTATACCAGAACATGGCTTCTTTGCTTAAAATGGAGAGTACAGCCGCTGCCAGCGCCAGAACTCCCGGAACTTCCAGTGTTTCGTAATTTCCCTGCAAGATATTTCTCCAGGCTCCTGCTCCAATGCCCAGCCCGGTAATAAAGAGCACCATTGCCAATACAAGTGCTGCCACACACTCTAAACGTTCATGGCCATAAGGATGTTCTTTGTCCGATTCCTTTGATGATACTTTGATCCCGATGATCACAATGACGGTACTGAACACATCGGATGCCGAATGGATCGCATCACTGATCATCGCACTTGAATGTGCAATGATTCCTGCAAGCAGTTTCAATACCGAAAGGATCACATTTCCAATGATTGAGACAAAAGACACCCGGTTGGCTATCTTTGTAAAATCATTTTTTCCACTTGTGTTAATAGATATTTGTTTGTTTTCTTTCACTCTGTGCTCCTCCAGACTGCATCTTACTACAGATGCTTTTCATATTTACCATTGATACTCATGCCGTCTTTTGCAACCACAAATGCATTTTCATCTATCATTCTTAAATCTTTCCGAAGATGTGCACACTCATATTTTGATAATACTGCGATCACCATATAAGTCCGGCTCTCTGTATACCCACCTTTTGCCTCCCACCATGTTGCATCTCTTTTGAACTCTTTCACAATATAATCTAAGATCTCTTTCGGCTCTTTTTTGGTAAAGATCACCACTTCCGTATTGATATTCTGTGTATGTGTTTTATCAGACATCAATGTACTGACTGCTGAATAGATGATACTGTAAACTGCGGTCTGCACACCAAACAGGATCGCACAGACTCCATAAACTACTGCATTTACCAGAAGCGAAACCTTGCCAACGCTGAATCCTTTGTATTTTTTTGTAAAATACATTCCGACAATATCCATACCTCCGCTCGAACCTCCGGCTTGTAAGGAAATGCCGATCCCACATCCACCAAATATTCCTCCGATGATAGCCGCTGTTAACGTATCACCTACCACCGGTACTGAAGGAATTGGCAGAATACTTAAAAATATCGTCTGGCTTACAACACATATAAGCGTTCTCGTAAAAAAACTTTTCCCGATCGTCATATAAGCTAAGAAAAACAAGGGGATATTCAATATGAGGTTGATCATACCTGCAATATCTGTAGTTCCCGAAAACAGATGAACATACTGTACAAGTAAGGTACGGATAACCTGACTGATTCCCATCAGCCCACCATTATACAGGTCAGCCGGTACGATAAAAAAATTGATTCCCATGGAAAAAACCAGCATTCCTGCTATTGCTGTTAAATTCCGCTCTAATGTTTTACGATTCAGTATCTTTCTGCCCATAGGCATTTCCCTTCTTTCTTCTTATAGTATATGTAACTGTTTGAATACAACAAAATCAATCCGTTATAACAAAATTTCTTACTGTTTACAGTATACCCATGAATCTTCATATATACAACAAAAAAATACAAGAAAAAGGGGAGGAACTTTATATGATGATGTGCAGTTGCTTACCAGACATTACGCCGTGTTGCATTTGCACATATTGTTGAAACAGACGAAACTGCCCAACAGACGTTAGAGGATGAGGCAGCATCCTTGAAAAAAACAATATCTGACACATGCAGTGCATATGAAACACTTCTGACCACGGACGGATCCAAAAACGATTTATAAAATTTTAAATCCGAGTATGCTGATCATCTTGTCATATATGATCAGATCTTAGAATACAGCCGTAATGGTAATGATGATGATGCATCACAGCTTGCAAATAATGATCTGCGTAATGCCGGTGTTGCACTTACTACAGAATTAGATTCCATGGTAGATGCGAATAAGACACAGATGCAGAATGCTGTTACCCATCAGGAAACAGTTTATAGTAGTGTTACAAGATCTATATTTATCCTGCTCCTGATCAGTATTTTAGTATTTGCTTTTGTTGTATTTATCTGCTGGAAGTGGGTATGCAAACGTTTAGTTAATATCAATAACCAATTGCGTGATGTCATTGCAAGCATTGATGCCGGTGAAGGTGACCTGACGAAACATGTACAGTGCTTCTGTACGGATGAGATCGTTACGCGCTTTAACGATATATCCGTACATCTGAAACAGTTGATGGACAGCATTACGGAATCGATCAATGGCATCAATACTGCTGTCAATGAAAGTGCTAAAGGTGCAACAAATGTGGCTACAAATACTTCCGATCTTGTAAAAGATATCGGTGAGATCGCAGATGCTATGGATGATAACCGTCAGGTAGCCGGAAACTTAACAAATGAGGCAGACCGCTTTATCAATCTGTAATATGATATAAGAAACAGAACGGTCAGATCTCTTATCCTGCAAGCAGGAATAGGAGTTCTGACCTTTTTGACTCACCTACGCACATATTTATTTTATGATATATGTAAATACCATGATTGCTGCACCTAATACCACTAATACAATTCCAGTTGCCCGGTTTAATACTTCCGGTGCTGCCTTATTCGCAAAGACTGCTGCGATCCTTGCCCACAACAGTGTAAACATTACGCACAAGAACAGGATCAGCATATCCGGTGCACCACCGATCGCAAAATGAGATACAGAACCTGTGAATGCAGTAAATGTCATAATAAAGACGCTTGTCCCTACTGCTGTCTTTAATTCATAACCCAGCACACTCGTTAAGATCAAAAGCATCATCATTCCACCACCTGCACCAACGAATCCACAGATGAATCCGATCAAAATACCACAGAGAATGGACTGTATCAACCGTTTCTGTGCCGAAACCTGCTGCATTGCCTGTTTTGTGGTCATTACCGGACGTACAATAAATTTGATTCCTAATAAAAATGTCATACATACAGAAAATCCACCCATGGTACGTGCCGGCACCAGACTAGAAATATAACTTCCGACAACTGTAAATACCAGAACGCTCACCATCATCACAATGCCGTTCTTAACATCCAGATTCTTATTCTTTCCATAGGTATAGGCTGATATGGCACTTGCCAGTACATCGGACGCAAGAGCGATTCCTACCGCTGCATATGGCTCCATTCCCAGAAAGGTAACGAGCATCGGCGTGATTACGGCTGCTGCACTCATTCCCGCAAATCCGGTACCAAGACCTGCTCCCATACCAGCAAAAAAACATATGATAACCTGAAATAGTAATTCCATATTGATTCCTCCTTGCTGTGATCCATAACGCTTATTATAGCACAGCATGGAGAGGGATTTCAAGGAGAAACGAAAGGGAATACATATTCTATGGATGTGATCTAAAAACAGATCCGTTCCATACTCTCTTTGAGGACGCTTTAAATCCGCTTTACTTTACTGTATTTTGAGTAATATACTTTACCATCAATGGTTTGATATCCACGGACTTTTACATAATAGGTTTTTCTTTTTTTCAGATTTTTCAAAGTCACTGTCGTCTTTTTTACCCGTTTCGTTACAGACTTTTTGAAGGATTTCTTTGTGCTATAACATATTTCATAACCCTGTGCTTTTTTGATCTTACTGAACTTAATCTTTATGGCTGATTTATTTTTTCTGCTTATTTTTTTAATGGCAGGCTTTGCTTTCTTTATAACAGGTTTTTCTTTTTGGATCGGATTGGTTTGATTCTGCGGTTGTTCTTCTGATGCTGTTTGATCGGATACTGTAGACTCATTATTTTCTGGAGCTAATTTATAATACACTGTAAGGATGTTGTTTTCCGGATTTGTCCATAGTTTATCTATTTTCAGTTCATTTCTGGTATCTTCTGCACAATATGCATACTGATATGTTCCATTAGAGAATGTATTTACTGGCAGATATTCATATGCGTTGCCTATCTTTTGGTCAGCTATGGTTTCCGTTTTTATCATGCTATTTGTTGAGGCATCCATATACTGCACTGTCACACTTGTGGTTTCTCCTGGAACGCTGCATGGTTTATAGTATATGTTAAAGATATTTTCATAAAATGGTTTCGATATATATGCAACATAGGTACTGCCCGTTCGCTTTGCATCATACATGTAATATTGTTCATTTACTTTTACTACATCATGTGGTACATATCGTATTTCCTCATCTCTACAGCCCGCAGAAATTATACCTTTCTTTATTACCTCACCAGTATCAGAATTTCTTAAATATACCGCTCCAATATCTACTGATCCTACAACACCTCCAGCATATGCGTATTCACTTCGAATGATATTATCATCTGGATTTTCCGACAAGCAATCTATCTCGTATTCTATTTCATAACCAATATCATATATATATGTCTTTGCAAAATTCATATCTTTACCCTGATCATAAGACATTTCTGCATTATAATGAAACTTATCACCTGTTATCAATCCTGAAATACATTCTGAACGAAAAATATAATCATTTTTATTTTTTCTTGTCATATATACCGTCACATAGCAATCACTTCCTGTATAAAACTGACCAACTGCATATGCCTCACCATAAAACTCAAAATCCTGTATCACTGTATATTCATATAAACTGTCTTTCTCTAATGTGATTCCAAGATCATTTTTGAAATCAACAGTATATCTTTCTGACTCGTGTGTATTTACTTTCAATACGGATCGTTTGATTTCTTCTCCATCTTTTTTTACTACTATGGTTATAGCTTTAATGGGTACATTATCAGAATAGGACATCACACTTACTACTGCATTTTCCTCTGTTATTGTTGTATTGTCCATATCGAGGTAAACATCTGCCTTTGCTGTATCTTTTTGTGTAAATAAAATACATATAAAAAACATAAATGCAAATACCAATTTACTAAATAATTTTTTACCCATAACTGCATCTCCCCCTTTAAGGTACATAGAAATAAAATTTACTATTATTTTCTAATACATTGCCACCATCTGTCAATACTTTATCATGTATCAGTGTATAATAACTATCTTTTGCATATCCTGTATCCGGTGCATTTATTGTAAGCATTTTTCTATCTCCAGATAAATTCAGTAAATTATTCTGTAAATTATCATTTTGGTCATATATATATACATGATTTTTATCAATCAATTGTTTCTGTACCGGATAACCATAAGATGCGGTAAAAGATTTTTGAGAATCAACCAGCATTGGTAATACTTGATAATCAATGATCTCTGTTACCGAATTCCCATTTGCTGTTTTTTGGTTACAGATAACTTCCTTTTCTGTTTTTCCAATTCGATCAATCAATTTCACTTTTATAAGGCTTGTTTCATAGGTATCTTCCGTAGAATCTGTCAATTTAACATAAAAATTATTACTTTTAAAATTTGTCACGTTTTGATTGTTATACTTCCAATAATCTTTTATGACCGTCGTTAAGTCAAAAACAAACGTTCCCTCTTCTTTTGTATCTCCTCCACTAAAATTAACATTATTTACTCCCTCTCCATTATTATAATCAAATGGATATCTTGGGAAAGCAAGATTTCCAGATAAGCCGCTAACTCTTCGTAAATATTCAGGTGTATGCTTACTATTGTCTGATATTCCAAACTCTAGCCTAATTTGCTGTCTACTATTCGTTAAAAGAGTAATCTCCGCTAATAATAATGGACAATACGATGGTTTTGCTTGTAAAAAGTACACTTCATTACCCCAAAAAGCAGTTTGACGTGTCATGTTTGAAATTATCGGAATATCTGATATAGGTTTTAACGCATCATATGCTAACCAAATATATCCATCATTCATATTATTTAATCCATATGAATCTGCAACTTTAAAAGCACCAGTCGTATCCGTTATTCCATCTCCATTAATATCAATTTCAATTAAATCATCGTATCCCACAATTGTCATTGCATGTCCCAATTTCTTTTCACGATCTTTAGTTACTGCATAACAAATATTCTGTCCCTTTTTTCCAATTTTCCCATTTTTTTGTAATTTAACATATTTCCATTCATGTATATAAGTACCAAACGTTACCACATAACCATTCATTAATATTTTTTTTACTTTATCTAGGTTAATATCATTTTTTTCTTCATTTAAAACAGATATATAATACAGTTTTTCCATTTTATTATTTAATGCATTTTCCCATAAATTTTTGCCCAAGATCCAACTTTGCCAATTACTATTTGTCATAATCGGATCTTCTAAATCGTAAAAAAATGGAGCTCCTTGCTCACATAACAATCTATTAGCATAATAACTATTTGATCCAGAATAACCATCTTCTTTGATCAGATGATACACCCATTTAGGTGATATCCAATAACTACTATTATGCTTTGCATCCCACCCTCTCACATTTGCAAGATTATTCGTCATCATATAATATGCATTTGCCCATGCTGTACATGAAAGTGTTTGCCCTTGATTTCCAATTGGTGGAAATGTATTATTAGCACTTACATCTACACTAACAGGCAGAATATCTTCCGACTGCACTGCCGCAGCCTCTGCATCTTCATCTGTTACAACTTCTTCTCCTATTCCTACAGGATCAATTGTGTCTAATTGTTTTGACTTTTCACCCAGAGCCTCTTTTACCAATGCTAATCCTTTCTCATTCAGCTTCACATCGACAATTTCCGGTGTGTTTTTCAAAAATTCTTCTCTCTCTTCTTCTGTCATCTCCAAATCACCAGTCGCTAACTCCTCTGCCTGAACTGTATACCCACTCATCCCTGATATAATTACACACAACATCATTCCTACTGTTACTATTATCTTCCGCATCTTTCTTCTCCTTATCATTCTATCACGATATCAAATGGCTGTTCAATATAAAATGTATACGATCCAAGAGCACCTGCTGATTCTGATTCTGACTGAATATAATATGTATTTCCTTCAACCAGCTCATAGGTCAGACGAATAATCCCATTTGCATCTTTTTCTCCATTTTCTATAAGCTTCTTTCCAGATGCATCATACAATGTCTTTTTTGTCTGAAGCAGGCTTCCGTTCGTAGTAAAATAGTAAATTCCACTTTTCTGTGGGACAAAACGAAATGTATCCACATCTCCGGTATGCTGAATCATTCCCTCTGTCATATATTTTGCTGAGATATCCGCTGCACCATCTATTTCATCACTATAATCGTCTTCATAGGATATTTTAACCTTATATGCACCTGTGTTTGTTGATGAATATGCCCTTACTCCTACATAATACAGCTGACCTTCCTGCATTAGATATTGCATATGAAAATCACAATGATATCCACTGTTTTTACCAGCATCATCATTCTGTGCTAATAATTTTCCGGCTGAATCATACAGATAGCCATAGGTATCAATTCCCGGAAATGACTGCACATTATAGATACCGGTAACGGATGCCGTAAAAGAAAACATATCCAAATCTCCCGGATAATCGATCTCTCCCTTTGTATTTGTATTAAACAACAGCGACGTTGCTTCTGCAATTGTATTGCCATGATCATCATAATAATGAAGATAGAATTTATAATTATCGGTTACAGATTTTGCATATGCACGGACACCTATATAATATGTCTTTCCCGCTTTTAAATGATAGCGAATGAAAAAATCATATGAATATGTACTATCTCCTTTTTTATATCCATCATCATTGCTTGCCAGCTGTTTATGATTTTCATCATAAAGATAACCATAGGTATCAAAACGACTGATGGTACCTATCGCATAGTTTGCAGTCACTTTTGGTACAAATTTATAATATCTGTATTCTCCACCCGTTCTGATCGCATCTGCAATGACATCATCCTTGCTGATCTGTAATGCATTGTCAAATGTCGTATTATAACATTCCTCTGAATACAATCCCGGCATAAAACTAATTTTAGCCGGCGTACTTCTCTTCTGAATGCTTAATCCATCTCCTAAGCGCCCGGCAGCATTGCTTCCCCATGTCCATATGGTATTATCACTTGCTAATGCTATTGTCGTATCCATACCTGCTGCAACCTTTACTGCGGATACCGATGAACTAAGCTGTATGGGAACTGGTGAACTATTACTATTCTCCGATCCATTTCCAATCTGTCCGCTATAATTATCGCCCCATACATATAATTTTCCTGTCTTAGTAACCGCTGCCACATGCCGGTAACATACAGAAATCTGACTGACATTTCCTACTTCTTTCACCAGTCTTGGTCTTGATATCTTTGTGCCATTCCTGTTTCCCCATTCCCAGAGTGTACCGTCACTGCTGATTCCCACATTCCAATTACCATAGCCCATCTTAATCTGTGTCATGTTGGAAAGACCACTGATTTTTACCGGTGCTGTCTGCTCTGTCGTAGTTCCGTTACCTAACTGATACTCTGTATTATTCCCCCATGCCCATGTGCTTCCATCCTTTTTGATTACCATTCCTGACCTTCCACCCATTGCGATATTTTTCACATCTGCAAGTTGTGAAATCTGCATAGGATACCCTATCTGCCCATGTAAATAAGTATTTCCCCATTCCCAGACTGTTCCATCTTCTTTTAATGCCATCGCACTATAGGAACCCGCTGTAATCGCAGTTACCTTTGTATCATCCTCTGCAAGAACCTTTACCGGAACAGTACTGATTGCTTCGTTGTACGCATCTCCAAGCTGTCCCATATTATTTGCTCCCCATGCCCAGACCGAACCGTCAGATTTTAATGCATAGCTGGTTCCCATACCAACGGCGATGTCTACAACATTTGCCAATCCGACTACCTGTACCGGAGCATTCCTGCTCTCCTTTGTACCATCTCCAAGTCCGCCCATATCATTCGATCCCCATGCCCAGACAGTTCCATCATTCTTTAAAACAAGGGTATGATAAAAGGATTCTATCTTTACATTATCCACTGCTGAAAAAAGTTCCCATCTTTCCTTGTCAGACAACGATCCCAAATAACTTCCTTCATCTTCTTTTTCTTCTACCATGGTTTCTTCTGTCTGATCAAATCTTTTTACTGCATTGATCACATTCAACCGATTTCCATTTGCAATTTTACCATTCAGGCAGGATAGATGATCTGCTCCATTTATAAGTGCTGCTTTTAATTCCTCTGTTCCTGTGACAGAAGCTGTCAGGGCTGCTGCTGCACTGACATATGCCGCAGACATACTTGTTCCACTCATTGTCCCATATGAACCGTCCGGAAATGTGCTTTTGATATTTTTACCTAATGCTGCAATATCGACTGCCTCTCCATAATTTGAGAAATATGCCATATTTCCATCTGATATCACTGCGCCTACACTGATGCTGTTATCTAATGCATAAGATGCCGGATATACCTGATCCTCTGAAATATTTTTTCTCCCATTTCCTGCAGCACAAACATAGAACATATCAGATGCTTCCATCGCCTGATAAAGTGCCAGATTTCCTTCACTGCTGCCGAAACTCATATTGACAATATCTGCTCCATGCTCTTTTGCATACTCTATTGCCCGGATAATATCACTGGTATAAGCTTCTCCATTATCAAAAACCTGCAATGGCATGATTTTCGCATTTGGAGCAGCTTTTGCAATGATTCCCGCAATATGCGTTCCATGTACCTGTGACATAGCATCCTCTTCATCAAACACATCTGTCGTATTGTCACAAAAATTATAACCTTCTACTATATGATCTTTTATTTCTGGATGCGAAATATCTATTCCTGTGTCAATGACTGCTATTGTAATCCCATTTCCGCTACTGACATCCCACGCTTTTTCAAACTCAGGCTGTGAAGTATAGACGACTTCTTCTGATGTAAATATTTCTTTTTCAAAATCCGTTTTTTCAACAACTGAAGCCAGTTCAAATTTGTAATCCGGTTGGATAATCGCACCAGAATCCTGCAATTCTTCTTCCATGGACTCTATAAAATCCTGCGGTTCGATTGCTTCCTCTACGATCAATACACCGGTATTATTCTGTTCTTCACTCAATTCTTCCAAGTAAACGGTTTCTTTTGATCCATTATTTTTATCATTTTCTTTCATGCTCTCCTGGGCTTCGTTCCACTGTTTATAATTTTGGGCATCTGCTTTCCTTAACTTTGTTTTCCACTGATCTTCTCTTTTTTTCTTATTTTCTGCTCCATCATCATAAGCATCTTTTGCTGTATCAATCAGGCTGTCTTCTTTTATATCTGAGCCATCTTCATTCATTATAATATAACGGTCCGAATATAATTCTATTTCTTCTATATATTCTTGTTGAAGCTCTAAAAAATCTTCCGTATAATCGGAATCATTTTTGATCTTGGATTGTTCTTGTACTACTGTTTTTTCTTTTGCATAAACTGACGGCTTACTACTGTATATATTGTGTGTAAATACCGTAATAAATGCCATACAGAATGCTATTACCCGTTTTGCTTTCATCACTCTTCTCCTTTGTTTATCCTATCAATACAGTTTCTTCTTTATTTTATTTTTTCTCTTTCTATCATTCAATAGTATCTGTTTAAACGGTCACTTTTTCCCATAAACGGTATCTTTTTGCACAAAAAAAAACACTGTGTGACTAAACTCACACAGTGTTTAACTTTATACATTAACACATTCTTATTTCCCAAGGCTGACTGCACCTGTCTGGCGGATCTGCATCGGGTATACGTTTTCTCTGCCAACATAAGTCGCAATATAATCCACATAATCCTGTGTCTTTGCCTTTGGTACGACTGCAAGGATAACACCTGCAAAACCACCGCCATGTACACGGCAGCAGCCGTCGCCTAATTTGCCTAAATACAATTCTGTAAGTGCTAAGGTCAGTGCAACTTTCTGATCCTTTTCATTAGACTTAGACATACAGTTCTGTAACCATTTCCATGAAGAATTACCGGACGCTGTCACCATCTGAAGAACGGTCTTTGCATCTCCTTTTTCTAATGCTTCTGCTGTAGCTTCTACTCTGCGGTTCTCCTCATAGAAATGAAGCGCACGCAGGATCGCACGGTCATTGTTTAGTTCTTTTTCGATTCTTGGAAGTTCCTTTAAGAATGTATCTAAAGAACTTTCGCAAAGTCTTTTTACGCCTAATGCTTTTGCAACATCGAACATCTCTCTTGGAACTGCGGAATACTCATCACTTAAATCGCCATGTCCTTTTCCGGTATTGACAATAACCATGTCATAGCCTAATTTATCAAAAGATGCCTCGATCTTTTCATATTTGATATCGTTCGCAAAATCTAACAGGATCGCACCGCCTGCTGCACAT
>OLSP01002841.1_pt1 | contig 13131 bp, 10 predicted proteins | sample 1672941 | NCBI WGS metagenome assembly OLSP01 (sample SAMEA3136739, study PRJEB25190) | human gut metagenome | reverse complement strand
CGAAGATCGCCCGATTCGGCATCCATGGAATGAAGTAGTTTCATACAGTATCCATGTGAGGGGCTTTACAAAGCACAGTTCCTCAAAAGTGCTGCATAGAGGAACGTATCAAGGGGTGATCGAAAAGATTCCTTATCTGAAAGAACTTGGGGTGAACCAGATCCAGTGCATGCCGATTTATGAGTTTGATGAGTGTGCAAAAACAAAGATTAATTATTGGGGATATGGTCCGGCGTTTTATTTTGCGCCGAAGGAGGCATATTCTTCGGACGGATGTGCTGTGCGCGAGTTGAAAGATATGGTAAAAGCATGTCACAAGGCAGACATAGAGGTTGTTTTGGAAATGCCGTTTGCTGCGGGAATTTCCGAGCAAGAAGCGGCGGAGTGTCTGCGCTTTTACATGATGGAGTATCATGTGGACGGGTTTGTGGTCAATCCTTATATCGTTTCATGGGAACTTTTAAATAAAGATCCTTTTTTGAAAGATATTCGTTTGATGCGCAAAGATGACGGGTTTCAAAATGTGATGCGCCGTTTTTTAAAAGGCGATGAGAATATGGTTAATGATGTGATCTCATCACTTGGTCACAATAGCGCTTCGGACGGAAAATGTAACTATATTACAGCGCAGACCGGTTTTACATTGAGAGACCTTGTATCATATGACTGCAAACATAACGAAGAAAATGGAGAAAATAATACAGACGGTCCTGACTATAATTATAGTTGGAATTGCGGCGCAGAGGGACAGAGCCGTAAAAGAAGTGTTGTGAATCTGCGGAAAAGTCAGATCAGAAATGCGTTTCTTTTGTTGTTGTTGGCGCAGGGAACACCGTGTCTTTTGTCGGGAGATGAATTTTACAATACGCAGAAAGGAAATAATAACGTTTATTGTCAGGATAATGCAACGGGGTGGCTTGACTGGAGCAGGCTTAAGTCTGACAGAGGATTGTTTGATTACGTAAAAGCGTTGATTACATTTCGGAAAAATCATCCGTGTTTGTGTCAGAAAGAACCGTTAAAAGGAATGGATCGTACGGCATGTGGAATGCCGGATGTCTCTTATCACGGAGAAAATGCATGGCAGGTAAAAAACGAAGTGTCAAGCCGCCAGTTGGGCGTTATGTATTCAGGAGCAGGCGTTGGAGACTGTGATTGCTTTGTCGCTTATAATATGCACTGGCTTCCTCATAGTTATGCGCTTCCATCTCCGGGAAAAGGAAAATGCTGGCATTTGGCGTTGGATACGGACAGAGGCGTTCTGTCAAAGAGTATAAAATTGGAAGATCAGAAACGTATCGAGATCAGAGAGCGGAGTATTGCAGTTCTTATAAGCTGCGAGGAAGATAAAACAGAGTTACGGAATACAAATTTTCACTCCAAAGGTAAGACCGCGGAGAAGAAATCTGTTTCGGAAACAGAAAAAACAGATATAGTAACGTCTGATGCCGAAAAAGAAAAGAAATGCAGACAGGAGTAAAGAATATGAAAGCGATCAAACATTTTCAAACGATCACAAAACATAAAATTCTCGTTATGCAGGAATGTTTTCGCGTAGGTTTGTATCGGCAGGGACTTCTTCATGATTTGTCTAAATATGGATGGACGGAATTTCGAGTCGGATGCAGGTATTATCAGGGAACAAGAAGTCCGAATAATGCAGAACGGGAAGACAAAGGGTATTCTTCTGCATGGCTTCATCACAAAGGAAGAAATAAGCATCATTATGAATACTGGCTTGATTATGATTCTCACGGAGAAGGGAAACTGGTAGGAATGAAGATGCCGGTCACTTCCGTTTCTGACATTTTCATGTTATCCATGACTTCGGCTACAATCAGATACGTCGTAGAGATGTTTATGGATCGGATCGCGGCATGTAAAGTATATAAAGGAGCAGCATACAAAGACAGCGATCCACTGATATATTATAACAGTGGAAAAGCGGGAGATATGATGCATAAAGATACGAGGAAACTTTTGGAAAAACTTTTGCATATGCTTGCGGAACAAGGGGAAGAGACAGTGTTTTGCTATGTTCGCCGGGAAATATTGAAAAAGAAATGAAAGATATAAAAATAAGCCGTTAAAAAACGGCTTATTTAATATTTATCAGACCGGATAATTCAGTTGTTCTTCCCGAATATCCGTCAATACTTCTTCAAGAAATTTTCGGGCAAGGAAGTTTGCCATCGGAAGATTCATATCAAGATAATTTCCGCAGTCTTTGGCAGATGCTCCAGGGACTTCTCCCTTAAAAGACGCGATAAAAGAAAACATTTCTTTCATAAGAGGTAAGATCTCAGAAGAAGTCAGATCATCTGCAAGAAGAAGATAGAAACCGGTTCTGCATCCCATAGGACCAAAGTAGATCACCTGATCTTTATATACTTCATGGTTGCGGAGAAATGTGGCGCCCAGATGTTCGATTGTGTGGATTTCGGCAGTATTCATGACAGGTTCATCATTCGGGCTTGTCATTCGGATGTCAAATGTCGTGATGATATGACCGTTGACAGAGTCTTTTCTTGATACATAGATTCCGGGAATGAGGCGGATGTGATCGATCGTAAAACTTGTGATTTTATTCATATTGATGTTCCTTTCTTATGTTTGTTGAGCCATACGCCCTGATTTTTTAATCTTTTATGTAAGTGTTATGATGCAACATCGTTATTATAGACATGACCGTGAAAAAAGACAAGAGAGAAAGTTGATAAAAGAAGGCGGAAAAGGGTAAGGGATCGGAAAAAAGATCTATTGATCATAGTGGGAAAATGTGAAAAATAATAAAAAATCTGCAATATACAAAAAGCGGATAAGAAAAAAGAGAAGGAGAGAAAAGAAATGCTGCTTTATATTGTTCGTCATGGGGAAACAGATTGGAATAAGGCGGGAAAAGTTCAGGGACGTACGGATATTCCGTTGAATGAAAGGGGCAGGTATCTTGCGGAAGCGACTGCAGAAGGGATGAAGGACGTCCGCATCGATTTTTGTTATACAAGCCCTTTGATCCGGGCGAAAGAGACGGCGCAGATCATACTTGGGGAAAGAGAAATTCCTCTGGTTGAAGAAAAACGCATTGAGGAGATTTGTTTCGGAAAGTGTGAAGGAATGAAGTTCCGTGGGGAAATCACAGATCCGGGGAGCGAAGCGTTTCAGCGCTTTTTTACAGATACGGAAAACTATGTTCCTTCTGAAGGAGCAGAGTCGATCAGTGAATTATATGAAAGAACAGGCTGCTTTTTGTCGGAAATTGCAGATCGGGAGGATTTGAAAGACAGTCATATTTTGATTTCAACCCATGGAGCGGCCATGACAGCTTTGTTGAACCGGATAAAAGGAAATATGCAGATAAAAGATTTTTGGAAATATAAAGTGCCGAAAAACTGTGCTGTTTCCGTAGTGGAAATAAAAGGAAAGGATATCATAATTAAAGAGGAAGGTCTCATATACTATTAAAGTTTACAAATAAAGTATGCTTTTGAAGGAGTTTTTTCAGAAATTTACTTTATATTTTTGCAAATGATGTTACAATAGAAGAAAAGTGAAAAGGGATGGTGGACTTATGAAGCTTACATTTGTCGGGGCAGCTCATGAAGTTACGGGAAGCTGTCATTTTCTTCAAGCGGCAGGAAAAAATATCTTGATAGACTGCGGAATGGAACAAGGACCGGATCTGTATGAAAATCCGGGACTTCCGATTCCGGAAAATGAGATTGACTATGTATTTTTGACTCATGCACATATCGATCATTCGGGAATGCTGCCGAAATTGGCAAAAAACGGATTTAAAGGTCAGATTTTCACAACATTTGCAACTGCCGATCTATGTAATATCATGCTTCGTGACAGCGCTCATATTCAGGAGTTTGAGGCAGAATGGCGAAACAGGAAAGGCAGAAGGGCAGGAAAACCGGAATTTGAGCCCGTGTATGTGATGCAGGATGCGTTGGATGCGATTGAACTGCTCGTGCCGTGCGGGTATGGGGAAAGGATCACGATCTGCGATGGGATACAGATTCGTTTTACCGATGTCGGACATCTGCTTGGATCGGCCAGTATCGAAGTCTGGGCAACAGAAGGTGATGTGACGAAGAAGATCGTCTTTTCGGGGGATATCGGAAATGTAGATCAGCCGATCATAAAAGATCCAAGCTACACAGATTTGGCAGATTATATCGTAGTGGAGTCTACTTACGGAAACCGGATACATACTGCCGAGAAACCGGATTATCTGGGAGAGTTTACCCGCATTATCAAGGAGACATTTGACAGAGGAGGTAATGTTGTCATTCCTTCCTTTGCAGTCGGAAGGACACAGGAGATGCTTTATTTTATCCGTGAGATCAAAGAAAAGCATCTGCTTCCGGAATACGAAGATTTTGACGTGTACCTGGATAGTCCGTTGGCGATCGAAGCGACGAAAGTATTTACAATGAATATGCGGGATTGTTTTGATAAAGAGGCAATGGAGCTTGTCAATGCCGGAATAAATCCTCTTGTATTTCCCGGGCTTCACATATCGACAACGAGCGATGATTCCAAGATGATCAATTTTATCGAGAAACCGAAAGTGATTATATCCGCATCGGGAATGTGCGATGCAGGTCGTATCCGTCATCATTTGAAGCATAATCTTTGGCGTCCGGAATGTACGATCCTGTTTGTGGGATATCAGGCAAACGGAACTCTCGGACGAAGTCTGATTGAAGGAGAAAAGAATGTAAAACTGTTTGGAGAGCCGATTGAAGTTCATGCGCATATCGAAAGCTTACACGGGGTAAGCGGTCATGCGGATATGAACGGGCTGCTTTCATGGATTGGGGCGTTTGTCAGTCCGATTGAGAGAGTGTTTGTCGTACATGGAGAAGATACGGTGACAGAAGAGTTTGCACATACGGTAGAGGAAAAGTTCGGGTATTCTGCATGGGCGCCTTACCCTTGCTGTGAAGCGGACCTTTTGAAGAATGAGATCGTGAACGAAGGAGTGCGCGTTCCGGTCAAAGCAAAGAAAGCGGCACGGCGGAAATCAGACTCTGCTTTTGAACGGCTTGTGGCAGCAGGCAGACGTCTGCTTGATATTATTTACAAAAATGAAGGACTTTCTAATAAAGATAAGGCAAAATTTGAAACACAGATCAATAATCTTTCCGATAAATGGGAAGACTAAATGGTCTGCGTGACGGGAAATACAAAAAAAGATGATTTTGTCAAGGACTAAAAGTTTATAAAAATTTGCGGGAATCGGAATATCTTTCTTATTGAATGAGAATTCTTCTAAGTAGAAACTACTTGGGAGGATTGTTGTGATGACAGTAAATAAGGTAGAACTTTGCGGGGTAAATACAGCGAAGCTTCCGCTTCTTAAAGAAGAGGAAAAAGAAGAACTTTTTGAGCGGATAAAAGCAGGGGATGAAGAAGCCCGGGAAAAGTATATTAAAGGGAATCTGCGGCTTGTTCTAAGTGTGATCAAACGTTTTGAAAACAGCAGTGAAAATGCGGATGATCTGTTCCAGATAGGATGTGTCGGACTGATGAAAGCAGTAGATCATTTTGATCCGGGGCGCATGGTGAAATTTTCCACATATGCAGTACCTATGATCATAGGGGAGATCAGACGATATTTGCGGGATAACAGTCCGATCCGTGTGAGCAGATCATTGCGCGATACAGCTTATAAGGCAATTTATGCAAAAGAAGGTTATATAAAGCGGCATATGAAAGAGCCGACCGTTCAGGAAATCGCAGAAGAGATTGGGATTGCCAAGGAAGAGATCGTCTATGCGCTTGATGCGATTCAGATGCCGATGAGTCTGCATGAGCCTGTGTACAGCGACGGACAAGATGCTCTGTTTGTGATGGATCAGGTGAGTGATAAAAAGAATAAAGAAGAAAACTGGATCGAGGAACTTTCTTTAGAGGCCGCGATGGAACGACTGAACGAAAGAGAGCGATATATTATCACACTTCGTTTTTTTGAAGGAAAGACGCAGATGGAAGTTGCAGAGCAGATCAATATTTCGCAGGCTCAGGTAAGCCGTCTGGAGAAGAATGCTTTAAAAATAATGCGCAAGTATCTTTTAGGAAAATAAGAGTGCGAAAAAACAATACGTCAGGAGAAAGAACAGATTGTTTAAAAGTATCTTGTCAGATAAAGTGACTGATGGTAATATAAATCTGACCAAAGACAAGAGAGGATGAAAAACGGTGTACAAAGCATGTATATTTGACTTAGACGGAACGTTGACCGATACGTTGGAGTCTTTGACATTTTCGGTGAATGAGACATTAAAGGAAGTAGCGCTTCCGGCGATCACAGAGGAACAGTGCAGAACATTTGTCGGAAACGGAGCAAAGGTACTGATTGAACAATCATTGAAAGCGGCAGGAGATACAAAGCTTCTTTTGTTCGAGAAAGCCTTTGAGGCATATGGACGTATTTTTGACAGGAACTGTACCTATCATGTAAAACCTTATCCGGGGATAAGAGAGATGCTCTTAAAGCTGAAAGATCAAAACATGAAATTAGGAGTGTTGTCGAACAAACCGGATCGTCAGGCAGTTCATGTTGTGGAAGAAATATTCGGGAAAGAGACGTTTGACCTTGTGTGGGGGCAGAGAGAAGGTGTACCGAGAAAACCGGATCCTTCGGCATTGTTTGCGATGGCAGAGTCATTAGGGGTGTCTTCGGAAGAGGTATTGTATATCGGAGATTCAGAGGTCGACGCTGCGACGGGAAATGCGGCGGATATGGATACGGTTCTTGTAGAATGGGGATTTCGATCACGAGAAGAACTGGAAAAGGCAGATGCATACAGAATTGTGGCAGCGGCAGATGAAATTCTTGACATTATCAGGTAAAGGGGAAAAAGACAGATGAATGAGTACAGTGAAGAGTGTCTGAACACATTTTTGAAAGAACAGAAAAAATTATTTGATGAGCCTGTGGCAGAAAACATGGAAGAAGCAGAAGCGTTTCTTGCAGACTGTATGGCTGTCGTAGTCGATTCTATTGACGAGGTGAGAGAATACTTTGAAGAAGAGGGAGTAGATGTGGACGGAATGTCCGCAGAAGATCTTGAGGAAGCTTCGGAAGTGTTCGCTTTGCCGGACGGAACGTATTTGATCGTTGAAGGATAATACCGGTGAAAGCAAATGTATGAATAATATTTGTCAAGTATTGTTGTATGAATATAAGGCAGCAAAGAGAAAAGGCCGCAGTTATTTTACTGCGGCTTTTTCGACGGCTTCGGAAACGGCGTCCAATATAAGTTGCGACGTATATGGCGTATCTTCGGACAGAGTGATTGAATCAGGTGACTGTGTTTCATAGATTTGTTCGGCAATTTCTTCGATGGCAGGCTGGATGAGTGGGAACATAGTCGTTACTGTTTCATCAAGATTGGAAAAACGGATTGAATTGATCTTGTAAGCGTCTACGGAAACTTCTACTTCCAGGTTCGTATTATTTAGTGTGAGAGTGGAAGTATATGTTCCGGGCGTGTACTGTTTTTCGTTTTTTACGGCGCTGTCTTTTTTGCCTGTTCCGAACATAAAAATAAGCAGGACGATGACAAGGAGCGCAAGTGCCGCAAAAATGGCGGTATAAATAATTTCTTTCATGTGAAGAACAACGATTTTTGTTCTGGAACTCATAGAGTTACCTCCCGATTATCCGGCTGCCGTTTTACGGCGATCCGCTTTTTTTATAAGTGTATGTTTGGAAAAGGAAAAATATGCATGTTATCTGCGTGACAAAGGAAGAGAGATATTGTAAAATATTTGTGCTGTATAGGAGGTAGAAGATATGTTTATTATCGCGGGACTTGGAAATCCGACAAAACAATATGAAGGAACGAGACATAATGTCGGATTTGAAGTAATAGACAGGATTTCAGAGAAATATAATATAGATGTGGATGCAAAAAAACACAGAGCGCTGATCGGAAAGGGAATCATTCAGGGGCAGAAAGTTATTTTGGCTAAGCCCCAGACTTATATGAATTTAAGTGGCGAAAGCGTACGCAGTTTGCTTGATTATTATAAGGTGGATGAAGAACATGAACTGATCGTTATTTATGACGATATCAGCTTAGACGTAGGACAACTTAGAATCAGAGCGAAAGGAAGCGCAGGAGGACATAACGGGATGAAAAATATTATTGCTCATCTTGGAAGCCAAGTATTTCCCCGTATTAAAGTAGGAGTCGGAGAGAAGCCGGCGAAATACGATTTGGCGGATTATGTGCTCGGACATTTTTCAAAGGGGGAAGCGAAGTTGATGGATGAAGGGTATGACCATGCGGTTCATGCCGTGGAATTGATCGTTTCAGGTCAGATCAATGAGGCGATGAATGAATATAACCGGAAAAAGAAAGAGGAAAAATAAATTATGAAAGCGTTGCTTGCTCCCCTTGCGGAACTGGCGGATTATGAAGAAATCCGGAAAAACAGAACAAAAGAAAACGGAATGATACAGATCTCGGGTTGTGTAAATACTCAGAAGATACATTTGCTTAGTGGAATCGGATCGGGATGCGGGTATAAACTTGTTGTTTTTTCAAATGAGGAAAAGGCAAAGAAGGCATACGAAGAGTATTTACTGTTTGGAGAAGAGACGTATTTGTATCCTGCAAGAGATTTGCTTTTTTATTATGCGGATATTAAAGGGAAGACACTTACAAATCGAAGAATGGAAGTGTTAAGAGCGATTGCAGAAAAGAAAAAAGAAGAGCCGGTCACTGTGATTACGACGATGGATGCTTTTTTGGACGGGATCATTTCCCCGGATGAAATTCAAAAAAACAGAATTCATATTACAGGAGAAGATACGGTTGATCTTACGAAACTTGAACAAGATCTGACGGCTCTTGGATATGAGAGAGAAAGCCAAATAGAAGCGCCGGGTCAGTTTGCGGTCAGAGGGGGAATTATCGATGTTTTTCCTCTTGCGGAAGAGATGCCGGTGCGGATTGAGCTTTGGGGTGATGAGATCGATTCTATCCGTATGTTTGATGCTAAGAGCCAGAGGTCGATAGAAAATATTTCGGAGATCACAATTTATCCGGCTTCGGAAAATTGTTTTGGAAACAATGGTTTGGTATCCTTTTTGAAATATTTTCCGGAAAATGAAACACTATTATTTTATGATGAACCGCACAGACTGCAGGAGACGGCGGAAACAGTAGAGGCGGAATATACGGAAAGTTTGAAAAACCGGGCTGATGCAGGTATGAAAGAAGAAGGCGAAGAAGAGTTGAGAGTCTTTCAGACAAAAGATATCATCAGTGAGATGAATCGTTACAGCGGGATCGGTTTGACAACGCTCGAATCAAAATGCGGTTTATTTAAAGTAAGATCGGTTTATACGGTGCAGGCAAAAGGGGTAAATCCTTATAATAACAGTTTTGAGCTTTTGACACGTGATTTAAAGCGGTTAAAACGAAACGGGTACAGAGTTGTCCTTTTATCGGGTTCGAGAACGAGAGCAAAACGTCTGGCGGAAGATTTAAGAGACTATGATTTGAGCAGTTTTTACAGTGAAGATATGCAGAGGGAAGTAAAACCGGGCGAGATCATGGCAGCGTACGGCTATGCGTCAGAAGGGTATGAGTATCCGATGCTTAAATTTGTCGTTATTTCGGAGTCGGATATTTTCGGAAGAAAAAAGAAAAAGAAAAAACGCAAAAAGTATGAAGGTCAGCGGATTCAGGATTTTGCCGAGCTGAAACCCGGAGATTACGTTGTTCACGAAAATCATGGAATCGGCGTATATAAAGGAATTGAAAAAATTGAAGTAGAGAAGATCGTAAAAGATTATATGAAGATCGTCTATGCCGAAGGCGGAGTCTTGTATATACCTGTGGCACAGATGGATCTGATCCAGAAATATGCAGGAGCGGATGCAAAGAAACCTCGGTTGAATAAACTCGGAACGATCCAGTGGGGAAAAACAAAAAGCCAAGTAAAGAAAGCTGTTCAGATTGTAGCGAAAGATCTTGTAGAATTGTACGCGGTCAGACAACAGTCGGAAGGATTTGTATATGGACCGGATACTGTCTGGCAGAAAGAGTTTGAGGAAATGTTTCCGTTCGAGGAAACGGATGATCAGCTTCAGGCAATAGAAGATACAAAGCATGATATGGAAAGTAAGAAGATCATGGATCGTCTTATCTGCGGAGACGTAGGATACGGAAAGACAGAAATTGCTATACGGGCGGCATTTAAAGCGGTTCAGGAAGGAAAACAGGTTGTATGTCTCGTGCCGACGACGATTTTAGCTCAGCAGCACTATAATACATTTGTACAGCGACTGAAAGAGTTTCCTGTAAGAATCGATCTGCTCTGTCGGTTTCGGTCGGCGGCAGAACAGAAAAAGACAATAGAGGACACGAAGAAAGGGTTTGTGGATATTCTTGTCGGAACGCACAGAGTTTTGTCAAAGGATGTAGTGTTTAAAGATCTTGGATTGCTGATAATAGACGAAGAACAACGGTTTGGCGTGACCCATAAAGAAAAAATAAAAAAATTAAAGGAAAATATTGATGTTCTGACATTGACGGCAACACCGATTCCCCGGACGCTTCATATGAGTCTGATTGGTATTCGGGATATGAGCGTATTAGAAGAAGCTCCGAATGAAAGGATGCCCATTCAGACTTATGTAATGGAGTATAATGACGAAATGGTTCGGGAGGCAATCACGCGGGAGTTGGCAAGAGACGGACAGGTATATTATGTTTATAATCGCGTCAATGATATTGCCGATGTTGCGGGACGTATACAAAGTCTTGTTCCGGATGCGAATGTTGCATTTGCGCATGGACAGATGAAAGAGAGGGAGCTGGAAGATATCATGTATGATTTTATCAACGGTGATATCGATGTTCTTGTTTCAACGACGATTATTGAGACCGGATTGGATATTCCGAATGCGAATACGATGATCATACAGGATGCGGACCGATTCGGATTATCTCAGCTTTATCAGCTTCGGGGACGTGTCGGTCGTTCTAATCGTATGGCATATGCATTTCTTCTGTATCAGAGAGACAAATTATTAAAAGAAGTGGCAGAGAAGAGGCTCTCGGCGATCCGTGAGTTTACAGATCTCGGATCCGGAATCAAAATCGCCATGCGAGACCTTGAAATTCGCGGGGCAGGTAATCTTTTAGGAGAAGCGCAGAGCGGTCATATGGAAGCGGTAGGGTATGATCTTTATTGCAAAATGCTAAATGAAGCGGTCAGACAATTAAAAGGCGGGCCGGAAGCAGAAACGTTTACAACATTGATTGATCTAAATGTAGATGCATATATTCCGGAATATTATATTAAAAATGAATATCAAAAGCTGGATATATATAAACGGATCGCGGCGATTGAAAGTGAGGAAGAGTTAGAAGATATGACGGAAGAACTGATCGACCGCTTTGGCGATATTCCGAAAAAAGTGCAGCAGCTTCTTGTGATAGCATCTTTAAAAAGTCTGGCTCATTCGGTGTATGTTACTGCTATCGAGCAAAAAGGTGAAGAAATTCGATTTACAATGTATGAAAAAGCAAAGATCGATCCATCCGGTATTCCTAAATTTTTGGATAGTTATAAAAACGATCTGATATTCAGGGCAGAAGAACCGCCGTATTTTCTGTATTGCAGAAAAGGCAGAAACAAAAAAAGCAATACAGAAAATGTACTGGATACAGTGAGACGGATTTTGGAAGACCTAAAAAAGCTGACTTAAATTTAAGATTTTAAATTAGGACCTGACTTTAAGATTTTAAATTAGGACTTGAGATAGAAATAAAAACACGGTATACTAAAAACATGTTGTGCCGTGGTGATAAAGAACGGTACAGACGATATTTTAACACGGGAGAGGAGAATCGTTATGGTACGATTTGGAAAAAAAGCCGCTCTTCTTGCAATGGCAGGAGTGTTGACGGCGGCGTCGGTTACAGGATGCAGCGGGGCGATTGATGCAGAAGCGACTGTTGTAACGGTAGGAAAGGAAAAGGTTCCGCTTGGAGTTGTGAATTTTTATGCAAGGATGATGCAGGGACAGTATGAGACATATTATGCGGGGATGATGGGGACAACTGCAGAAGAACTGTGGACGCAGGATGCGGGAGATGACAAGACGTATGAAGAGTCAGTGAAAGACAGCGTGATGGAAGCAGTGGAAAACATGTACCTCATCTCACAGCATTCAGGCGAATACGAAGTCGTTCTAACGGAAGATGAGAAAGAAGCGATTCAAAAAGCGGCGGAGCAGTTTGATAAAGATAACAAGGATGAGTCAAAAGAGGCGGTTTCCGGTTACAGAAAAGATATCGAAAAATATTTGGAGCTTATGACGATCCAGTCAAAGATGAGTGAAAAAATGCGTGAAGGCGTAAACGAGGAAGTGTCAGATGAAGAAGCGGCACAAAAGAGTATGGAATACGTATATTTTTCTTACACATCAACAGATGAGTCGGGATCGGTAACGGAACTGACAGATGAAGAAAAAGCAAAAGCAAAATCAACTGCAGAAACGATCGCAGAACGCGCAAAAGCAGGGGAAGATTTTGCGGCAGTTGCAGCAGAACTCGGAACAGAGGTGCAAAAAACCGCATTTGATGCAAAGAGTACATCTCCGGATGCAGCTCTGATCGAGGCGGCGAATGCTTTAGCGGCAGAAGGCGATGTGACAGGTGCAATCGAGTCTGACGCAGGGGTGTATGTGGCAAAGCTGACAAGCCTTCTCGATCGCGAGGCAACGGATCAGAAGAAAGCTTCCATTATCGAAGAGCGTAAGCAGGAACAGTATGATTCTCTTCTGAAAAAATGGAGAAAAGAAACAGATATCAAAGTAGATAAGAAAGTATGGAAGAAAGTAGATTTTGAAGAAACAGGTGTAAAGATCATCACATCGGAAAAATCCTCTTCGGAAGAACCTTCTTCTGATGAAACAAAATAATTGTTTTATTAAAATAAAAACAGAATAAAAACAGATAAAGTAAACTCCGAACAGAATCTATGATTAAAAGAATCTGTTCGGAGTTTTTATAATGAAGCTGTTTTATACAAGAAACGAGAATGTGAAACTTTTTCTGTAAATAATGTTTTAGAAGGTCTTCTATGGTAAAA
>OLSP01002839.1_pt1 | contig 13138 bp, 11 predicted proteins | sample 1672941 | NCBI WGS metagenome assembly OLSP01 (sample SAMEA3136739, study PRJEB25190) | human gut metagenome | reverse complement strand
CAAGTTGTCAACGGGCTGAGGTAAAGCGGGTCCTGCACTGCGATGCAACAACAAGAGCGGATATGAACGTTTTTTCATCAGATACTTTCTACTGCCGAGATATTTTCACCCCAACAACTACAAATTTACAGTACACTGATAAATCTTCTAAATGCCTCAAGTCCTTCCGGTGTGCATTTGTATACGCCTGCATCTTCCAGTACCTGGCAGAAGACTTTTCCTACTTCCTGCTGAAGAATTTCTTCTACATTGCTTTCATTGACATCCGGGTAGGATGGAAGAAATTCGTCAACCCAGTCAGCATGCTTTGCAATCTGCTCATTGCTGCGGATATCTTTCTTTTCAAGGATATATTCTTTCAATAATTCCATTTCGCCTTTCAGACGTGCCGGAAGAACTGCAAGTCCCATTACTTCGATCAGACCGATATTTTCCTTTTTGATATGATGAAGCTTTGCGTGTGGATGATATACACCCAGCGGATGCTCTTCAGTAGTGATATTATTTCTCAGTGTGAGATCCAGTTCATACAGGTCACCACGTTTTCTTGCGATCGGAGTGATCGTGCTGTGTGGTGTTCCGTCAGTTTCTGCAAAGATGAAAGCTTCTTCATCTGTATAACCACGCCATTTATTCAGGATATGTTCAGCGAGGTCGATGATACGCTCTGTATCTTTTCCCTGAAGACGGATCACAGAAAGTGGCCATTTTACAATGCCGGCTGTAACATCTTCGTATCCTGCTACTGTAAAGTTCTCGATCACCGGTGCCTTTGCCATAGCAAAAGTATAGTTACCTCCCTGGAAGTGGTCGTGGCTTAAGATTGATCCGCCTACGATCGGGAGATCAGCATTAGATCCCAGGAAATAATGTGGGAATAATTTGATGAAGTCGAACAGCTTTGCAAATGCATGGCGGTCGATCTTCATTGGAACGTGCTGTCCGTTGAATACGATACAATGCTCGTTATAATATACATATGGAGAATACTGGAATCCCCATTTTCCGTTCTGGATCGTGATCGGGATGATACGGTGGTTTTCACGTGCCGGGTGATCCAGGCGTCCTGCATATCCTTCATTTTCCATACAGAGCTGGCATTTTGGATAAGCAGAAGACTTTGCTTTTCCTGCAGCAGCGATGGCTTTTGGATCTTTTTCAGGCTTGGAAAGGTTGATCGTGATATCCAGAGTACCATATTCTGTATCAACAGTCCATTTGCGGTCCTTTTTGATACGGTATCTGCGGATATAATCACTGTCCTGACTCAGCTTGTAGTAGAAAGCAGTTGCTTTTTCAGGAGACTCTTCGTATTTTTTCCAGAAAGCGTCCTGAACCTGAGCCGGACGTGGCATGAGACAGTTCATGATCTTTGTATCAAAGAGATCACGGTATCCGATACTGTCTTCAATGATGCCTCTTGCAACAGCCTCATTTAAAAGATCAGCAAGTACGTCTTCAAGAACGATGTTGTCAAGGTCGCAGTCTGTATCTTCGTAGTTATTTTCTTTAAAAAGATCCAAAAGAAGGTTCGTTGTATAGATTCTTTCAGATTCCGGTGTCAGCCCGGTATTAATTCCGTACTGTACTAATTTTTTGATTGATTCATAAAGCATGATAATAAATCCTCCTTTAAGGTAAAAATATAATGTGGTTAAGCAAGTCTGGAAGCTCCGTCTCCGATATCAACAGTATAGAATTCTGCTTCATGTCCGACTTTTTCTGCATAGGCTTTTCCAATCGTTTCAATGAATGTATCAACGGCCTCATCTTTCACGATGCTGACAGTACATCCACCAAATCCGCCTCCTGTGATACGGGAACCGAGAACACCGGGGATCGCCCAGGCAAGATCAACAAGAATATCGATCTCATCGCAGGAAACAGCATAATCATCCCGCAGGGAAATGTGGGACTGGTTCATCAGTTTACCAAATTCCTCGATCTTTCCGTCCTTAAGTGCCTGTACAGCGGTGATCGTACGCTGATTTTCGTAAACGGCATGCTTTGCACGTTTCCGCTGGATCTCATCAGAGATAAGCTCTTTGTTGGCTTCAAATTCTTCGATAGAGAGATCACCTAAAGACTGGATATCCAGCTTTGTCTGAAGAGCCTTTAATGCCGCAGCACACTCATTTCTTCTGTCGTTATAAGCGGAATCTACAAGGCTGTGCTTCACCTTGCTGTTGGTAATGACGATCTTTGCACCGTCCAGCACGCAAGGTGCATACTCATAGTCCAGAGTAGCTGTATCCAGGAAGATCGCATGATCTTTCTTTCCCATGGCAACAGCAAACTGATCCATGATTCCACAGTTGCAACCGTTGAAGTTATTTTCAGAATACTGTCCGATCAGGGCGAGATCCGTCATGGACAGGTCTTTGATATCAAAAAGGTCAGATAAAATAACTCCGGTCAGAACTTCAAGTGAAGCGGAAGAGGAAAGACCGGAACCATTCGGGATATTTCCCCAGATCACCATATCAAATCCACTGGAAATCGGATGTCCTTTTTCCGCAAATGCCCAGACAACTCCGAGTGGATAATTTGCCCAGTTGTATTCTTTTTTGTTCGTGAGATCATCCAGTGAAGCTTCTACGACACCGAATGAATCAAGGTTCATAGAGTAAAAATGAATCTTGCGGTCCTCTCTTTTACGGGCAGCTCCGTAAGTACCGAGCGTCAATGAACACGGAAATACATGACCTCCGTTATAATCGGTATGTTCTCCGATGAGATTGACACGGCCCGGGGAAAAATAAAAATTTACTCCGTCGGAATTGCCGAAGAGTTCCGCGAATTTGTCAAATAACTTCTGCTTCATTTTACAATCCTCCTGTAATCAATATTGCCCGAAACATTTTCCATGTCTGGATACTGATTTTATTATAAATGAAAGAGTCGGAAACGTCCATAAAAAATACGTGCTGTCATATGTAAAAATGTTGCAGTGAAAAGAAGAAACGTCTATAATGATAAAAGATGGAGCAAAGACGGGAGGCTGGTTTATGTCAGATTCTTATAAGCATTCTTATATTGTCGGAGAAAATCTGTTAAATTCCCTGTCGGTATACAATGTAGGGTATCAGAAGTGCGATCCGGAGTATCAGTGGGGACCGGGAGTGAGAGATCATTATTGCATCCACCATATTTTCTCGGGAAGTGGTTCTTATATGATCGGAGAAAAGCAGATCCGGTTAAAAGAGGGAGATACGTTTATCCTGTATCCGGGAGTGGAAGTGCGGTACTGTGCGGACCGGGAGAAGCCGTGGGAATATGGCTGGGCCGGTTTTATGGGAACTGATGCGGCATCGATCATAAGAAATACGGATTTCACAAAGAAAATTCCATATATTCCTGCGGGAAAGATTCCGGACAGGAAGATCAGGGAAGGTCTGCAGAAGATTTATGATGTCAAGGGAAATACCTATGAAGCTGCGGTTGCAATGACGGGAGCGTTGTACAGTTTCCTTGCGGTTTTTATGCATTATCATGAAAGTGAAGTTCCGGAGCGGGATGCCAGGATGATGTATGTGGAAAAAGCAGAAAATTATATAGAAACGAATTATTCTTATCCTGTGACGGTGGAAGATGTTGCGGACTATGTAGGAATCAGCAGAAGTCATCTGTTCCGCTCTTTTCAGACTTATATGAACTGTTCGCCAAAGGAATTTTTGTCCCAGTACAGGATCAAGCAGGCATGCAGGCTTTTAAAGGAGACTGATCTGTCGGTTTCTGCGATTGCATATTCTGTTGGATTTGAGAATAATCTTTATTTTTCAAAGGCATTCCGTAAGCAGAAGCAGATCAGTCCGACCCTTTACAGAGAAAAGCACAGAAATTATACCGGTTCAGGAACGGGGATGGAACGGCGGGCAGATTGATTCTGGGACAGGAGGATGGAGCAGGAGCGTGCTGTTGTATAGATTTTGGAATCAGAAGAAACCGGGGAGCATATAATAAGGTGACTTCCTGGAATTGGGGGCTGTCAGTGTGAAAAGAAAAAGCAGTGATCTGACAGAATTTTATATACAGTTTCTGATCGTGGTGTATCTGCTGTGGAGTTTTCCTGTGCTGTCTTTTGGGCAGAAGGAAGTGCTTGTTCCTGCAGACGGAACGGTATCGGAGGGAGAAGAGCAGCCGGTGGTGGCACTGACTTTTGATGACGGGCCGTCGGGAACTTCAACACCTGTGTTACTGGAGGGACTGCGGAAAAGAGGCGTGCGTGCCACCTTTTTTGTGGTTGGAGAGAATGTCGAAAAGGGGGAAAATGCACAGATCCTACGTGAAATGAGTGCGGATGGACATCTGATCGGGAATCATATATATCATCATGTAAATCTGTCGAAAATGTCAGCAGAACAGGCACAGGCAGAACTGGATGCAACGGATGAACTGGTCAGAAAGATTACCGGGAAGTACCCGATCTATGCCAGGGCACCTTACGGAGAAGTGCCGGAAAATGGCGATGTTGACCGACAAAGGTTTTATATAGGCTGGACGGTTGATCCGCTGGACTGGATGACCGAAGATGTGTCCAGAATTACGCAAAGTGTATTGGAAAAAGTAGAGCCGGGAGATATTATTTTACTGCATGATTCGTATCTTAGTTCGGTGCAGGCCGCTTTAAGGATCGTAGATGCCCTGCAGGGAAAAGGATATGAATTTATTACAGTGGATCAGATGATCTCAGATTAAGGCAGAAAAGACTGAGTTACCGGAGGCTCATGTGCAGAACAGAGAGCCTGGAAGAAAAATAAATGGAGAGAATAAAAATGGATCTATTTGATTATATGCGGGAAACTGCAAAGGAAAAAGAATCACCACTGGCTTCGAGGATGCGTCCGACGACGCTGGAAGAAGTAGTGGGACAGCAGCATATCATTGGAAAAGGGAAACTTCTATATCGGGCGATCAAGGCGGATAAGCTGAGTTCCCTGATCTTTTACGGCCCTCCGGGAACCGGAAAGACCACCCTTGCAAAAGTGATCGCCAATACGACAAGTGCTGAATTTAAGCAGATCAATGCGACAGTAGCCGGAAAAAAGGATATGGAAGAGGTCGTGAAAGCGGCGAAGGATCTGCAGGGAATGTATGGTAAAAAGACGATTCTTTTTATTGATGAGATCCACCGGTTTAATAAGGGGCAGCAGGATTATCTTCTGCCGTTTGTAGAGGATGGGACTTTGATCCTGATCGGGGCAACGACGGAAAATCCGTATTTTGAAGTGAATGGTGCTTTGATCTCACGCTCCAGCATTTTTGAATTAAAGCCGTTAGAGAAGGAAGACATTAAGAAACTTCTGGTGCGTGCGGTAGAAGATACAGAAAAAGGAATGGGAAGTTTTCATGCACAGATCGACCCGGATGCACTGGAATTTCTGGCAGATGTATCCGGTGGAGATGCAAGAAATGCTTTGAATGCGGTGGAACTTGGCATACTTACGACAGACCGCAGCAGTGACGGAATCATCCATCTTACACTGGAAGTTGCATCAGAATGTATTCAGAAACGGGTTGTGAACTATGATAAAAAAGGGGATAACCATTATGATATCATTTCTGCCTTTATTAAAAGTATGCGGGGGTCAGACCCGGATGCAGCAGTCTTTTATCTTGCAAAAATGCTGTATGCGGGAGAAGATGTGAAGTTTATTGCGAGAAGGATCATAATCTGTGCCTCAGAAGATGTAGGAAATGCAGATCCGATGGCACTGACCGTGGCAGTGGCAGCAGCACAGGCAGTTGAGAGGATCGGTATGCCTGAATCCCAGATCATTTTATCCCAGGCGGTGACTTATGTGGCATCTGCACCGAAGAGCAATGCGGCAGTGAATGCGATTTTTGCTGCGACTGAAGCAGTGAAAAAATATAAAACGACTGTACCGTCACATCTGCAGGATGCTCACTATAAGGGAGCAGAAAAGCTGGGGCATGGAACAGGCTACAAATATGCACATGATTATCCGGGACATTATGTGGAACAGCAGTATCTTCCGGACGAAATAAAAGACGCCAGGTTCTACGAACCCGGCGACCTTGGTTATGAAAAAAAGATCAAAGAGCATCTACAGAAGCTGCGAAAGCAGTGATGCGTAGATCTCCTGATTTTTCAGATTCCAGTTATTTACAATGGCTTTGGCTTCTTTTTCTGTGGGAACGGTGATTCGCATGTCAATGAGGCTGGAGCCATTTTCTACGATCTGACACTGCACTTCAAACTGATGGTCTGTCTTGAGATAATAGTCGGATTTGACAGCCACTTCTTCTTTCAGATCGTACTGTTTTTCTTTCAGAAAATCATCAATTTCGGTACGGATTTCGGGTGAAATCTTATTGCTGAAAAAGTGGATCGTGTCTGCACCGGTCTCTGTCAGACGGTAGAGTGTACGGTTGTGCGTTGTCTCGATCTTCAGAAGTTCGGAATCCGTCAGTTCTGATAAGGTTTCCTGAAGCCGGAAATAAGTCGTATATCCCTTGTCCAGTATAAATTCGGAAATCTGTGAAGTAGTCAGTGGAAAATCCACTTTGTCCAGCATATAGAGAACAATCAGTTTATATAACGTGTAAGTTTCAGCCATAATACTCCTTTCCCTGCCAGATATCCTGTTTTTTCAGGTATTGGTGGATGTGGTTTAATACAGTACGCTTTGCTCCGGTCCATTGTGGTTCGATGAGCAGATCCTTTGGACCGTCCCCGGTAAGCCGGTGGATGACGATGTCAGGGCGTAAATGTGCGATACAGTTTCCGATGCAGCGGATATATTCGTCCATGTCAGGAATATGAAAAGGCGAGCGTGCATAATCGCGTGCAAGATCGGTTCCCTTTAAAATGTGGAGTAGCTGCAATTTGATCCCATCAATGGGATTGCAGTTCAGATAATCGATGGTTTTAAGCATCTGTGCTTCTGTCTCTCCCGGAAGAAAAAGGATGACATGCGTGATCACCTGGATTCCGGCCGCTTTCAGTCTGACTACAGCATCGTCAAAAACCTCCAGCGGGTATCCCCGGCAGATGTAGCGGGCAGTCTGCGGATGGATGGTCTGAAGACCAAGCTCGATCCAGACCGGCTTGATCTGATTTAAGCGTCTCAGAAGTTCTACGGTCTCATGAGACAGACAGTCAGGACGCGTTGCAACGGCGAGTACCCGGACATCGGGATCAAGGATTGCCTCGGTAAAAATCTTTTCCAGGTATTCGACAGGTGCATACGTATTTGTAAATGCCTGGAAATAGGCAATATAGGAATGAACCGGTCGTTTCGCCTGAAGAGCCGCTTTTCCGGCAGCAAGCTGTTCGCAGATACTGAAAGAGGCAGATCCGGCAAAGTCGCCAGATCCCATGCCACTACAGAAGATACAGCCGCCCCGGCCAATCTTTCCATCCCGGTTGGGGCAGGTCATCCCCCCGTTTAATGCAATCCGGTAGACTTTTTCACCAAACTGACTTTTTAATGCATAATCCAGGGAATGATATCTTTTTTCACCCCAGCGTACAGGCATCGGTACAGAACGGGTTGTGGTAAAGCCATCTGCCATATCAGATCAGATCCTTTATTGCTTTACTTACAGTTTCAGCTACACGCGGGTCAAATGCCTCCGGCAGGATGTTGTTCTCGTTAAGTTCTTCTTCAGGAACAAGACCTGCAATCGCATTGGCGGCAGCCAGCTTCATCTCTTCGGTGATCTGAGTGGCACGTCCCTCTAAAGCTCCTTTGAAGATTCCAGGGAAAGCAACAACGTTATTGACCTGGTTCGGGAAGTCGGAGCGTCCTGTACCGACAACTTTTGCACCGGCAGCTTTTGCGAGATCCGGCATGATCTCAGGTACCGGGTTCGCCATAGCAAACAGGATTGCATCCTGGTTCATGGATGCAACCATCTCCGGGGTAACAATATTCGGGGCAGATACACCTACAAAGATGTCAGCACCTTTCAGAGCATCGGCAAGAAGACCGATCCGTCCCTCAAGATTTGTCACTTTTGTCATTTCTTTCTGCATCCAGTTCAGATCCGGTGAATCCTTGGAAATGATTCCGTTGATATCACACATCGTAATATGCGGGAATCCATAAGTCAGCAGCAGTTTAGTGATTGCAACACCTGCAGAACCTGCACCGTTTACAACAACACGGCAGTCTTCTTTCTTTTTCCCGGTTACTTTTAAGGCGTTGATGATGCCGGCGAGAACAACAATTGCAGTTCCGTGCTGGTCATCATGGAAGACCGGGATATTCAGAAGTTCCTTTAAACGGGTCTCAATCTCAAAGCAGCGTGGTGCGGAGATGTCCTCCAGATTGATACCACCAAAAGCAGGTGCAATATTGACAACAGAGCGAATGATTTCCTCTGTATCCTGCGTATCCAGGCAGATCGGAACTGCATTGACTCCGCCAAATTCTTTAAAGAGAACACATTTTCCCTCCATGACCGGCATGGCAGCCAATGCACCGATATTTCCAAGACCGAGTACGGCACTTCCGTCAGAGACAACAGCGACTGTATTGGCTTTCATTGTATAAGTATAGGCGGCTTCCGGGTCTTTGGCGATGACTTTACATGGTTCAGCAACACCCGGAGTATAGGCGATCGCCAGGTCTTCCCGGGAATTGACGTGAGCCTTTGCCATGGTTTCCAGTTTTCCGTTCCATTCTTTGTGCATCTGTAATGCTTTTTCGTTATTTGTCATATTTTTTACCTCGCAGAATCAATTTGTAATTAATAATAACACTCCCGCAGATTTCATGCAATATCCGCATTTTTGCAAATATCTGCATTTTTGAAAAAAAGCTTTCTTTTTATAGGAAAGTAGTGTATAATACGAACCATATTTATGATGCCAGGGGGGAGTGCGTAGCACGGAGTAATCCGTAGGCATCAAAGTCGGGGGCTTTTGACCCCGACATCATATTTATTTTAATGCAGATATCGATACAAGTCATTTCTGACGCGAATCCCGGGGTATTATTTAAGGACAGAGTGAATATGGACAGTTAGACAGTTTCTGACAGGATCATTTATTAATTTTTTGAAGAATACGTCAGATTTTATGAAAAGAAAGGAAAAGATGTATGACACGTGAAAGATATGAATCTTTGCCGCTTGCAACCTTAAAAGAACTGGCAAAAGCAAGAAATATGAAAGGAGTTTCAACGCTGAAAAAAAGTGCTCTGATCGATGAGATGTTGAAGTTGGATGAGACGGAAAAGCAGATGCAGGCAAATGAAAAAGCAAAAGAAGAAGTACGGCAGGAAATGAAAGAAAAAAAGGAAGAGTCAGATATCGAGCAGCTTGACAGCGGAAAAACCGCAAAGGGTATTTTTGAACTCCATCAGGACGGATATGGCTTTATCCGCAGCGATAATTATCTTCCGGGAGAGCAGGATGTGTATGTGGCTCCGTCACAGATCAGGCGATTTGGACTGAAGACAGGAGATATCCTGACAGGAAATACAAGGATCAAGACGCAGGGGGAGAAGTTCAGTGCCCTTTTGTATGTATCTACGATCAACGGACTTCCACCGGAAGAAGCAATGAAAAGAAAAAATTTTGAAGATCTGACTCCAATCTTTCCAAATGAAAGGATCAGACTGGAAAATCCGGGATGTTCCACGGCAATGAGAGTCGTAGATCTGATTTCACCGATCGGGAAGGGACAGCGTGGTATGATCGTGTCTCCTCCGAAAGCAGGAAAGACCACTTTATTAAAAGAAATTGCACTTTCCGTTCAGAAGACAGAGCCGGATATGCATATGATCATTCTTCTGATCGACGAACGACCGGAAGAAGTGACCGATATCAGAGAAGCAATCGAAGGTCCGAATGTGGAAGTAATCTATTCTACTTTTGATGAACTTCCGGAACATCATAAGAGAGTTTCAGAGATGGTGGTCGCAAGAGCAAAACGTCTGGTAGAGCATGGAAAGGATGTTATGATTCTGTTAGACAGTATTACCCGACTGTCCAGAGCCTATAATCTGATCGTACCACCATCAGGAAGAACACTTTCGGGAGGTCTCGATCCGGCGGCACTCTACAGCCCGAAGCGTTTCTTTGGAGCAGCCAGAAATATGAGAGAGGGCGGAAGTCTTACAATTCTGGCAACTGCACTGGTCGATACGGGAAGCAGAATGGATGATGTTGTCTATGAAGAATTTAAAGGAACGGGTAATATGGAGCTGATGCTGAATCGTAAACTGCAGGAAAAGAGAGTGTTCCCTGCGATTGACATTCCGAAGTCCGGTACGAGAAGAGAGGATCTGCTGCTGGATAAAGAGGAGCAGGAAGCTGCCTATATTATGCGGAAAGCCATGAATGGTATGAAAGCAGAAGAGGCTGTGGACAACCTTCTGACCATGTTCTCAAGAACAAAAAATAACGAAGAACTGGTACAGCAGATTATCCGTCAGAAGTTTATCTAAAAAAGTATTGCAAAACAAAAAAGTCTGTGGTACAATTAGAAAGCTGTTTAGAGAAATTTATAAGTAATTTAAAAATAGAGAGGTGAAAATCATGCGCGAAGGTATCCATCCTAATTATTATCAGGCAACTGTAACCTGCAACTGCGGGAACACTTTTGTAACAGGATCTACAAAGGAGAACATCCACGTAGAAATCTGCTCCAAGTGCCACCCATTCTATACAGGTCAGCAGAAGGCTACACAGGCTCGTGGCCGTGTTGATAAGTTCAACAAGAAATATGGTATTAAATAAGAGCAACAGATCGGAGGCTGAGGTGGAATCATCTCAGCTTCTTTTTTTGTCAGGCATACGACAAAAAGATCCATGGGATCTTTTCAGTTAGGAGAAAATATATGAAATCATCGAATATAGGTGGACAGGCAGTGCTGGAGGGGATCATGATGCGGAACGGCGGAAGATACTCTGTTGCAGTCAGGAAACCGGACGGGGATATCGAAGTGGATATCCGGCAGTACAAAAGTATCATTCCATGGAAGACACCTCTGAAGATCCCTTTTATCAGAGGCATTTTTAATTTTGTGGATTCTCTTGTCCTTGGAATGAAGACGCTGACTTTTTCAGCAAGTTTTTTTGAAGAGGAAGAAGAGGAGCTTCTGACAGAAGCTGAAGCGAAGAAACGGGAAAAAAATGAAAAGATCATGATGAACCTGACCGTAGTTCTTTCGGTGATCATAGCGGCGGGATTATTCATGGTGCTTCCTTATTATTTAAGTGGGCTGGTAAAGCATTATACCGATTCAAGAATGGTCATGACTGTCTGCGAAGGACTGATCCGTGTCGGATTATTCCTACTATATATTGCACTGATCTCACGGATGAAGGATATTCAGAGAACGTTTATGTATCATGGAGCAGAGCATAAATGCATTAACTGTATTGAGCATGGACTGGAACTGAATGTGGAGAATGTGCGGAAGAGTTCCAGACAGCATAAACGCTGCGGGACGAGTTTTCTGTTCTTTGTCATGATCGTGAGTATTATTTTCTGCTTTTTTATCACCGCCCAGTCACAGATCGCAAGAGTCCTGATCCGGCTTGCACTGCTTCCGGTGATCGCCGGGGTATCTTATGAGATCATTAAACTTGCAGGAAACAGTGAAAATCCCTTTGTGAACTTACTGAGCAGACCGGGAATGTGGGTTCAGAACATGACGACCAAAGAGCCGGATGATGATATGATCGAAGTGGGAATCCGGGCAGTTGAGGCAGTCTTTGACTGGAAGAACTGGCAGAAGGAGAATCTGTAATGTGCAGGGAAAAGGCCGGTGGGCAAGACGAAATGCGGATGCTCAGAGCGATGTATGCTGAAGGAGAAGAGCGGCTCCGGCAGGCGGGAATCGAAGAGGCAGGACTGGATGCGTGGTATCTGCTAGAATTTGTCACAGGAGTAGATAAGGCACATTACTATATGAACCCGGACCGCAGGATGGAACAAAGCGTGGCACAGGAATATGAAAAAGTAGTGAAGCTAAGGACAGAGCATATCCCTTTGGAGCATATTACGGGAGTGCAGGAATTTATGGGGCTTGAATTTCAGGTCAGCGGAGATGTCCTGATTCCAAGGCAGGATACGGAAGTGCTGGTGGAAGAAGCACTGAAGCTGTTGGAACAGGAAAAAGTCCCGAAGGAAAAGGAGACCGTCCGGATGCTCGACCTGTGTACCGGGTCGGGGTGTATCCTGATCAGTATCCTGTATTATGCAGCAAAAGAAAAAATACAGATACAGGGAACCGGTGCAGATATTTCAGAAGCTGCTTTACGCATTGCAGAAGAAAATCTGGATCTGCTGGAAAAAAACGGAAATAAAGGTATGGCAGAGCTTTTGGAAAGTGATTTGTTTGAACAGGTGGACGGAACCTTTGGAATGATCGTCTCCAATCCACCGTATATCAAAACCTCTGTGATCAGCGGACTCCAGGAGGAAGTCAGGCTGCATGATCCGTTTCTTGCACTGGACGGGAAAGAAGATGGTCTGTTTTTTTACAGAAAGATCATTGAAGAAAGCAGAGCATATTTGCAGAAGAATGGAGTCCTCCTCTTTGAGATTGGATATGACCAGGGAGAAGCAGTTTCGGAGCTGATGACGAAAGAGGGGTACGGTCAGGTTGTGGTAAAAAAGGATCTGGCAGGACTTGACCGCATCGTCTGTGGCGTGTACACTGAGTAGAGAAATATAAGAAGTAAAAGAGTAAAAGAGAAGAGTAAAGGATAGAAAAGATGTTTGACAGATTAGATGACCTGCTCATCCGTTATGAGGAAGTAATGGGTGAGCTTCAGGAACCGGATGTGGCAAGTGACCCAAATCGTTTCCGTAAGCTCATGAAAGAACAAAGTGAGCTTACACCAATCGTAGAAGCATACAAAGAATATAAAGCATGCAAGCAGAACATTGAAGAAAGTCTGGAACTTCTGAATGAAGAGTCTGACGAAGATATGCGAGAACTTGCAAAAGAGGAGTTGAATGAGTCGAAAGCAAGAGTAGAAGAGCTTGAGCATGAGCTTAAGATCCTGTTGCTTCCAAAAGACCCTAATGATGACAAGAACGTAGTAGTTGAGATCCGTGCTGGTGCCGGTGGAGATGAAGCAGCACTTTTTGCTGCAGAAATTTATCGTATGTATCTGCATTATGCAGAAAGCAGAAACTGGAAGACGGAGA
>OLSP01002832.1_pt1 | contig 13162 bp, 9 predicted proteins | sample 1672941 | NCBI WGS metagenome assembly OLSP01 (sample SAMEA3136739, study PRJEB25190) | human gut metagenome | reverse complement strand
ACGGAGCAGCTGCTTTCCGGCTACGGTGTAACAAAGCCGATTTCCATCATCCCCACCGGCATCAATACCGCGCATTTTCGCAAGGAAAACTTCGATGCGGCGGAAATTCTTGCCCTGCGGAAATCCCTTGGCTTAAAAGCAGATACCCCCGTTATCATTTCTATCGGGCGTATTGCGAAGGAAAAAAGCATTGATGTTGTCATTTCCGCCTTGCCAAAGCTGATTGAAAAGCTGCCGGAAGTGCAGATGGTAATTGTCGGCGAAGGCAATGAAATTGAAAATCTGCGAAATTTTGCAGAATCCCTCGGCGTTGGCGCTCATGTGATGTTTACAGGCGGCAAGCCTTGGGATGAAATCGGAAAATATTATCAGCTCGGCAATGTTTTCTGCAGTGCATCTGTTTCCGAAACACAGGGGCTTACCTTTGCTGAGGCAATGGCAGGCGGCATCCCCGTTGTGGCAAAAAAGGATGAATGTATCGAAAATATCATCACTGACGGTGAAACAGGCATGCTCTTTGAGAAAAATGAAGACCTGCCGGAGCTGCTTTATCGCGTGCTGACCGACAAAGCCCTTTCCGAAAAGCTTTCCACAGCCTCTATACAGGCGATGGATGCTCTTTCCGTGCAGAACTTTGCAGACAGCGTGGAGCAGCTGTACCAAAATATTCTGGAGCAGGAAGAACGCCCCAAGCCCATCGCCGCCCCTGTTATTCCGTTCGTGATTGGCGCAAAGGCCGCCAAGGGCATTACAGGGCTGCCCGGGAAGATTTCCCGTACCTATTTAAAGAAAGCAGCAAACTTTCTTTCTTCTGCCAAGGGCGAATAAAATCGAAGCCAAATTTTCACAGAGTCTAAAAAGGTGCGCCCAGATAAGAAACCCTGAATTCTGAAATGCTGAAAGCTACGGCTACTGCGTCAGTTCCCCTTGACAGCCTAAGTCAAAGGATGCCTGCGGGAAACTTCCTTGTATCCGCAGTCTTTCAGCTATTTCATTTTCTTCATGTTTTCTTATTGGGACACACCTAACGGGTTCCAAGTTTTTGTTACTTTTTAGCATAAAAAGTAAGGAAGAACACCTTTGTTTCGCCGTGAGAGTTCTAAACTGGCGAATTTCTTATCTTCACAAAGCAAAATTTCGGCACGACTGTGCCCATCCAGTGCGAAGCACTGTTCAGCTTCATTCCCCCAAATCGTGAATAAATAACCCACTCCGCAGCTTCGGCTCAAACCATGTCGATTTCGGCGGCATCGTCATATCCTCATCTGCCACATCCATCAGCTCCTCCATGGAGGTGGGGAACATGGAGAACGCCAGTCTCATCTCGCCGCTGTCTACTCTGCGCTCCAGCTCACCCAGTCCGCGAATTCCGCCGACAAAATCAATCCGCTTGTCGGTTCTGGGGTCGCCGATGGCAAGCACAGGCTCCAGCAGCTCCTTCTGCAAAATGGAAACATCCAGTCCCAGAACAGGGTCGTCTGTAATAATTTCCTCCTTCGCCGTCATCTTGAACCATTTCCCGTCCAGATACAGCCCAAAGGTGTGCAGTGCTTCGGGGTGGTAAGGGCCTTCGCCTGTGTAAGGCGCAATGTCGAATTTCTTGCCGATTTCCTGCATGAATTCCTCTGTATTGTAGCCGTTTAAATCCTTTACCACGCGGTTGTAATCCATGATATATAAATCCTCTGCCGCAAACAGTACGGACAGATAATAGTTGAATTCCTCCTCACCGGTGTAATCCGGCTTTGCCTCTCTGCGCTTCAGCGCCACCTTCACGGCGGATGCGTTTCTGTGGTGTCCGTCCGCAATGTAGAGATTCTTCACCTGCTTAAAGGATTCCACCAGCATCCCGATTTCCGTATCGCTGTCAATCACCCAGACCGTATGCCCGATGCCGTCCTCGGCAACGAAATCGTAAACAGGCTTTACTGCCGCTGTCCAGCCGTCGATAATCGCCTTTGCGTCCTTGTTTTCCTTGTAGGCAAGGAAAATCGGGCCTGTGTTTGCGTTCAGCGTATCCACGTGGCGGATACGGTCAGCCTCCTTGTCTGCGCGTGTCAGCTCATGCTTTTTAATCGTCCCGTTAATATATTCGTCCACAGACGTACAGCAAACCAGACCCGTCTGGCTTCTGCCGTTCATCGTCATGCGGTAAAGATACAGGTTGGGCAGCAAATCCTGTCCCAGAATCCCGTTGTGAATCATGTTTTCGAGGTTTTCCTTTGCCTTTGCGTAAACCGCAGGGCTGTAAACGTCAATATCCTTCGGCAGGTCCACCTCTGCCTTGTCAACATGCAGGAAGGACCAGGGCTTTCCCTGCACCATTTCTCTTGCTTCTTCGCTGTTCATTACGTCATAGGGCAGGGCTGCTACGTCCTTTGCGTAAGCCTCTGCCGGGCGGATTGCCATAAAGGGTCTGATGGTTGCCATAATTTTCCTCCTTTGGAATTGCTGTTTTCGGTTTCTTAATCCAGAATACGAACCTTCAATACCGTATTGATGGCATACAGGTCTTTGATCATATCATCGATGTTTTCTGGCAGGTTGTCGCATACCACAATGTTATATGCAAGGTCGCCCTTGGAGTTGTTTACTAGCTTGTCGATATTCACGCTGTATTTTGTGAAAACAGCACCCAGCTGCCCAATCATGTTTACGATATTCTGATGGCATACGGTGATGCGGGGCTTGCCGTTATAAGGCACCACGCAGTTGGGGAAGTTTACGGAATTTTTGATATTGCCGTGGGTCAGGTATTCTCTGATTTCCTGTGCCGCCATAATTGCGCAGTTTTCCTCGGATTCCGGTGTGGATGCGCCCAGATGAGGGGTTACGATGATGTTCGCAGGGTCGCCCAGCAGGTCTTCGGAAGGGAAGTCTGTCATGTAGCGCGCGATGATGCCGTCCGCAATGGCTTTTTTCAGTGCCGCATTGTCCACCAGACCGCCACGTGCAAAGTTCAGCAGGCGTGCGCCGGGCTTTGTTGCCGCAAACAGCTTTTCATCAAAGGTATTTCTTGTCTTATCGTTCAGAGGAATGTGCAGCGTAATGTAATCCGCTTTTGCAACCAGCTCCTCCATGGATTCCTCATGCACCACGTTGGGGGATAAGTGCCATGCACTTTCCAGGGAAAGGAAGGGGTCGTAGCCGATAACCTCCATCCCCAGATCCAGGGCCGCATTGGCAACCTGTACGCCAATCGCACCCAGACCGATGACACCCAAGGTCTTGCCCGCAATTTCAGGACCGGTGAATTCCTTCTTGCCTGCCTCTACTGCCTTTTCCACGCTTTCGCAGTTGTCCTTCAGCCCCTGTACCCAAGCTGCCCCTGCAATGATGCGTCTGGAGGATGCAAACAGTCCTGCCAGAACCAGCTCCTTTACGGCGTTTGCATTTGCCCCCGGCGTATTGAATACGGGAACGCCCTTCTGTGTACATTTTTCAATGGGGATGTTGTTTGTGCCTGCGCCTGCACGGGCAACGGCAAGCAGGTTTTCGTTCAGCTCCATCTTGTGCATATCAAAGCTGCGCAGGATGATGCCCTCGGGATTTTCTGCTTTTTCATCAATCACGAAATTCTGTTCGGGCAGCTTTGCCAGCCCTGTTTTTGCAATGTTGTTCAAAGTGCGAATGGTATACATAATGTCTCTCCTTTTTAGATATAAGAAAAGGGTCGTGTGCCACGACCCTTTTGGATTTTACTTATTTTCCATCTCGAATTTCTTCATGAATTCCACTAATTTTTCCACACCTTCAATGGGCATTGCGTTATACATACTTGCGCGCATGCCGCCAACGGTGCGGTGACCTTTCAGGTTTTCAAAGCCATGCTCTTTTGCCTCCTTGATGAATTTTTCATCCAGCTCCTTCGTAGGCAGTACGAAGGGCGCGTTCATCAGGGAACGGTCTTTCTTTACAACAGTGCCGCGGAACAGCTCGGATTGGTCTAAGAAATCATAGAGAATAGCCGCTTTCCGTTCGTTGATTTTCTGCAAGGCAGCAACGCCGCCCTGCCGTTTCACCCAGTCGAATACCAGACCCATGAAGTAAATGCCGTAGGTCGGGGGTGTGTTGTAAAGAGAATTATTTTCTGCGTGAATATCATAACGCAGCATGGTCGGTGTGAAATCCATGGCGTTGCCCAGCAAATCCTCTCTCACGATAACAACCGTTACGCCTGCGGGGCCGAGGTTTTTCTGTGCCCCTGCATACAGAAGACCGAATTTCGTAATATCAATCTCCTGCGAGAGAATGGAAGAGGACATATCGCCCACCAGCGGCACATTGCCTGTATCGGGAAGCTCCGTCCAGCGTGTACCGTAAATGGTGTTGTTCAGTGTGATATAAAAATAATCCGCTTCGGGGTCGAATTTGGAAGGATCCAGTGTGGGGATGTGGTCGAAGGTTGAGTCTGCTGAGGAAGCAACGATGTTCACTTTACCGTAACGCTCTGCCTCTGCCGCCGCCTTCTTCGCCCACTGACCTGTGATCACATAATCCGCCTTGTTGTTTTTGTTCATCAGGTTCATGGGAATCATCGCAAACTGCGTTGAGCCGCCGCCCTGCAAGAACAGGATTTTATAATTATCGGGAATGTGCATCAATTCCTTGAGATCAGCCTTTGCCTTCTCCAGAATATTTTCAAAGGTTTTTGAACGGTGGCTCATCTCCATCACTGACATGCCTGCTGAAGGGTAACAGACCAGTTCGCGCTGTGCCTGTTCCAGAACCTCCAAGGGCAGCATGGAAGGACCTGCTGAGAAGTTGTATACTCTTTTTTCCATAGATAAGCCTCCTAACTTTTAACAATATGGACACATGTCCGCATCAAACGGTCATTGTCGATAGGGAAATTATAGCACTTTCATTTTTCTCGTCAACTGAAAATGGGATTTTTTTTGTCCCACCCTGAAATTTTGGAGAATGAAGCAAAATTTTTTGAAAGAGAAAAGAAAAGTCTGTTAAATTTGACGTAATATTGTCTTTCGTCCGAAAACAGAAATGCACTTTGTCTATTGTATACAATCGCAAACGCGAGAAAAAATAATCAAAAATATTCTATTTAACGAAAATTGTTGATTATCTCGTGCTTTCATGTTATCCTAAAGAGGAAATTTATACGAAACTGAATACAAAAAATATAGAGAAAGAACGGAGGGAAAATCATCTTGGAAAAACAGGACCGCAGAGTCATCCGCAGTAAAATGCGGATGCGAGAAGCACTCATTTCTCTGATGCAGGAAAAGCTCTTTCCCGAAATCACTGCAAGGGATATTACCGATAGGGCGGATCTCAATCGGGCAACGTTTTATCTTCATTATAATAATGTGTTCGATTTGCTGGAGGAATTGGAAGAAGAAACCGTAAGCGAATTTGCCCGCATGCTGGAGGAAACCCCCATCCTTGAAAACAGCACATGGGAGTCTGTTCTGATTGGAAAAATCTGCGATTATATCGCCGAAAATCAGGATCTCTGCCGCTGTCTGTTTCTCAATCCGCACAGCGATTGCTTTACGGAAAAGCTGACGGAGATTATGAAGCGGAAGGGGCAGGAAATCCGAAAGGAGCGCGGCTTGGAAAGGGACTCCAGACAGACGGATTATATCCGCCATTTTATTTCCTGTGGTGCCATGGGGATGGTAAAGCGGTGGCTTGCGGAGGGGATGCCTCTCTCCAAGGCAGAAATGATGGATTTAACGGAAAAAATCATGCACCCCATTTTTCAATTATTGTTTGTGGCTTAAATTTACGGCTGCAAAAGAAGGCTCTGTCATTATAAAAAATTATCTGAAAAGGAAAGGGAGTAAAAAGATGCAAAACGGAAAGAAGAAGGTGTTGGCACTGCTTCTGGCAGGCTGCTGTGTATTAAGCGCCTGCGGCACAAAAACAGACGATACAAAAACAGCGGAGAAGGGAAATTTTGTCACCGGCACAGTGGAATGTAAAGAGGTTTATGTCCGTGCCAAAATCCCCGGCTATCTGACGGATATTCCCGTCGAGGAAGGGCAGGAGGTCAAGGAGGGTGATTTGCTGTTCTCCACAGACAGACGCGATGTAGAAGTAAAGCAGACACAGGCATCCGCAACCGCAAAGGCAGCCGCAGGGCAGGTCGAGGCGGCGAAAAATGCCGCAGAGGCGGCAGCGGCAGTGGTGGAAAAGGCAAACGCAAATGTGAAGCTGCTGGAAACCGAATATGCAAAATATCAGGAGCTCTACGCCATGGATGCCGTTTCTCAGGATAATATGGATAAGCTGACCACCCAGTTGGAGGCGGCAAGATTGGATGCCGCGGCGGCAGCGGCACAGCAGCAGGCGGCACAGGGGCAGTATGAAGCGGCAACCGGGCAGCTTGCGGCAGCAAAGGGTGTTCTGGATGAAGTCAATCTCAATCTGGGGCAGACCTCTCAGTATGCCCCCTGCAACGGCACCATCACCATGGTTTCCTCCTCTCTCGGGGAACTCATCGGCACAGGCACCACCATCGTTACCCTCACAGATTACAGCGACCGTTGGGTCATGGCAAATGTGGATGAATACGCAGTCGGCAAGCTGAAGGTCGGTCAGCAGATTCCTCTGACCAGTAAGGCGCACCCCGATACCGTCTTTCATGGCAAAATCGTCAATATCTCTAAAAGCCCTGATTTTGCAACCAAAAAATCCACAAATGAGCTGAATGATCAGGATGTTGTTACATACGAGGTGAAAATCGCCCTTTCCGAGAAGGATGATATCATGCTTTACCCCGGAATGCTGGTGCAGGTAGACATGGATAAAGCAGGTGAGAAAAAATGATTCTGACATTTTTCAAGGGGCTTCTTCGGGAGCTTTGGCTTCTGGTGAAAGATCCGCGGGGCATCTTTATGTTTCTCGTTGCCCCGCTTCTGATGAATATTGTGGTCTGCGGTGCCTTCCAAAACGGCATTGTCAACCATATTCCTCTGGCAGCGGTAGAAATGTCCTCCTCCGCAAAAACAAGAGAGCTGATTCGCGCCTTCGATGAATCCGACCGTTTCGATGTCACCCTTGTCCTGCAGGATTTGGATGAAGCAAAGCAGAAAATGGAGGAGGGCGAGGTGCAGGGCATTATCGTTATCCCTGCCGATTATACCCGCTCCCTCCAGCTGGGACAGCAGGCAGAGGTGCTTGTCGGCATCAATAGTGCGAATAACCTTGTCGGCAACAGTGCGGTTGTTTCCGTCATGCAGGTCGTGAAAACCGTTTCCTCCCAGATTGCGGTCAAAAGCTATGTGGCATCGGGCAGCAGCGTTGCGGAGGGTACGGCGAAGGTTATGCCGATTTCGACTGTGCTTCGTCCGTGGTTTAATCCGCAGTTCAGCTATCTGATGTATCTGGGGCTTGGGCTGACCGGTCTTGTTTATCATCAGCTCTTTCTTTCTGCGGTGGCAGGCTCCTTCGCGGATGAAAAGAAGGAAGGCATCCTTTCGGGCAAATTCCGTAAACGGGATGCAATCCTCTATTATTTCGATAAAATGCTTTTCTACGGCATTGCAGGCTTTTTCAATCTCCTGCTGAATTATGCCGTGATTATGAAAATCTACAGCTTTCCCATGCGCGGCGCACAGGCGGATTTCCTGCTTTTCAGTGCTTGCTTCGTGTTCTGCCTGCTTGGCTTCGGTGCGCTTTTGGGGCTGTTTTGTAAAAATGCACTGCATGCGATGCAGTGGCTTATGGCGCTGACCTATCCGTTTTTCGTACTGGCAGGCTTTTCCTGGCCGCATACGGAAATGCCGGATTTTCTGGTACGGATTGCAAATTATCTGCCCGTCACCCATTACCTCGGCCCCGTCCGCAGTATTGTTCTGATGGGTATCGGCTTTGAGCGCACCTCCCTACAACACAATCGCGCCATGCTCTTAACCCTTGGCATAGGTGCATTTTTGCTCAGCTTCGTGGTCTTTGCGTGGCAGCTGTGCCGTGCGGAAAAGAAGCAGAAGGCGGCAGAGAAGAATACACAGACAGAGGGGGTGCAGGCATGAAAAACGCAGTAAAATTATTTCTTCGGGAATGGAAATACCTCCTGAAACGCCCCCGTTCCCTCGTTCTGATGGTGCTTGTGCCGATTTTCGTCACCTGTATCTGCGGCAGTGGCTATGGAAAGGGCTATTTCTCCGATTTGAAAATGGGCGTGGTGGATTACAGCTATACCAAGCAGACCAGAGAGGTGGTCGAAGCCTTCCGCCAGTCCCCGTATTTTGATGTGGTCGGCTATTATAACGATGAGGATGAAATTGCCGAAGCCATGCGTGATGGCGAAATCGTCGGCTGTCTCATCTTCCCTGCGGATTTCACAAGAAAAATGCAGTTGGGTCAGCAGGCAGAGGTGCTTCTCGGCTCCAGTGCCGTCAATATGGGCTATGGCAGTACCATCAACCTCAAGGGTTCTGAGGTTCTGGGGACGGTTTCCACCCAGATTGCTGTCAAAAGCCTTGTGGCAAAGGGTGAAACCGTGGACGATGCCCTTGCGACCATGAACCCCGTCAGCTTCTATACCCGTCAATGGTATAACCCGACGAATAACTTTTCGTATTTTCTGGTGTATGGCTTCGTTGCCGCAACCGTTCAGCAGGTGCTGATTTATTTCGCGGCAATCTCCCTCGTTCGGGAGAAGGAAAGCGGTCATCTGGATGAAATGCAAAGCATTTCCAAAAGTGCCCCCTTGCAGGTGCTTGTGAAATGCTTGGTCTATTTCCTGATTTCCCTCGCGGCATGGGCAATCTGCTCCGCCATCATCCGTTGGGGCTATGCGATTCCCATGCGAGGAAGCCTTCTGCTCTGGTTTGTCTACAGCAGTCTTTTCCTGCTGTCGATTGTTGCCTTGGGGCAGTTCTTTTCCGCGGTCATGCCAAATCCCATTGTGGCAACCTCTATCTCTCTGGTGTTCACCTCGCCCTCTCTGGTGCTGAGTGGCTACACCTGGCCCACCATTGCGTTGCCTGCGTTCTATCAGAAAATCGGGCAGGTCTTTCCGCTGACGCATTTTGTCATCGGCTATCGCAATGTGGCATTGATGGGCTGTGGCTTTTCCGCAGTGAAAAAGGAGCTGCTACTTCTCGGCGGCATCATCGTGGTCTGCCTTACGCTGAGCTGCGTCATCTGGCAGCTGCGTCTGAACCGCATTGAGAAGAAAAAGCAGGGAATCGTTGCAGAGAAGGAAGAGCCTGTGTCCCTGCAGGCATAAGAAAGGAGTGCAGAATATGAAATTCTATCCATATAAAAAAGCATGTGCGCTTCTCGTTACAGGCGCATTGACAACAGGTGCGGCAGTGCCTGCCCTCGCGGCAGAGACCAAAACAGCCACCCCCGCAACCGCAGAGGAAAGCAAAACAAAAGCCATGACCTTAAAGGAAATTCAGGAGCTGGTTGTGAAAAATAACCGCTTGAAAACCACCCTGACGCTGAATCAGGAAAAGGTCATCGCTGGTCTCAGTGCCATTGATGACGGTCTGAAGGATTTGAAGGATTCGCAGGATAAGGCGGCGCACGCAAGAAGGGATGCAAGCACCTCTGCAAGCCAAGGGAAGGATTTGTTGGGCGGTCTTATTGCGGCAGACCCTACAAATCAGTCAAACCAGATTTTAGCAGGTATCAGCAGTGCGCTTCTCTCCGGTGCAGTCAAAACCGCAAGCGGCATGGAAACCCTCGTGGATAATGTTGCCGATAGACAGCGCGATACGCTGGAGGATCAGCAGACGGAACTGAAAAATACCAAAATGGACTTAAATAAGACCAAAGAGGACTGGGAAAATGAATCCCTTGCCGTCACACAGCTTCTCGTCACCAAAACCGTACAGGTCGAAAAGGGTGTCAGCCTGCTCACGCAGAAGCAGTCCCTTCTGGAGCGTGTCTGCCGGATTGAGGAAAAGAAGCAGGAGCTTGGCTTTAGCACAGGCACAGATCTTTCCGAGAAAAAGCTTGCCGTTTCCGAGGGCGCGAAGGAGCTGCAAAGTGCCAAGGACGGATTAACCCTGCTCAAGCGTCAGCTGAATGACCTTATGGGGCGTGAAATTGATGAGGAGCTTATCATCACACCCCCTGAGCTGACACGCACCATCGAAGCCGCCCCTGCCTATAGCGAGGAGCTTTTGAAAACCGCCACCGATAAAAATTATAAGCTGAAAACCCTCCGCAGGGATAAGCAGCAGGCGGAAAAGGATTCCAAGAAGAATGACAGATATGACGGACAGCTGAAGGCAAGCAGGGTGGATATGCAGCTTGCGGATGTTTCCACTGAGGAGGAAAAGGTCAATATCGCCAACGATTTAAAGAAGAAGCTGGATGCCATCAATACCGCCGCGGCAGAATATCAGAATAAAAAGGATGCCAACAGCAAGGCAAAAATCGAATGGGAGCAGCAGCAGAAATCCGCAAAGCTGGGGCTTGTTTCCGCAGTCGAATTGCAGGCGCTGCAGCTGCAGTATGAGCAGACCGAAATGGAGCTTTCCGCCGCAGCCTATGCCTACGATTTGGCGTGGGAGGAATATAATATGCTCATGAACGGCACCACCCTTGATATCTATGATGTTTATAAATCAAAGCTGAGCTAACCCGCAAAAGGAATATTTCTAAATAAATATTTTTCTACAAAAGAAGGGAGTAATGCAAAATGAAAACGATTGATTTGACACAGCTGATTACCCAAGCCATGCCCGTCTATCCGGGTACGGAGCCGCCACATTTAACGGTAGCCAATACCTATGAAACGGATGGCTTTCGCGAAACATTGCTCTCCTTCTTTTCCCATACAGGCACCCACATGGATGCCCCCTTTCATCTCTTTGGAGATAGAACAAAGCTGAATGAAATGCCTGCGGCGCAGTTTGTCGGCAAGGCGCTTGTCATCCCCTGCATGCAGTATGGCGCAGGTGAGGAAATCGGCATGGAAGCCCTTGCTCCCGTCCGCCGGCTTGCGGATGAGGCGGATTTTCTTCTTTTCCATACCGGTTGGAGCCAATATTGGGGCAAAGCGGAATATTTCGGGGACTATCCCGTTCCCTCCTTGGAGGTCTGCCGCTATGCGCTGGAAAGCGGCAAAAAGGGGCTTGGCTTCGATACCATCGGCATTGATCCCATCGCAGATGAAGGGCTGACACGCCATCGTCTGCTTTTGTCCCAAAGAGATATCGTGATTATCGAAAACCTCACGAATCTGGATAAAATCGGGGAAGGTCTGTTTCTCTTTGCAGCCTTACCCTTGAAGTATGAAAACGCGGATGGTGCGCCTGTGCGTGCCGTTGCCATGCTAGAGGAAGAATAACGCAAATTTTCCCCCTTCCCTACATATCCTTTAAATAGCAAAGGAGGCGGTAGGATGAAGGGGATTTTTTTACGAAAGGAATGTGTGAGCCTTGTCTGCTGTTTCTGTATCATCGGGGTCTGCCTCGTGCATACTGCGCTTGGGAAGGAAACCAAAGTCCTTTTTCCCATGATGGGCGTGAGGGTGGTTCTGGATGCAGGGCATGGCGGCTGGGACCCCGGCAAAACAGGCACAGGCGGCGAAAATGAAAAAATACTGAACCTCGCAGTCACAGAAAAGCTGACGGAATATCTTGAGCAGGGCGGTGCGGAGGTCATTCTCACCCGTAATGCGGATACGGCACTGGGCGGCAGTAAGCACGCGGATATGGCAGAGCGGCAGCGTATTGCCAATGAAACAGGCGCGGATATCCTCGTCAGCATTCATCAGAATGCCTTCCCCTCTGCGAAGGCAAAGGGGGCGCAGGTGTTTTATCATAAAAGCAGTGAAAGGGGCAAAATCCTTGCGGAATGTGTGCAGGAAAGCCTGAAAAGCCGCGTGGATGGCAGCAATCGGCGTATGGCAAAGGAAAATAAGGAGTATTATATCCTCCGTACCACCCAAATCCCTGCCGTTATCGTGGAGTGCGGCTTCCTTTCCAACGCCGAGGAGGAAAAGCTGCTCAATGATACCGCCTATCAGGAACGGCTTGCATGGGCGGTTTATTGCGGCATCCTTGACTATTTTGAAAAAATCAGTATCATTTAAAGAAAAGAAGGTGTCGACGAAGTCGACACCTAAGCCGAAATCAGGATTTCGACTTGTTAAAACAGAAGAATAAACAGATGAGTTCCATCGGCTGGAGCCTTGAAACTCACTGTTTTCCTCGCCGGAAGTAAATTCCGACTGCGGATTCCGGTCGGGAAACGCTTCGTTTCCCAAACCTTTCCGCGGTATCAGAAGGATTTTGTTTATGGGGGGAATAACTTCTGCATCGGAAAAAGAAAGGATGTATCTATGGAACATACATTTGAAGCATTGGGACTGCGTGCAGCTCTGGTCACCGCGTTGGCAGAGCAGGGCATCACAACCCCAACGGAAATCCAACAGAAAATGATTCCCGAAATTTTATCCGGCAAGGATGTCATCGGTCGTTCCGAAACAGGCTCCGGCAAGACCTTGGTATATCTTTTGCCCATTTTTGAAAAGCTGGATATGAATATCCGCGGCACGCAGGCGATTATCCTCACCCCCACCCATGAGCTGGCGGCGCAGGTCTATCATCAGGCGGAGCTTTTGCAGGAAAATGCGGGCATCGCGGCAGGCTGTGTCCTTCTCATCGGTGCGGCAGGCATCGGCAGACAGCTGGAAAAGCTGAAAGCAAAGCCGCGTATCGTGGTCGGCTCTGTCGGGCGTATTCTGGATTTGATTCGTAAGAAAAAAATACAGGCACATCTCGTCAGAACCATCGTTCTGGATGAGGGCGACCGCCTTATGGATGACGGCAACGTGGAGGATGTTGCCGCTGTCATCAAAACAACCCTGAAGGAGCGGCAGATTGTTCTGCTTTCCGCCTCTGTCAGCGGCGAAGCCAAGGCAAAAGCCGCAGCCATGATGAAGGCAGATGCGGTTGATTTGGAAGCCAAAAGCGGCGGCATTGTCCCCAAGGGCATCCATCATTATTATATCCTCTCCGCGCACAGAGAAAAATTCGCCAATCTCCGTAAAATTCTCGCAGGCGAAAAGCCGGAGAAGTGCATGGTTTTCCTCAATAACCCTGAAAATATCGAGGTCACTGTGGATAAGCTGAATTATCACGGCATCAAGGCGGCAGGCATCTATGGGCAGGCAAGCAAGCAGGAGCGCAAAAACGCCATGGATGGCTTCCGTGAAGGGCGTATCCATGTC
>OLSP01002827.1_pt1 | contig 13185 bp, 9 predicted proteins | sample 1672941 | NCBI WGS metagenome assembly OLSP01 (sample SAMEA3136739, study PRJEB25190) | human gut metagenome | reverse complement strand
TATGTGAAGGAGATTGACTCCGGTCTGGAGTCCTTGCAGCATGAGGTCGGCGGCTACATCGAGGCGATTTATCCCTACGAAGACCCGGTTGCCTTAGTTTGCAATGAGGAAGGCAAGCTGGAAGGTTTGCCTCTGAACCGCGCTCTGCGTGATGAGGACGGTGACATCTACGACGTCGTTGCAGGAACATTCATGGTAGTCGGCTTGACGGATGACAGCTTCGGTTCTCTGACCGTAGAGCAGATGCAGAAGTTCTCCGACCACTTCAAAGTGCCGGAGCAGTTTGTCAAGCTGGGCGATAAGATTGTGGCGATCCCCATGATCTCGAAGGAGCAGCAGAAGCAGGAAGCTACCGAGCAGAAGGACTTTGAGATGAACGCCGACACCTCCGGTCTGACGGTTGCCGGTCACATCGGGACGTGGCACACCATTGACCAGCACGAGATCAGCGGTCACAGTTTTTACCTGATGGAGCATGACACCTACGGCGATGAGGCTGCCTGCATCATTGTCGATGAGCGCGGCAAACTCGTCCTTGATGATGTCTACAACGGCTTCGACGATGACACGCTCCGCCTTCTCGACCTTGAAGTCAAGGAAGTGCCGGAAATGCCCGATTCCGCGATCTCTGTGCAGGATATGAAGGATTACGGCTACGCATGGGCTGGCGTTCTTCCCGCCGGTCAGGAGGCGGCTGAGAAGGCTTTGGAGAAGGGCTGCGTAAGGCCGTCCAGATTGTAGAAGTCTTTGTCAAAAGTATTCACCAGATAAGAGGTCACTTTGCCGTCCTTCTCCACCACCAGAGAGGTATTCTCTACAGTCTCGGGAAGCTTTGCCGCCTGACCGCAGCCTGTGAGGGACAGTATCAAAAGCCCCGACAATCCTGCCGTAAGAAACTTTTTTATTCTATTCTGCCTCATAAATGAGTCTCCTTTTTTGGCATCAGCCATAACCGATTTTAACATAGAGTTTTCAGTATTTCAAGACTTTTGAACGACCTGTCCATGAAACGCTTCCGATATTCCGACGCGATCTGTGAAAGTTCTGCAAGAACCTTGTCCGATACGGTAAAGGTATATAACTTTTCCACAGAACTCTCCGCTATGTAATTCAGTGCATACCGTGTGGATTCTTCCAGTTTGCGCTCCTCCGGTACTCCCGGATATTCTCCGTTGACAACGATGGCCTTCAGTTCAAAAATACTGCGCACCAGTTCATTGGGAAGTGCCGGTGCACACAAAGCCCGCAGCGACTGGTAGACCAGTTTCATCATTTCTTTCTCATCGTTGTTCTCCCGGCAGTAAAAATCCGCCACTTCCGCGAAATACATACCGTAGCATGCCCCCACGTAGTCCGTCATCAGTTCCGGAAAATAGTTCCGGATCTCTGCTTCCGATATCGTATAAGAGTTCCGTCCTTCATACAGACGAAAAGAGCCAAAAGCAAAAGGGTTGGTCGCTGCAGCCAGCCGGTTACCGGGCTTTCTGGCCCCTCTGGCAAAAGCAGTGATCTTCCCTTTTTCTCTGGTAAGCAGGCATACACGCCTGTCATATTCACCGAAGGGTGTCTGTTTTAATACAATTCCCGTTACATACAGGGATTCCTGCATGATCCATCCTCCCCTGCGGACAGGTCTGTACGCCCCTCCGCTCTGCAATCCACCAGGGGGCTTTTACATTCCGCACCAGCCAAAGGTTTCTCCTTTCCCGCGCTCTGCAGGTATTTCAGGTAATCCTCCACTCTGCCGGTATGTTCAAATTGCTGCCAGTAATTCGTGAATTGCATCTTACGCATCCCCCTCTTCTATCAGTGTATTATCCTCTGTAAAAATAGGGTCTGCAAATTTCGTTTTTCTATTCGCCCATCTCAATGTCTTTCGGATTATATCCGAAGTTTTTCAATAAGATGTCGCTGTCTCTCCAGTCCTTCTTCACCTTCACCCAAAGCTGCAGATTGACCTTCATTTCCAGCATATCCTCGATCTCCGGGCGGGCCTGGGAGCCGATCTTTTTCAGCATTTGTCCGCCTTTGCCGATAATGATACCCTTGTGGGAATCTCTCTCACAGATGATCGTGGCCTCGATGTCACAGATCCGGCCTCTCTCCTTCATGCTTTCCACCGTCACGGCAATACCATGGGGAATTTCTTCGGACAAAAGTCTCAGAGCCTTTTCACGGATCAGCTCCGCCACGATCTGACGCATGGGCTGGTCGGTGATGGTATCTTCATCATAAAATGCCGGGCCGTAAGGCAGATATTTTAAAATACACTGGATCAGCACATCCGTGTTGTCTCCCTTCAGTGCGGACACCGGAACGATCTCCTGGAAATCCAGTTCTTTGCGATAGGTATCGATGAACGCCAGGATCTCTTCCTTTTTCACGGTATCCGTCTTGTTGATCACCAGAATCACGGGAGTCTTGGTCTTCTTCAGCTGCTCAATAATATGACGTTCTCCGGCACCGATAAAGTTCGTGGGCTCCACCAGCCACAGGATCACATCCACGTCGTTCAATGTATGCTCCGCAACATTGACCATGTAATCGCCCAGCTTGTTTTTCGCCTTATGGATACCGGGAGTGTCCAGAAATACGATCTGTCCCTCTTCCAGTGTCAGCACCGTCTGGATACGGTTACGGGTGGTCTGGGGTTTGTTGGATGTAATGGCAATCTTCTGTCCGATCAGTCGGTTCATCAGTGTGGACTTTCCTACGTTGGGACGTCCGATCAGTGTGGCAAAGCCGGATTTGTATGCCGGATTTTCGTTCATTATCATTTCTCCTGTTCTTGTCTTTTTCCCTGACGCTTTTCTGTCAGCCGCCGGTCCGTCCGGCTTATCTTATAGATTCTCACTCATTGCTGTTTTGTGTGGCTACCGTATTCTCTGCTGTATTCTCTGCCGTGTTCTGCAAAGTCTTCTGCATTCTTGCTTCCTCTTCGGCGAATTTTTTCTGTTCCTCCGCCCGGATCCGCTTCGTGCGCTTCTTGATCTTTTTCAGGATCAGTACAATGATCACGATCACGATGGCCCAGATCACCAGATAGGGGATATGGATCACGAACCAGATGGCTGCTTCCTTAATACCCTCGCCGATACTCTTTAAGCTGTCCATAAAGCCTGCAGAAATACGTTCCCATGTGGTCTCTTCCTCTACCGGAGTATAGACCTCTACTTCATCAATATAGAGGTATACGGTGCTGTAGTCAACCTGATTATCATAACTTCTCAACTGGGATTCCATACTTTCCAGCTGGTATCTCACATCGGACAGGCGCTGTTCGATGGTAATGATGTCTTCGATGCTCTCCGCCTGTTCCAGCAGCTGCAACAGTCTCTCCTGTTCTGTCTGCAGGGCATCCCTGTGACTTTGCAGATCCACATAGGTCAGTGTCACATCCTGTACATTCTCCGAACGACTGGTCACATTGCCCAGCTCTGAGACCGTATTTTGGAACTCCTCCAGTCTGTCCTTCGGGATGCGGATGGTCAGATTGGCATTCCTTGTAGAACGATAACTATAATATGTACTGCCGTTATAGGCATCCAGACTTTCGATATAGCCGCCGAGCTCTGTTACTTTATTCTCTACCGCGCTTAACAGCTTATCATACTCCCTGGTCTCGACATCCATATTCACGGTCTTGATCAGTTTCCGGTCTGCTGTGGCTGCAGTCTCCTCAGGCACTGTAGTACTTGTGTCCTGAGCATTTTCTGCGGAATCGTACCCTTCTGTCATGCCAAATCCATCTTCATAAGCGGACGCCTCCGGTGCAGCTGCCTCCTTGGAAGCAACAGCATAATCCGCATCCATGAGATCACTGATTCCGTAACTGCCGTTCGATGAGCTGCCGCAGGCGGTCAGCGATAATATCATGCCGGCAGTGAGCAACCCTGTAATGATCTTTGTTTCAAAATTTCGTTTTTTCATAACCCTCTCCGTTCTGCGGACGGCATCCTGACAGCCTGTCGGATCCGCCTGCTGTTGACTTTTTATTGTTCACCTCTATAAACGAAATAATATCACAAAAGTTCTTTATTTATTTGATCTTTTTACGATTCAGAACCACTTTTGCAAAATCGCAGCTTTCCTTTTGCCGTTTTAAAAAAGATTTTCCACCTTCAGGAATCTCTCCTGTTCCTCCTTTATCTTAGAAGCCGTACCTACCACACAGAGCAGATCCTCCTGCATAAATGCACGGATATGTGCGGACAATGCACGGATATCCTCTTCGGTAGCCGCCAGCAGTTCGTCGCGTTCTCTCTGTAAAGTGGCATTATCCAGTCCTGTCATATAGGCACTCAGGGAATACAGTCCCTTTGCCGCCGGATTCATGGGTACGTCCAGATCACTGACCGCACCGATGATATACTGGGTCATGGTACGTTCATCTGCTGTGAACTCTGCAATGGCATCTGCAGCTTTCTCGTAAGTTTCAATGGTCTTGCCCAGATTCGGATCTCTGTAGGAGACAAAGTAGCTGTCACCGGATCTACCGAAGCTGCACATGCAGCCGTAGGCACCACCCTTGACACGGACATTAACCCACAGATATTCATACCCCATCATGACTTTGAGTACTCTTAATGCTCCCGTATATTGCAGTCCACTCTTGCGGAAATTACCGGCACGGCATACGTAATTGACCTGACCGGAGGTTAAGAAACCTTCGTTTTTCCGGGAGATTTCCGGAATGTAATGTTCTTTTTCCACGTTTTCCATATAAAGTGCTGCTTTGAAAGCTTCCACCGGAGCATCTAAAAGAGCCACGGCCTTTTCCTCACCTACGAAATCCACCATGAGGTTTTCCGGACGGAAGATCATTTTCACTAAGGTCTGTAAGATTTCCACCAATTCTTCTTTTTTCTCGTCAAAATGAGCTTCCAGATCCGTGATCAGACGATAGAACGGGATACCGGAAATCTCTTCGCTCACAGCTCCGGGAATACTGCCGTAGGATAAGGCTCTTCCGGCCGCCACACTGTGTCCTCCGGAGGTCATCTGTGCCTGCATCCGGGACTTGCCCTCCGCCAGAATCTCATACAGTCTCTTGGCATCCGTAAAATCACTGGTCATTACGATCTCACGCATCAGATCGATTGCTTCCGCAAGGCGGTCATAAAATACCTTCGTCTTCAGTTCCAGAGTCAGTATAAACTGATCCATATCCTGCAGCTTGCCATAGACATTATTTACCGCAGCCATGCCGCCGGTGACCAGATTCATCTCGTTAAACAGATCTCCATAAGCATAATGCTCCGTATTTAACAGTCCCAGGCAGCCCTTCAAAATGCCGATATACGGGAAATATTTACCGGGGATCTGATCCAATTTGAAGATCAGACGTAAATAGCCGATGCCGTTTGTAAACAGATCATGATACAAAAGTGTGGTATCTCCAATGCTCCGCACTTCGTTCACCGGCAGATTTGCCTCTTTCTTCATATCTTCCCGTTTTAACAGAGGGATTTTCTCCAGATCTTCCTTTGCGTCTTCGCTCTCCTGGAATTCGGTCAGCTTCTGGAAGGTCTCCTTCACGTTCTCGATCTCTTCCGGACTCATGGCAGCTTTCACCTGTGCCATCTTTTCCCGCTGTTTCTGCTCCTGCTCTTCCAGAAGTCCCAGCTTCGGCTGCAAGATCACCACGCTGCGATGGGTATTGTCCAGCAGATATTTCTGTACCAGACCCTCAAAATATCCGGTCTTCACTTTCCCTCGAAGTTCAGCGAAAGTCTCGTTGGCCTCGATGTGAATGAACGGCAGTCTGTCATCGTACAGCCAGCTGTCCAGCACCTGTAAACCGTACATAAGTCCCTTGGGGTAGGAACCGAAATCCGCCTCTCTGTATTTGAATTCATAATAATTGATGCCGGCAAGCAATGCCTTTTCGTCGAAGCCGTCCTTTACCAGCTTTTTCAGCACTTCTTCCGTTACCTGTAAAAATTCCTGTTCTTTCTCTACGGAAGTGTCCTTCGCCACCACACTGAAATAGGGCTGGCGGATACCATTCTCATAGATGCTGTAGACATCCTTACCCACACCACAGTCCACCAGGGCCTGTTTTAAGGGTGCTCCTGGAGCGGAACACAGGGCATAGTCCAGGATCTGGAACGCAATGTAAAGCTTCGGGTCCAGACTATTGCCCACGCAGAAGTTCTGGGACAGGTAGGTATTCTCCTCCTCGTCCTCTCCCTCGCCGATGGGACATTCCCTGACAATACGATTCGGCGTGGTAAATGCCGCCTCTTCCGTCACTTCGGAATCCACCTCAAGGGCATCGTAGGCAGACAGATAATGCTCATCGATAAAGGTCAGTTTCTCCGCCATATCCATATTGCCATAGAGATAGATATAGCTGTTGGAGGGATGATAGAATTTCCGGTGGAAATTCAGGAATTCTTCGTAGGTCAGCTCGGGGATTGCTTCCGGATCACCTCCGGATTCGCAGCCGTAGGTGGTGTGAGGATACAGGGAATTCATGATCTCCCGCTCCAGCACATCATCCGGAGAGGAAAAAGCACCCTTCATCTCGTTATAGACCACACCGTTGACTTTCAGCTCCTCGTTGTCACCTTCCAGCTCATAATGCCAGCCTTCCTGTCGGAAAATAGATTCGTTTTTGTAAATATTCGGGTAAAAAACCGCATCCAGATAGACATGCATCAGGTTCTGGAAATCTTTGTCATTGCAGCTGGCCACGGGGTATACAGTCTTGTCCGGATAGGTCATGGCATTTAAGAAAGTGTTCAGAGACCCCTTTACCAGTTCCACAAAAGGATCCTTCACCGGGAATTCCTTCGATCCGCATAATACGGAATGTTCCAGAATATGGGCTACACCGGTGGAATCCTTGGGTGTGGTGCGGAAACCGATATAGAATACCTTGTTCTCGTCATCATTGGATACAAGTGCCACCCTTGCTCCGGTCTTCTTGTGACGGCACAGATAGGTCACGCTGTTAATGTCCGGGATCTGCCGTTTCTCTATAATCTCATATGTGGATAAATCTTCTACTCTCATTTCTGATGTGTCCTCTTTTCTAAATCTTTCTTAACCGATTTCTTTGCTCTTCGAGCTCTCGAAATCGTAACGTCCATTCGTAATCCGGGCTATCGCCCTTCTTACTCATGCCCGTTTGCTCCCCTCACAGAAAATCTCCGCTGTCTGCAAGCAGCCGCGTAGATTTCTGTGGGTGAGCTTAATCTGTCAAAACGCGGCCAGTGCCAGCTTGCTCATGGAGATTTCCTGAATCACGACACCCTTCGCCTCTTTCTCCTCCGGTGTCATGGCAACTAATTCCCGGATGTTCAATTCCTTCGTGACATAACGCTTTTTGCCTCTGCCGAAAATCCTTTTTTTCTCCTCGATGATATTGATCTTCACCCGAGCCTTGATCCGGTCGTAGATCTTCACAAGAAAACTGTCCGGCTTCAGATAATACAGATGAGTCTCCAGCGTATCCTGAGGATCCACCTCTTTTTCCGCTAAAATATAGCGTTCCACGATCAGGCGGAATTTAAACGCCACCTCGTCCTGATCCAGCAGCTCTGCAAAGGTATATTTTGCGCCTATGTAGACCTTTGCCGTATCCTGCAGGCTGTATTTATAATTCTCATAAACTGTCTTTTGCATTGTTGTCGATATCCTCAATCTTGAAACCGCTCATTCTTATGGCATCCTCGATCATCTTGCGGGACATACCGGTCTCTTCCATCAGTTCCTCCGTGGTCACCTTGCGGTGCAGTTCTTCCGCCAGTTCTCTGGCCTTATCCGCTACCTTGTTGACCTTATCTTCCACTCGCTTGTCGATTTTGGAATTTTCTGCATGTTCGGCAATGTATTCTTCCATGGCATCCATGATCATTTTGCCGAGCATTCCCTCGACTTCGTCCGGTTTCTCCAGACTGCCCAGCATGGTCACACCGAAGGAAAGCGCCAGATTGCCTTCTCCCACCAGATCTTCCAGCAGGACACCCTGTCCGGCATAGAGTTTTGCGATCTCTGCCACATCCGCCAGATGCAATTCGATCAGGCGCTGCTGCGCATCCGTCTCTCCCGCCATGGCTGCAATGGAAAATGCCAGTTTTTCACCGTCACTGTAGGTCGGTAATGCTGCTACTTCATCCAGATATTCCTGTAAGTAATCCTTTTCTTCCTCCGTCAGGAATTCATCGGGATCCATAGGCTGTCCAATACCGATTTTATGTTTTAACAGATAGTCAAATACCATCTGCAGCTGTTCATTGCTCAGATCCAGCTCGGCGAATGCTTCCTTTACCTGTTCTTCGCTGATGCAGTTGCCCTGCTCCTTGGCGGTCTTGCGGACCTGCTCTAAGGTCTGGGCAAATAATACTTCTTTGTTCATATAGGGTCTCCTTTATAATAACATCACTTTCTCCGCGCTTCGCACATTGCCTGCAAGCAGTCATGCCGTATGCCTCTTGCAATAATACACTTTCTCCGTGCTTCGCACTCCCGAAAGTGTACAGACATTCGCAATCCGGACTATTTTATGTGCTCATGGGTAAACAAATGATACTGGCAATATTCGTAGTTGCCGTTACATTTGGAGCAGAAACGGAACTCCAGATTCGGATCGTCCTCTTCTGTCCGTCCGCAGACGGCACATTTGTGTCTTGTGACTTTCGCCCGTCCAGCATTGGATTTTCGTTCGAACTGCGCCTTGCGGTGCATCTGTTTCGGCGAGATACGGCTGCGATGCAGTCTGTAAAAGTATAACACAAAGTTCAGCAAAGATGCCACTACCGCGAATTTAGTAAATAAGTTTCCTGCGATCACGGTATAGATCATCAGTACCGCATCCAGGATTCCCATCCATTTTACTTTCACCGGTATCACGAACATCAGCAACACCTGCATATCCGGATACGTAGCAGCAAAGGCAAGGAAGATCGACAGGTTGATATAATACGTGCTGAACGCATAAGAACCGCTGTAAAATACCAGGGAAGCCGCTTCCGTACTCATGCCGCCGGTGATCAGATATGCCACACCCATGCACAGGAAGCTTCCGATAATCGTAAACAGCATGCCGGAAAAGATATACACATTATAGCGATAAGTTCCCCAGGTACGCTCCAGCGCCGTACCCAGACTATAATAGAAAAACAGCATAATGATTGTGAAGATATCCAGACTTTCCGGAGGAACGATCACCCAGGTCACCAGTCTCCAGACTTGTCCGTGCAGGATCCGGTAAGGGTCCAGTGTCAGAAATCCCAGCAGATTATTGCCGGCTGCTTTTCCCATCAGTTCGATCACATATCCCGCCACATAACACATGATCAATACCATGGTCAGGTTATGGATCGCATATTTTCCAAACTTTTTTTCGAATTTGCTCATAAAACAATGTCTCCATAAATAGTTATATTTTGATTTTTCTCTATCGAGATTGTAACATCCGGAAGAGAATAAGTAAACTGCACGTTCTCTTTTTTCAGAGTTTTCCCGAAAAATTTAAGTTACATTTTACAAAACTTTAACAACTAAACTCCCCCATTATTCGTTGCATTGTGGTGTTTTTTGTCGTATAATTAGAATGTTTTGTTGATGAAAAAAATGCATTAAATAAGTAGATTTATTTTTATTTCAGGAAGGATGTATCACATGAATTCACAGGAAAAATACGCAACTCTCGGCATAGATATCGGTTCCACCACTGTCAAGATTGCTATTTTGGACGAAGAACACAATATTTTATTTTCCGATTATGAGCGTCACTTCGCCAATATCCGGGAAACTCTGTCTGAGCTCCTTAAGAAAGCTTATGACCAGCTGGGAGAATTGCAGCTGCACCCCATGATCACCGGTTCCGGCGGTCTGACACTGGCCAACCACCTCGGCGTTCCCTTTACTCAGGAGGTCGTAGCCGTGGCTACTTCCCTGCAGGAGCTGGCACCCAAGACCGATGTAGCCATTGAATTAGGCGGTGAGGATGCGAAGATCATCTATTTCGAAGGCGGTAACGTGGAGCAGCGTATGAACGGCATCTGCGCCGGCGGTACCGGTTCCTTCATCGACCAGATGGCCAGTCTGATTCAGACGGACGCTTCGGGCTTAAACGAATATGCGAAAAATTATAAATCCCTCTACACCATTGCTGCCCGCTGTGGTGTATTTGCCAAAACCGATATCCAGCCTCTGATCAACGAAGGTGCTACCAAGGAAGACCTGTCTGCTTCTATTTTCCAGGCAGTGGTGAACCAGACAATTTCCGGTCTGGCCTGTGGTAAGCCGATCCGCGGTCACGTAGCTTTCCTGGGCGGGCCTTTACATTTCCTGTCTGAACTGAAAGCTGCCTTTATCCGTACCTTAAATCTGGATGACGAGCACATCATTGACGTGGACAACTCCCATCTGTTCGCAGCCATCGGTTCCGCACTAAATGCGAAGGAGGAAGTCTGCATCAGTCTGTCTGACATGGTGAAAAAGCTGTCCTCCGACATCAAGATGGAGTTCGAAGTAGAACGTATGGAGCCTCTGTTTGCGGACAAGGCTGCTTATCAGGAATTCGTGGAGCGTCACAGCAAGCATCACGTGACCACCGGAGACTTACAGTCCTATCAGGGCAAGGCTTTCCTGGGTATCGATGCCGGTTCCACCACCACGAAGATCGCTCTGGTAGGTGAAGATGGATCCCTGCTGTACTCTTTCTATTCCAGTAACGACGGAAGCCCCTTGAAGACAGCGATCCGCTCCCTGAAGGAGATCTACTCTCTCCTGCCCGAAGGCGTGGAGATCGTACGCTCCTGTTCCACTGGTTACGGCGAAGCGTTGATGAAAGCTGCTTTTCTGCTGGATGACGGCGAGGTAGAGACCGTGGCCCATTACTATGCCGCTGCTTTCTTTGACCCCAGCGTAGACTGTATCTTAGACATCGGCGGTCAGGATATGAAGTGCATCAAGATTAAAAACCAGACCGTAGACAGCGTACAGCTGAACGAAGCATGTTCCTCCGGCTGTGGCTCCTTTATTGAGACCTTTGCGAAATCCCTGAACTATACCGTGCAGGATTTCGCTCAGGCTGCCCTGTTTGCAGAACATCCTATCGATCTGGGTACCCGTTGTACCGTATTCATGAACTCCAAAGTAAAACAGGCGCAGAAGGAAGGCGCTTCCGTAGCAGATATCTCCGCAGGACTTGCTTACTCCGTTATCAAGAATGCTTTATTTAAGGTAATCAAAGTCTCCGATGCTTCAGAGCTTGGTAAAAATATCGTGGTACAGGGCGGTACTTTCTACAATGATGCTGTTCTGCGCAGCTTTGAGAAAATTGCAGACTGCCAGGCGATCCGTCCCGACATCGCCGGTATCATGGGTGCTTTCGGTGCGGCTCTGATCGCCAGAGAACATTACGAAGACGGTTATGTGACCACAATGCTGGATTATCAGAAGATCTGCGATCTCCAGTTCGAGACCAGCATGGCGAAATGTAAGGGTTGTACCAACAACTGTCGTCTGACCATCAACAAATTCTCCGGCGGCCGTCAGTTCATCTCCGGCAACCGCTGTGAACGTGGTATCGGCGGTCAGAAGAATGCCCACAATGTACCGAATTTATACGAATACAAATTACATAGACTGTTCTCTTATGAATCTCTGGACGCTGACAAGGCTCCCAGAGGTGTAGTTGGTATCCCCAGAGTGCTGAATATGTACGAGGACTATCCGTTCTGGTTCACCTTCTTCACCGAACTGGGCTACCGCGTTGTGCTCTCTCCCAGCTCCAACCGTAAGATCTACGAGCTTGGCATTGAATCCATCCCCAGTGAATCCGAGTGTTATCCGGCGAAACTGGCTCACGGCCATGTGACCTGGCTGATTCGTCAGGGAATCAAGTTCATCTTCTACCCTGCGCTATTCTATGAGCGCAACGAGTTCGAGGATGCCAACAACCATTACAACTGCCCTATCGTTACTTCTTATTCTGAGAATATCAAGAATAACGTAGAGGAAATCGCCGGCGGTGAGATCACTTTCCGCAATCCGTTCATGTCCTTTAGAGATCTTGGTACCGTGACGGATGCGCTGACGAAGGAATTCACCGAGATTCCAGCCGCAGAGATCGCCGCAGCCTGCGAAAAGGGTTGGAAGGAACTGGCAAATGCCCGTCACGATATGGAGAAAAAGGGCGAAGAGACTCTGGAATACTTACGCAAGACCGGCAAGCGCGGTATCGTGCTGGCAGGCCGTCCCTATCATGTAGACCCGGAGATCAACCACGGTATTCCCGAGCTGATCACCTCCTACGATATGGCAGTACTGACAGAGGATTCCATCTCCCATCTGGCAAAACCGGAACGTCCTTTGATTGTATCCGACCAGTGGATGTACCATTCCAGACTTTACGCTGCCGCAAGCTATGTAAAGACGGTGGAGAATCTGGATCTGATCCAGTTGAATTCCTTCGGCTGCGGTCTGGATGCCGTTACCACCGATCAGGTGAACGATATCCTCTCCGGCTCCGACAAAATCTACACCTGCCTGAAGATCGATGAGGTCAACAACCTGGGTGCGGCCCGCATCCGTATCCGTTCCCTGTTGTCTGCAATCCGTGTCCGTGAAAAGATGGGCAAGCACCGCAACATCCGTTCTTCCGCTATCGAGAAGGTACCGTTTACCGAAGAGATGCGTAAGGACTATACCATCATCTGTCCGCAGATGTCCCCGATCCACTTTGAGATCTTGCAGCCTGCGTTCAATGCCTGCGGTTACAATTTCGTGGTATTGGACAACGATAACAAGCACTCTGTGGATGTTGGTCTGAAATATGTTAACAATGATGCCTGCTATCCTTCCCTGCTGGTAGTAGGTCAGATTATGGAAGCTCTGCTGTCCGGTAAATATGACCTGAACAAGACAGCCATCATCATGAGCCAGACCGGTGGCGGATGCCGTGCGACGAACTATATCGGCTTCATCCGTCGTGCCTTGAAGAAAGCAGACATGGAGCAGATTCCCGTTATCTCCCTGAACCTGGCTGGTATCGAGAGCAATCCCGGCTTCCATCTGAATGCGGATCTGCTGTTACGTGCCGCTGTGGGTGCGGAATTTGGTGACATCTTCATGCGTTGTGTATATCGGATGCGTCCTTATGAAGCAACTCCGGGTTCCGTGGATGCCCTGCACAAAAAATGGCTTGCGAAGATACAGAAATTTGTC
>OLSP01002819.1_pt1 | contig 13200 bp, 10 predicted proteins | sample 1672941 | NCBI WGS metagenome assembly OLSP01 (sample SAMEA3136739, study PRJEB25190) | human gut metagenome | reverse complement strand
TTCATATTTCCGCGGTCGGTACGAGCTGTTGCCACATACAAAGCTTCCGGCTCTTCCTTAATCAGTCCGTGATAATAGCATGCGCTCAAGGAGCAGATAACTGCCTTTTTGTTTGTCATACAGGCTTCTAACATTTTGTAATGTTTTGGTTTTTTTCTGCCACTCATTAAGTTCCAGTAATTACCGTGAGACACTTTCTCAATCTTGCCTTCCTGCAGCATCGTACGAATCTGAATCGTCGTGATTTTATTGTTAAGCAATGTACGTGTCGGCAGATAACCATTTCCCTCCTCAAATAATTCACACACTTTATCATACGTTTTTTTCAGCATGTTCTTATCCTCCTTATAATACCATGATATACATATAATATAGTTTTCGCATCGGTTTTGCATCACGATACGCTTTCGCGATGATTTCGTGATAAACCCGTTTGAACTCTCTTAATTGGTCTTCTGTAATCGTGTCCGGACCAAATCTTGCGTGGAAAATCAAAGTCACAAATTCTAACACATCCTCAAAAGGAAGTTCCATCTCCCTGCTAATTTCTCTGCTAAACTGTGCCATCGACTGTCCGCGGTAAGCAAGCTTGTAGCGGTGGAATACCGGGAGCAAATGCAGATATACCATACGAATCCGCCTTTTTGCTTTCTTCTGCTTCATATTCTTTCTAAACATGTAAGCTCGTATCCTCCGCTGTGCTTCCATTGCCGCAGCAATGAGCAGTAACACAATCACAATATCTAAAATCACAAACCATATCCGTCCTTTGGATGTGCCGTTTGCATTTCCACTGTCACTGGATTTTTTGTCGTTTTGCTTGATATCATCAAATATCATGCTCTCTTCCGGTTCCTGTGTCACCGAAGGGGTCGGTGTTGCAACATTCGGAGCGTCTTCCTGTGATGGATTTTCGGAATCTGTCTGTGCTCCGTTCGAAGTCTGGTTCGGATTGGTGTTTTCATTGGAAGAATCACTTCCTGCCATATCATCCTCACCTTTGCCCGGCGTCACTTCAACGGTTACAAATCCATATTTTTCATCAAAGACTTCAACCCATGCATGAGCGTCTTCATCCGGCACTTCAAGTTCTTTACCTTTTTTGACAGCTGCCAGTTCATCTTTACTGACATACATACCCTCGACGTAACGTGCCGGGATTCCCATACTGCGCAACAGCATAACGGCTGCCGTCGCATAATAGGTACAATATCCTTTTTTATTTTCCTTTAAAAAGTATTCAATGGATTCCTTACCGGAAGGAGTTTTGCCCGGCGATAAGGAATACGTCGTATCTTTTGTAATATAACTCTTTGCTTCAAGAATAATGTCAGACGTCTTCGTCAAACCGGCAGATTTGCAATCTTTTTTAAAATCTTCGCAAACCGATTTCATGGAATCCGGAATCTGCAAATAATATTTTTTTGCAAAATCACTTAAATTTCTCCGCTCAACCTCATTTGAACTCCAAAAGTCGACTGCTGCCATACGGGATTCACCAAGTAAAACATCCGTGCGCAAAATTGCAGGATAGTGCAAATAATATTCTACCGAGTAATCAATTCCCGGTTTATCCACCGTTGAGCGTCCATTTGTAAGGCTCTTATATGCCCCGGCCGGAAGGCATGGCACCAAAAAGTTGCCATATCCAAACGCAAGATTGCGAATTCTTAATGTTCCGGTCTTCCAAACCTCTTCTTCGCCACTCCGCTCCTCGTCACCCAGTTCATTTCTTAACTGCGTATGCCAGTTTTCTGTTGTGACGCCGGTCGCATCGAGCGCCTTCCAGTCTTTTTTAAAGTTTTCATCCGAGCGAATGGACGACCACTTGTTATTCTCATAGACATCACCGACATATCCTTTGAGATAAAGTCCATGGTCGGAATTGATGTCTCCGGATATTTTCAGCATTGTTTCACCGGTATAACTGACTTCGCTTTTCTTTCCAATTTTACCGTAGGAAATCGCATCCCCGTTAAAGTATGCTTTCAGCCAGGTCATTATATCCTCACCGTCCCATGTCGAAAGTGCCACCAGACTGTTCTTTGCCTGAGACAACTTATCCACATTCCTGTCGTATCTCGAAGGCGGAATAAATAAATAAAAAATACCACCGCAAATCAAACAGGTTGTCATCAAAATCAATGCCAGTTTTTGACGCATCCTTCGGTCTGTAGCATCGGTTCGCAAATGTCTCGTTCCGATAATCGTTACCGCCACAATCAAATAGGTGAAAAAATATAAATAACGTCCGATTCTTCCCGCCACAAGCGGCAGAACAACAAACGGTATCGTACCTGCCAAAAAGACCACAGAACGTCTTCTGCGGTAGAAAAATGCACTAATCAGTGCTACAAAATACACACCAATCAAAATCAGCAAAAGCGTCGTACAGAATTTTGCGCTTGCACTCTCCGTATCCGCATAGGACAACAAAGATACATTCGTGCCGGTATAGTTCATAAATTCTTTCAAAAAACTATTTGCCGCACTCACAATTCCCTTTAGCAGTGCGCCCTTAAATCGAATCACTAATGCCAAAAAGAACATCGTAATGCCGATTAAGCCGTAAAGTTTTCCCTTGCGGAATGTCTCCAGCACTGTGAATAGTCCATAAAATACAATCGAGGCGGCAAACAGTAAGAGTAAACACAATTTACCGTCATAAATCATATCCAGACTCGACGCCGTACACATCAGCGCAGAATATACACCAAGAAATACAAGCATAATCTGGCTGAATTCCAATATGAAATTAATCAGTTTATTATTCCTGATCCTCAATTACGTCACCTCGTAAGTCCATTACTTCCAATCGGTCGCGCACCAGATTCCCGGAATCCAAGGATTCATGGTCAGCCACTGTCAGATACAGTGCCGATTCTAAAAGTCTGCCTTTGCCCCAGTCGACGTAAGCTTCCATCAGCTCACTCTCCTCGGTCGTTGTTTTACTGCGGAATAATTCCTGAAACATCCAGTACAGTTCTTCCTCCTGCTCTACCGAATATTCCTGAATCACACCATTTACCTTGTCGTACCAAATATATGCCTGTGGGATTCCACTTTCAATCATAAACATCGCAATGGAATACACACCCTGAATCAACCGGTTGATTTTATCATTTCTTTCCTGCTTTGTACCGGTTGCGCATAAATCAATAAAAATATGAATTTCTTTCATCAGAGGAAGGCTTCCCTCTTTCACCATCAAATCACCGGTTTTACTGCTTAGCTTCCAGTGGATTCTCTGAATCTTATCTCCGTCCGCATACTCACGGATGTCAAAAATTTCAGAGGGATCGTCTCCCTTTTTATAAGTGGAAAAACGGTCACTGTCCGCACTCGTCTCGTTGTACCATTTGTCTTTTCCAAGATACATCTCTTTCGTCGGCGGCAGGACGAGAACATCCTGCGTCTCAAAATGTTTCCCGATTGTCCACGCAAATATATTCAAATAATCATAGATTCGTACCTTCTCTACCGTGATGGAAACATTTCCACAGTTGTCCATAACAACCGGGATTCTACGGTCTCTCTTTTTCCCGGTATCCACGGAAAAACGGATTTTCATCTTCCCTTTATCGCCGGAAAACGGATTTTCATAACGAACCTTGGCAATTCCTTTCGTCACCGGAAGCAGATGGCTTTTGTTTTCTACCGACAGCGTAATGGCTGCTCTCGCCGGCTTATCAATGGCATCTTTTTCTGCCAGCGGATTTTTTGAATCGACTGACACGCTGACTCTCTTTCTCAGAACGAGCAGAAAAAGAAACATGCAGACCGGTATCGTCACCATCAGCCCCATCAGTGCCATTGCACCAAATTCCAAGTACATGATGGAAATGAAAACACTCACAAAGAAAAGGAGAATGTATAGGATAGTTCCTAATGTCATAATTTCCTCCTTCCGAATCGTATCACTTGTTACTTATAATTTAGGGACCTGAATCTTCCCTACAATTTCCTCAACGACATCTTCTTCTGTCGTGTGGCTCATACGCGCCTTACCGTTTAACAAAAGGCGGTGGGCAAGCACCGCTTTGGAAACACGTTTGATATCCTCCGGCAAAACGAAGGTACGTCCCTGAACGAACGCATGCGCCTTTGACATATCCATAAGAGCAAGCGTTCCACGCGGACTCACGCCGAGCGTAATCATGGAATGATTTCTCGTTGCATCCACAATTTTCGATAAATAAGTAAGCACTTTATCATCGACATAAATCTGTTTTACCTGATCCTGCATCTCAAGCAGTTCCCGTTTTGAAATAATTTCCTGGATAAAATCAAGTGGGTTAATGTCCTGACGCTCTTTAATCAGACGAACTTCTTCTTCCATCGTCGGATATCCCATCGAAATACGAATCATAAAACGGTCAAGCTGGGATTCCGGCAGCATCTGTGTTCCGGCAGAACCAACCGGGTTCTGTGTTGCCACTACGATAAACGGATTTGGCAGCTGGCGTGTCACACCATCGACCGTTACCTGTCCCTCTTCCATGACCTCCAAAAGAGCAGACTGTGTTTTCGTTGAGGTACGGTTAATCTCATCCGCAAGCAGAAGATTACACAAAATCGCACCCGGCTTGTACTGAAACTCACCATCGGCACCAATCATATTAAAACCGACTACATCACTCGGAAGTACATCCGGTGTAAACTGCAGACGGCGCTCTGTCAATTCCATCGCACGGGAAAAAGCAACCGCCAGTGTTGTCTTACCAACCCCCGGAACATCCTCTACGAGAATATGTCCCTTGGCTAACATCGCTGTCATCACGAGCTCAATTGCTTCGTCCTTACCACGAATTACTTTACCAACCTCATTCAGAATCTCTTGTACTTTATCGTTCACTTATGATTCTCCTTTCTCACTCATCGGATAATAGCAGAAAACGCCGGATACCCTCGGCGTTCCCTCTTCTATCGTCTTTCTTATGAAACTTTCATTTTAAATTTCCTTACGGCACGTTCATCTTCCGCATCTATTTTTTCCATATGACCGCCAAGCCCACGGATTTTTTCTGCAAAATTTTCATACCCACGCTCAATATATTGAATATCGTCCACATAAGTATATCCTTCTGCAACAAGTCCTGCCATCACAAGTGCTGCACCCGCACGCAAATCCGGTGCACTCACACGCGCTCCGGTAAATCCTTCCACACCGGTTACAAAAGCGGCATTTCCCTCTACGGAAATATTCGCTCCCATACGGCGCAGTTCGCTGATATACTTAAACCGCGTCTCAAAAATTGTCTCTGTGACAATACTGGTTCCCTCAGACAGAGCAAGCAGCGTTGTAATCTGTGGCTGCATATCCGTCGGGAATCCCGGATACGGCATCGTCTTAACATTTGCATAAGACAAACGATGGTCAGCACAGACACGAACACAGTCATCAAACTCTTCAACAATTGCACCAATCTCAACTAATTTTGCGGTAATTGCTTCCAAATGCTTCGGAATGACGTTTTTAATCATCACATCACCGCCGGTTGCCGCTACGGCAAGCATATATGTTCCGGCTTCAATTTGATCCGGAATAATCGAATACTCCGCTCCGTGCAATGCTTCTACCCCACGGATTCGGATAGCATCGGTTCCGGCACCTTTGATGTTTGCTCCCATACTATTTAAGAAGTTTGCCACATCAACAATATGTGGTTCTTTCGCCGGATTCTCAATAATTGTCTTTCCTTCTGCCATACATGCCGCCATCATAATATTAATGGTCGCACCGACACTCGGACAATCAAGGTAAATATGCGTACCAACAAGATTTTCCGCCTGAGCGTCAATTTTACCATGGTGGATACTTACCTTAGCACCAAGCTGCTCAAAGCCCTTAATATGCTGGTCAATCGGGCGGCTCCCAATCTGGCATCCTCCCGGCAGCGCAACTAAAGCTTTTTTATATTTTCCAAGCAAAGCTCCTACTAAATAGTAAGAACCGCGAATTTTACGAATTGCATCCTCATCAATACTTACATCATTAATACAGGCACCATTAATACGGACCGTATGAGAATCTATACGCTCCACAATCGCACATATACTTTCTATTGCATCCAGCAAAACCCGGACGTCATCAACGTCCGGTAAATTATCAATTGTAACTGGCTCATCCGCCATAATAGCCGCCACGATAATACCCAGCGCTGCATTTTTCGCACCGCCAATGGTAACTTCCCCTGAAAGTGGCGTTCCACCTTTTATAATGTACTGTTTCATCGCAACCTCCACTGATTGAAACATTTTATTTTACTAGTATAACACACTTTTGACATTTGTAAAACAGAAAATCATTTTTTTACGGAATAGCCAAATTTTCCAATTTTCTCACCAAGGACAAAATACTCGCCATGGGAATATGTCACAAGTCCGGTCTGATTGAGTTCAAATTTTCCGTTTTCGTTCATGTATTTCTCACTAATCATGACATCTTCTATTTTTGCCAAAAACATATTGTGACTGCCAAGCGGAATTTCTTTCTGCACACGGCACTCTAAATTCACCGGGCTTTCGGCAATAATCGGCGCATAAGTAAGTTTTTCACCGGGCATTGCCGTCAAGTTCATCTCTTTGAACTTATCCACATCCCGTCCGGACTTCACACCGCACCAGTCGGTCGCATAAGTAAGTTCCTTTGTCGTAAGATTTATTACAAACTCACCGGTCTCCCGAATCATCGCATAGGAATATCTCTCCGGGCGCACCGAAATCGACACCATCGCAGGGTCGGAGCAGATTGTGCCCGCCCACGCAATCGTAATAATATTTTTCTCTCCATTCTTATTGCCGCAGCTCACCATCACCGCTGGCACCGGGTAAAGCATGTTGCCCGGTTTCCACACTTGTTTTTTTTCGTCCATAATGGCTCCTTCTTCAATGTATCGCCCCCTCGCCTCCGCTCGGCGGCACGTCGTCGGCGCCGATTTTAATTATGGACTTCGTCCATAACGGCGCCTCCTCACATACGCACTTTATATACGAGTTTTTCTGCCAAATCCGGATAGATATCTAAAAAGCAGTCCATCTCGTCAAATGGTCCGGCTAACATGACAACGACTTTTTCGTCCTCCTGCTCCATCACTGCCTTTAGTTTTTCTACAGATTCTTTCGTCAATTCAGCGGCATCTGTGACTAACATACAGCCACCGGCAATCTTACCTGCCTGTTCCGATAAATCAATCTGATTTAATTTTTCAGCCGTAATTTTCACAATGCTCCGCACGGAAACATAGCCTACTTTGTTCAGTTCTTTCGCCACACGCTTTGCGACCGCAAGTACAATGCGCTCCTCGCCACCGGCAAACACAAAATGAGGCATCTTATCCCCATATCGGACGTGATTCATCGCACTTTTCAGCGTACGGTATAAAATTCCGTGGTCGGAAATATCTTCTTCTTTTTCCTCAAGCAGTTCTTCTACATTATCCGGTTTTTGAAGTGGCTTTTCTTTCTTCTTTCGTTTTGCCACAACTTTAACTTCACCCACAGATTCTATTAAAGGAGCATCCGGATCCAGGACTTCCTCTTCCTCCTCCGATTCAGTCTCCAGTTCCTGCACAATTTCCCCATAAGACTCCGAAGCCTCATCCACATCTTCATTTTCCTTCGGCTCTTCTTCTATTTCTTCGGTTTCCGAAGACTCATATTCTTCTCTTCGCTCCGGCATTTCCTTTTCAATCGTCTCTTCCAGTTCCTCCGGTTCTGCAACCGCCGGGTTTTCACAATGCTCCATTAACTGCATTGCACGGTCCACAATTTTACCCTCACCAAACCAAAGTTTCAAATCTTTACATTCCTGAATACATTTGTCAATCTGCCCGGTCTTTTCATACAGACAAGCAAGCCGAAAGCCCCACTCTTCGGTATATTCTTCCTTCTTTAATTCCTCCAGAATCTGAATCAGACGCTCCGGCGGCTCTCCCTCTGCTTTTGCCAAAAGATAACGGAGTTCAAAAGTATCTAACGTAATCGGACCTGCCACTTCATAGGCAAAATACAGTTCTCTCGCTTCTTCCATGTCCCCCATGCGAATTGTCAAACGCAGCAGACGATTTAACATATAACGGGAATGGGTACGGTGGTAAATATGATAAAAAATTTCTTTCTTTTTATCCATCCGCTCTGCCTTCTCATACAATTCAGCATAACGGTACAAATCGTCTAATGAGCCAACTTCTTCTAAAGGAATCGCATCAATTAATTCGAGTGCTTTTGTGTATTTATTGTCATCAATCAACTGGCGTATTGCCTTGCACTGACGCACATTCTCTCGTTTTCTACTCATTTTTATGCTCCTTGTAAATCTAACACAAAACGTCTGGTCTGCTCTACTTCTTCCGGCAAATCCATACCTGCTTTTTCAAAGCGGTGCAGTACCTGATTAATCTCTTTTTCCCGTTTTCCTTTTTCAATCATATAACGGCGTGCCGCATCCCGATACGCATTCTGTGCAAGCAGCCCCTCCGCAATCTGCGGAGCCAGCGGACAATAGGTAAATAGAATTTCACGCGCCACACGATTCAGTTTCATGGCGCCGGTCGCCTCACGCAGCACCCAGTCTGCATAATCTTTTGCAAACACATCCTTGTGACGGTTTCCACACTGTGTAAGCTGCGCCTTTACTTTTTCACGTTTTTCCGGTGATAAGTCATTGTTCTTTTTGAAGAACTGCAAATAATCCGTATACTCTGCGGTAAGCGATGGATAGCGGTAATTGTTCCACTGCGCTCCCATTTCCGTACGGCATTTTTCCCACCGGAAATAAGCGAGCATTTTCAAAAGCTCTGCCTCTAAATTCTGCTCCATAAATGATGGCAGAAGAATTCTTCCGTGTGTCTCTTTTTTACGTCCTTCAATATCCTGCCACATCAAACCTTTGCGCCCATATACCGGGAATATGATAAATTCCGGCGTGTAACGCCCCGTCACGGTAAAACGATTAAGGCCAACTTCTTCATATGCCACCATACGCTCGCGGTAGAAAATGGAATAATCAATTTTTTCCACGCGGTTTACAATTTTATTAATAATAGCAGACGTTACTACTGCACTTTCCAATTTTGTGTAAATGCCCTCTGAACACATAACCGGTACAAATGTAGAAATATTTCCACTCAGAATACGGTCGGCATAACTAAGCAGATTTTCCACTTCAAAATGAAGACGTTTGGCCGCGTCGTGAAACGCATCATCGCCCTCGGTTTTTGTCAGTTTTTTCTCATGCACCTGCTTGCGGATTGTCTCTTCATAATCCGTATCAAACTCATCTTTCGATGGATTTTTTCTTCCCTCATAAATTTCACGCAGCCACTCGCTCATTGTATAAACGCGGCAGGTAGTTTCTTCTTCTCTCGAATCCGGCAGTGTCAAAAGAGTGCGGAGTTCTTCCTCCGTCAAAAGTTCTTCGCTGACATAGCCATATCGCAAAAACAATTTAACTGCAAGCGGCGGATTTGCATCCTGAAAACTTTTTTTGCAGGCACGCTCATAAATCTCAAAGAAATATTTCACTAATTCTTTGCGAAGCGCCGTTACTTCCGGCGTTCTTGCAAACTTGTCCACACACGCCAAAAATGCTTCAACAGCCGCTGCAAATTTTTCAGCCGTCTCATCGGAAGCTTCTGCGTAATCGAGAATCTGCTGTACCGAATGGTCTAACACTTTTAAATCTTCCTGGTCAAACGCATCCAAACTTCCGGTATCGTCTGACAACAATGCAAAATAGGTTTCTTCCATGCGCTGTCTGTCAAGATGAAGATTTACACCGGCGTACTCCAACAACAAAGTTTCAGCATTATTAATCTGCTCCAAAATATGGTCAAGCATAACGCTTAATTCGCTGTCATTTTGTCCGGAACGTCTTACGCCAAGTGCCATACGCCCTACCAGTGAAAACAGATTTTTTTCATCCATAATCATAATGCGGAAATATCGTGTCAGCCAATCGCTGTAGTAACGGCATCCCGCTACTAACTGCGGAAGCACCGCACACTGTTCCTCAAACTGTTTCTGCGCCACATAAGCACTGGCGCCATAATAATTTTTCTGTGCTTCAATTGGAATTTTACTGCACTGAATAAAATACGTGATTTTTTCCGACAACGAATAATTCTCCATCCGCTGGTTTAAAAGACGTTCCATCGCCGCAATTTTTTCTGCCGTCAGACCCGCACCTTCCGCAAGTTTTTGATAACGTGAATAGGTCTGTTGCACAAACTTGGCCACCTTCTCCGTCTCAGTTTTCAATTTTCCAAACACACGGAACACATCATGATAAAAGAAATTCAGCGAAGTCACTAAAAGTCCCCGGTACTGTGGCTTCTGCTCCAGCAAAAGAGCTGCCTGCTTTTCATTTTCCATCGGCAACCCAAACAAAACCAAATCATCAAGTGCAACATAAGTAAAGGAATGTTCCTTTTTCCAAACATCGCACATTCCCAAAAAATTTCCTGAGCCGATTGTCATCCGGACGCCCTCGCCCTGTACAATCACTCGTCCCTTAAGTATTAATGCCGTCGACTGCAACGGCTGTCCCTTTTCAAATATAACCGTTCCTTTTGTAATGGAACTGTTTCCATTCAAGACCAAACTCTCTGCCATATGTAACAACTCCTCGCAAAAAAGCTGTATAATATAAAATCCGTGCATCCCATGTCGAATCAAAATCAGAAGACGTTACCAAAGCAGTTAGCTAGGCTCAGGCACCCTCGCGTCACACAGGAAGGATTGCTTAGTGCTGCTTCATTCCTGACCTGACACGGTTCACAAGTTCCTGTTGCGCAAGACCCAAGTGTCAACGCCACTTACTTTGGGCAGCTCTCCGTCAAAAGACCCTCGATGGGACAACACCCCTGCTATAGCGGATTGCAGGTACAGGGCACCGCTATCTCCCCGGCTGCACGGAAATTTGAAACGGTCTGCCTCCCGATAGGGGAAACAAATCCGTTATAAACAATATCATAACAATTATATCTGTTTTTTCACGGTATGTCAAATACCATTACGCTTTTTTCTTTTTTCGCAGTTCTCTGAAAAAACTCGTCATCAATCCACTGCATTCCTCCGCAAGTACACCTTTTGTTATCTCCACCTGATGGTTCAATCCATCCTGCTGCAAAAGATTCAAAACGGAGCCTGCACATCCGGCTTTTGGATTCATGCTGCCAATCACCACGCGCGGAATCCGTGCCTGCACAATCGCTCCGGCACACATCGGACACGGCTCTAATGTAACATACATCGTACAGTCTTCAAGCCGCCAGTCGCCAAGCACCTTACTCGCTTTATTAATGGCTAGAATTTCCGCATGAGCAAGCGTATTTTTCTTCATATTTCTTTTATTATATCCTCTGGCAATGATTTTATCCTCATGCACAATCACACAGCCAATCGGCGTTTCCAGTTTGTCATACGCCTTTTTCGCCTGTTTCACTGCCTGTTTCATAAACGACTCATCGCTTGTCATCGTGATTCCTCCTAATCCCGGCAAAGTTTCCTCTAACACAGGCAGCCGCACATCGCACCGCCGCATTTTCTAAGTGCTGTCATGCGCCTGCACTGCTCCCCTGCCTGACATTCATAAAAGCACGGCAATTGTCCTGCCCAGTAAGCGCCATTTCTGCCAATTCCGATTCCTGCCACAGCATCCGCGTGGGCAATTGTCTCATCGTCCGGCAAAAACAAGTTACAGACAGTAGTTCCGTTTTTGTCAAAAGTAACCCATCCACAGGAGAAACACTGCCACTCTCTGCCTGTGCAGTAAACGGCACAGACCGGGCATTCCTCCGGCAAATCCTGCGCATTCAAAAAAATCGTCAGCGTTAATACCTGTTTTCTCCGCTCTGCTTTTACATAACCGGCTGTCACAGAGCAATCCACATTTTCTTCTCGTTTTCTCACATAAAACACTTTCCGCATATAGTCCGACATAATCACTGCCTCCCAGTCATTTTTTACACTATATGCTTGTTTCATTATGCGTATTACTTTTCGTTTCCGACTGCTAACACACTGTCATAGCACGCCTTTTTCTTGTGACTTTCATCAAACAAAAGCGGGTAACTGACTTCGCCTTTAAAGGATGTCAGCCATGTTACATCATCCGAAAGCCCCCAGAATGTAACGCTCGTCACATTCGCTTTTCCTTCGCGGTCTGCTTTCACAATCATCTCAAAAAATTCTTTATAACGGTCTGCCAGTTTTTTCAAACCTTCCTCCGAATCATCGGTATTATGCATATCCACTTCGGTAAATTGAATCTCCAAGTCACCAATCTCACTGTACTTTTGCATCGCGTCAGAAATCATGCCGGTATCCGGATAATTCATATCCCAGTGACTCTGGAATCCCACACCGTCAATCAATTTCTTGTCATACAATTTTTTCACAACTTCTGCAATGGTACTTACTTTGCTTGGCATATACTCATTGTAGTCATTATAAAATAATTTCACATCTTTATCTGCGTATTTTCTAGCAAATGTAAACGCATCCTCAATGTATGATTCATCGCCGTAAATTTCATACCACAAACTGGAAGTGCGGTATCCGCCGCCGTCGTCACACGCCTCATTCACAACATCCCACGCATAGACAACACCCGGATATTTTTCCTGGCAGAAACTCAGAACTTTTTTGATGTAACTTTCCATTCTTTTTTTCATCGTTTCTTTATTCACTTTGGCATTTCCTGCATCGTATTTTTCACAGAAAAACCATTCCGGCGTCTGATTGTGCCAGACAAGGCAGTGACCGCGAAGCATAAGCCCGTTGTCTTTTGCCAGTGAAAGGCACTCCTCCAAATTTTCCTCATTAATCGCCGGCATGCCGTCTTTGCTGTTTTCCGACGCCCGCTGGTCTAAAATTGCCTCCGGCTTCATTCCATTTTCCATCGTAATACTGTTAAAATTTTCAAGAATGATTTTCTTTGTCTGTTCATCCTTTAACTGGTACGGATTAACCGCAACCCCAACTTTAAAATCTTCTTTAAATGCATCTTTCAAATTTTTTGCCTCTTCTTTCTGTTCTGTTTTTGAACTTTGTGCCGGTGTTGCCTCCACAGCTTTTTTCTCTGCCGGAGCACCACATCCGGTTACCAGTAACACAGCCGCGAATACTGCCGCTGCTAATCTGCCTGCTTTTTTCATCCTGCTTTTCCTTTCTTTTCTGTTTTGCTATAATAAAATC
>OLSP01002806.1_pt1 | contig 13233 bp, 7 predicted proteins | sample 1672941 | NCBI WGS metagenome assembly OLSP01 (sample SAMEA3136739, study PRJEB25190) | human gut metagenome | reverse complement strand
ATAAAGAGATATCAAGACTTTCAACGTGTACCTATACAGACTTACGAAGAAATCATACCTGCGGGGCGCGTCCTGTCCTGCTTCGTCCTCATAGTACCATTTGTGAAAAACATTTTCAATCTGCTTTTGTAATGAAAATCTTTTCGTTTTTTGTGCATCGTGCCAAATTCTTACAATTTGATGAAAAGCTCTTGTGTGTTTTCCTTTCGTATGCTTATAATTAAAGAAAGCATAAATGAAAAAGATTTTCATTTTTAAATCTGAAAAGGAGGCGCCCCGTGGAATATAAGGACGTATTGGATACGATGACGGGTGAATACAACAACCTCACGAAATCCGGGCGGAAGGCAGCGGACTACATCTTTGCGCACCGTGTGGAGGCACAGTACATGTCCATCACGGCGCTGGCGGAGGAATGCGGCGTAGCCGAGGCCACGATCTCACGGTTTTGCCGTACGCTGGGCTTTTCCGGTTACAATGATTTCAAGCTGGCCCTTGCAAAGGCCAGCGGCGCCCCGGCGGCGGATGACGAGGTCGGCATCTATGGAAAGGTCCTGCCGGAGGACAGCATTACCGACATGTGCAAAAAGCTGTATGCCACGAACGTGGCGGCCATTGGCCAGACGCTGGCGCAGATCGACGAGGAGAATGTGGGCCGGGCAGTGAAATATCTTTCCGCCGCACAGCGGGTCTACTGCTTCGGACAGGGGGGAAGCCTGGTCATTGCCATGGAGGCATGGGCGCGTTTCATTACAGCCGCACCCCAGTTCCAGTGCATCGAGGATTCATCCCCAATACATAAATATTCCAAAAAAAGAACCGGGCATCCACATCGCCCGGTTCTTCCATCGATCATCCTTCAGAATGATCCGTTATTTATTTTTTCTTCTTTCTCTTAACTCCATAAGCTGCACCACCGCCAACAATGATCGCTGCTGCAAGGATTCCAACCCATACGCCGATCGGTGTATCATCGCCGGTCTTTACAGAACGTCTTGCTGTACCGCTGGTATCGTTCGGAGCAGTTCCGCCCGCTGTACCATTATTCGGGATTGGAGTGATCCGATCATTTCCACCATGATTTGCTCCAGGTGTAGCAGTCGGAATCGGTGTCGGCTCGGAAGAAAGACTGTTAGTGATCTCCTTTGTTACAGTATATCGGTTATCATTATTCAGTGTAACCTCACCCTGACCGGTAACTGTATACTTAAAGGTATCATCATCAACCGGATTTCCATCCTTATCCGTCTCCAGAACAGTATAAGTAACACTGTTGATCTCCTGATCCTTTGGAAGATCCACCATTACCTGAACACTATCATTCTGTTTCAGAGTCACTACCTTCTCAAGCGTCAGCTCACCGTTACTTTCAGTGGAGAACAAACCTGCATAGAACGTATCATCCACAGTAGAAGCAACACCATCGATCATCACATTCTTCTTAATGTTGATATATCCGTTACGGCTGAATATATCCGGAATCTTTGTATAATAGTTATTTACATAAGCCGCAGCCTCAGCAGCACCACTATCTCCACCGATCACAACCTGATTGGACTTCTCTTCACTCTCACCATTCGGCTTCGTTACATTGTAGTAGTAAAGATTCTCATCATCCACCTTGATCTCCGTATTCTGCTGAAGAGGATTTCCATCCTCATCCAGCTCAAATACATAATAGGTGCCATCCGGAACATCCGTCCATGTAGCTGTACCACTGGAAGCATTCTGGATATGGATATCCTGTAAATAATCATCACGGAACGGGATCGTACCTTCCTGATCCGAAAAAACGCCAACCTTATAAGTTACATCCTCTTTCGTTTCCAGAGGAATCACATTCCCGTTATCATCAACATTATAGATCCTCTTCGTAACCTGGATCTGTGTATGCTTCGGCGGATTACTTACAGACTTCGGATAAGCCTGTACATCGTACATCCAGCCCTGCTCCTGATCTGCAAAAGGAACGGAGATCAGCATCGGTGAAACCATAACACTGCTGTTTCCATCTGTCTGCACCACCAGGTACATACCCTCAGCCAGATCAGCGAAAGTCATATTTCCCTCTGCATCAGAGGACTTAGACATACCCCACACATCCACGCTTCCGCTGACGATCATAGCCGCCAGCTTCTCTGCCGCGTCATACCAGCCGTCAGCCGTCGTGATGGAATCAAAATCGATTGCTGCGGCAGCCAGTGCCTCATCCAGCACGAAATGCACATTGCCATCAAAATTCACACTGCCAACTTTGTAGATCGTCAGCCCTACATCCTTCAGCGGAGTCTGGGTTCCCTCCTCATCCGCCTGCTGAACCGTCAACGTCAGATTACCCTTTGTTCCAGCTACATAATCCCCGGCGAAAACCGGCTGCAAAACACTCGTGACCAGCATAGCCGTCAGCATCAGAACAGCCAGAAGGCTCCGGAATATTTTCCCTTGCTTTCTTCTATTTTTCATCGCTCTCTGCCTCCTCTTTCCTTTCTGAAAGCTGCTTCTTTTTCCGTTTTTTGTCCCTATGACGGACGATCAGATAAATCAGCAGGATCAGAACAACAAGCACTGCAGCGCCGCCGGCCAGAACCCTCTTCGGATCCACAACAGCAAGCTTCTGCGGTATCGTTTCGTCATTCTTTGTATCTTCCACCACATATTTCGTCCGCACTCCCCGGACAAGAAGCCTGTGGGTGTTAACTCCATAAGGGGTACACGTGATCAGAGTCACATGATCTTCACCCTCGATAATATCCAGGTCACTGGTCTCATCCGGAAGCACTGTCTTGATCTGATCCACCTTGTAAGCCAGATGCTTGCCAAGAATGTGCAGGATAAAAATATCTCCCTTTTCCATCTGATCCAGATCTGTAAAAAGCTTTGCGTTAGGAAGACCTCGATGCGCCGCCAGAACCGCATGGGTGCTCTTGCCTCCGATGGGAAGACTGGTACCCTCCACATGACCGACACCCTTTTCCAGGACCGTTTTGCTCAGTCCGTGATAGATCGCCAGTCTGGCTTTGATCTTCGGGATCTCGATACTCCCCATCAGACCATCACCGTTCGGATCCAGAACCCTGTCATAAGGATGACTCAGCTCATAAGTATCCTCTTCCTCAAAAGCATCTACAATGGCATTCACCGGATGCTCGGCATTATACTCCTTCGCCTCTTTCCACAGCCTGTCATAGTCGTTGTCCGAAAGCTCCGTTACCGCTTCCTCGTACTTACTGACCAGCTGGGCATTACGATACTGGTTCCACATATCACTGATCGTAGGATAAAGGAACACACCCGCACCCGCCAGAAACACCAGGACTATAATGATGTTCAGGACAACATTACTCTTTTTCTTTTTTTTCTTTTTAGCCATAAATCATTTCCTGCGTCGTTTTTTGTTCTGAACAGAATTGATACCGGCAACCAGGATCACCGCGATCACAATTCCGATCACAACACAGAGAGCAAGCATCGGAAGCGTCGGATTGGTGATTCCGGTAACCTTCTTCTCTGTTTTCTGAACCGCCTTCGCAGCCTTCATCGGAACTCTGTGTCCCCTCACCAGAAGTCTGTGCGTATTCACCGCATAAGGCGTACACGTAACCAGCGTTACATAATCATCCCCATCCGTGATACCCAGAGACTCTGTCTGCTCCGGAAGAACGGTAAGAATCTGATCCACCTCGTAGGCAAGAGTCTTACCCAGCACATGCAGGTAAAAAACATCTCCCTCTTCCACAAGATTCAGATCTGTAAAAAGTTTCGCACTTGGAAGTCCTCTGTGTGCCGACAAAATACAATGGGTACTCTTGCCGCCAACTGGAAGACTGCTGCCGAACAAATGACCGGCACCCTTCTCCAGAGTCTCATCTGTCGTGTAATGATAGATTGGAATGCTCACATCGATCACAGGAATCTCCACATACCCCATCATTCCATCACCATTCAGGTTCAGAAGAGACTCATATGTACTGTCCGTCTGGCCATCCCTCACGGAAAAAGCATCCGGCACACTTTCCTGTTTGATCTGTTCGTTATACTCCTGCGCTGCCTTCCACATACTGTCAATCTTCTCCGAATTATCATCCGAAGAAACACTGCTGCTATAATTACTGATCAGCAGGCTGTCCCTGTACCGGTTCCAGGCATCACTGACCATTGGATACAGCAGTATGGACAACCCTATCAGAAACAGCAAACCAAGTCCAATATAATTTTTCTTCTTATTCTTTCTCATAGGTTTCTCCATACTGTTGTATTTACCACTCCCGGCCCCCGAAAGGGCCGGGTGGTAAAAGATTTACTACTTTGTTTTAATACTTGCTTTGTCGTTGCTTATAAATAATTTTTGAATTGAATCGATCCGGCAATCAAACGATTACTCCTCAGATCCTTTTCTGCGGCTGATGAAGAAAGCACCAGCAGCGCCAGCCATAACTACAACACCGATGATAGTGAAGAGGTATGTTCCCATGCCACCTGTGGATGGAAGGGAGTTGAGTTTTGTATCATTTAAGCCACCTTCATTATACAATTTAGCTGTAGCAACTTCTCCGTCTACAGTAAGTGTAAGTGTCTTACCATCTGTATTAATAGAATATCCTTGTGGTGCTTTTGTTTCTTCAAAGTGATAAGAACCAACATCTAAACCTTCTACGTCAATATAACCATTTGCATCTGTCACAAGTTTTGAATCAGCACCTTCTGTATCTGGAGCATATTTATATTTTCCAGTTTTTTCTTCCTTTATGAACGTTAACGGTACTTCTTCTCCATCTTTATACAATACAAACTCAGCACCTTCCAATGCCTTATTCACATCACCATCGCCATATTTCATCAGAACTAATTCTCCAGTAAATAACTTAACCGGAACATTATTTCCGCCGTAATCTACACCTGCTGCATGGCTACCTGCTTTATTTTTTACTGTTGTTTCATTTACTTTTACGGTATAAGTAACTGTAATTTTCTTTCCAGCATTCGGATTAGCTGTATCTGCAACTAATTTACCTAAATCAACAGTAAATCCATTGCCTTTATCATTTACTACGATTTCACCAACCTGGCCATTTTTGCCTTCCATTGTTACACTATTAACAGCATTTGGTCCTGTTAAATAGTAATCAGCACCAGTAATTTTATCAGTGATTGTAAATGTTCTGTTCTCTGTATTTGCTGCATCAATAAAAGGTACGTATGCGTCGATTGTATAAGTTACAATATCTCCAATTGCTACTACATGATCGGCATCTTCTGTTGTTTTATCTACAGATGTTGAAGATTTTTTAGCAATTACTTCTGTACCTGATAACGCTGGATATGGCTCGCCAAATCCTACATAAGCAGTTGCTGTTTTATAAGTATAGCCTTCCTCTTCTGCTTTAATTGCATAAATACCAGCTTCACTTACTTCAATTTTTGTCTTATCTGTTAATGCTTTGAATCCAGTAAGTGCTGCAACTTTACTTAATGCTAAGTCAATATTTGCTGCTGTTACAGGTTTTGCTGTTACACCAGTCGGTAAAACAACATTAGGATTTTGAAACTGAATTAATCCCCAGATAACTTCCTGCTGTGCATCAGCGGAATCTGTCATTCCTAATGCTTCTATGAAGCATGCTCCTGCTCCATTCGTAAATGCCCAACCAGAAGTTGTGCTCTCATCCTTTTGAATGATCTGCATATACTCAACTTTTTGTGCATTTTCAAAATTTTTAAGTTTAATTTCAACATTTGCATTTCCATCTGCAAATACTGCTGTGCACATGGACAGCACCATAACCGCTGCCACTAATAATGCACCAATCTTTTTAAATAAATTTTTCATAAGGTTTGCTCCTTTCTTTCTCTGCATTTTTTCTTTTTCGCCCTTCATCGGCCATTTACAATTAATGTGTTACGATCTCTTTGCTTCTTCCTCCCTTCGTTTATTATTTATAAACAACAGGAGTGCAGTTGCAAGAATCGCTACACCAATGATTGTAAATCCATAGGTTCCCGGACCACCGGATTCTGGTAAGGAATATACCTTCGCGTTTTCGATCTGGTAGACCTTCTTATCACCACTCGTTATTGGTGTGATTACTATTCCATTATTCTTAGTTACTGTAACTGTTCCATCCGTAGCAACTGTGATCTTCCATGGATTCTGCGGTAAAGAATAACCTGTAGCGGCTTTTGTTTCTATCAACAGATAGTTACCTGGAACCAGTTTTTCAAATCCAAATGCTCCATTCGCACCAGATTCCACATTATCTTTTACTACATCACCCTGCTTCCAGTCAGCGTCTGCTTTATAAAGATTAAACACTGCACCGCTTATAGTAATTGTATTACTCTGCAGATCCTTTGCTGCATCGATTTTTACGAAATTTACATCAGATACAATTTCTTTGTTGGTAAAATCAGCTTTTCCAACACATCCTGGACCAGCATAAACTGCATGCTTAACATCTTTGGCTTTCAGTTTTTCTGACTTTAATGCATCTTTTCCATTTTTGTCGATACCAATTGTAAAAGTAACAGCTTTAGTTTTCTCATTAACAGCCTTACAATTCGTTACTATTGTGTCATTTACAGCTGTTTCCAATGTATAACCACTATGAGATGCCTCTTTTACAACATATTCGCCTCTGGCCAGATTTGCAATTGTAATACTCTCGTTATTACTAAATTTCGCTATATTCTCACCTTTGCTTATCTTTGCTTCTATTGATGTTGGTTCGGTTTCAAGTTTTGTTTTAACTTTCTCTCCGTCTTTACCTTCTGTTACTTTATAGATTTCAAATGTAAATGTAGCATCCTGCTGAGCTGTCTCACCATCTGAAAGTTTCTTGGTAATCTGGATCTGTCCGGCGATTACATTTACTGTATAAGTACCGGTAACAGCTTCGATATTATTATCAGCAACCTCTGTACCACCATTATTTGCAGGTTCTATTACACTCGTAAGCGCATCCATGCCTTTTCTGGTTTCTTTGGAATATGGATGGTATGTTACCTCAAGCTCATACTTCTCTACTGCTGTTCCAACCGTTGAAGCTTCATGAGCTTCCATGTTTCCGCCTGGCTTATCAGATAACTTATACGTATAAGTGAAATATCCTACCGGCTCTTTTGTTCCCGGATAAGTGTACTCATACAAATGAGAACCTTGCTCATTTGTATCAAGTGTGATTGTACCAGTATTAGCTAATTTCTTCTTCTGATCATCTGACAGTGTCGGAAATGTCGGTGTTTTGGAATCACCTTCACCTGTCACCGGATTCATACCTGTAATCGTCTTAGTCTTTCCATCCAGTTCTACAACATTTAATGTCTTAGCAAGTTCATTTGCATATCCTGACGGATCAATGCTGTCGCCCTTGAAAACAGTTGTTTCATCATTGTCAATAGAAAGACTCAGCAATTTAACATTTACAGATGGCTGATCAAAAAATCTGGTAGACTCATTATCCAGATAAATACCAGAATCTGCGCCATTGGTCGGTACCATATTTCCGCCAATGAAATCATCCTTTGCTTTGATTTGGAAGCTTGCTTTCCAGCCTCTGTCTTTCTCGGCAGTAGCTTCTGCATTTCCAATCTTCGCTGCATTACCTGTCCAGATAATCGTTGTCGATCCATCACCATTATTTTTAATTTCGACAGATTTCGTATCATCACTTTTATTCAATGCAAGCAAATCATTCTTGGACTTTTCTGTGAGTTCAAATCGTGGATCAATAGTATCTACTATCTTCTGTGGCTGAATTGTAAACAGATCACCGATTTTTCCTGCAATAACATCAAATGTGTTTACAAGACCTGTAACATCACTTGTATCATATGCATATTTATTGGTGCCTTTAGCTTCAGTTGCTATATAATTGCTCAGAAACTCCGATCCTGTAGTAAGTAAATCATGATCTGAAAAATGACCAAAATCTGAATCTTTATCAGAATGCCCTACTTTCCATTTAAATTCCTCCTTTTTGCTAAGTCCTACACCAACCGTATACAGAATCGCATTCGGTTTTATCGCGTTTGCATTATTAACTGCTTTATTTGCCGTCATACAATTCTTGTCGTCATCTCCAGTCCAATGTCCCGGCATACCATCTGTCATAAACACAACATATTTATTTGACTGATCCTTTACTTTTGCCAACTGATTCTTCGCAGCTTCCAATGCAGATCCCATTGGTGTTCCACCCTTAAAATCCCCCTTCTTTTTATCATCAATATTGTTTTTTAAAGCTGCTACTCCATCTTTATCCAAGCTCTTGAAGTCCAATTTCTCTATGGTGGCATTTTTTCCTTCAGTACCGCTATACCAGATAATTGAAATTCGACTTTCTTTCGATTTCTTACTTAAAGTATCCACAAATGTCTCTGCTGCAGTTTTTAAAGCCTCATACTTTTTAGTTGGATCCGTCTTACTTATACTCTCCGTCATAGAACCACTGGCATCCAATACCATTACAATACTGGCACCCTTTGCTTCAACTCCAGCCTCACGTCCTGTTGTTTCTGCATTCAGGTCAATTTGGTAAATTCTGTTTTCATAGTCAACTACTTCCGCTGTTTTGCTGCTTTTCAGATTCTTTTCAGCTTCTTCTTTCTCAGTGTAATTGACAATTTGGTTATTCTCAACCTCAGTTGTTTCATCCGCTTTATAAAGCTTAGCAGTTGCAGTTTTACCATTTACTGTTACTTTTACTTTATAATTTTCTTTCAATGCAACATAACCATCTGGCGCCATAGTTTCTGTTAAAGTATATGTTCCCGCTTTCAGATTATCAAATGTAACATTACCATTAGCATCGGATGTTGTAACCGGGTATGTTTCGCCTCCATTATCATTTACCAGTTTGAACTTTGCACCGGAAATACCAGTGCCTTTAGAGTCAACTTTTGTAAGTGTAAGATTAGCAAGTGGAACATTCTCCACATTTACAAATCTTGCATCCGGAATTGTGAAATCCATCTTACAATTAGATGCACCAGCGCCTCGTTCCATATAAAGTACGGTAATTCTATGGGTTTTATTTTTTTGTGCATCTGTTGAAGGTCTTGCTCCGTTCTTAAATCCAAGGTCTTCCCATAAATCAGTAGAACCTTCAATTGCATCATGAATACCACCAACATCAATTACTACTTTTCCATCCAGTAAAACCCATAAATCATCATCACCAGTAAAGGTATAATTCAATGGCCCTACATAATCTCCAAGCTTGAATTTTATATCATATCTCATTCCGAAATAGAATTCTCCGCCTTTTGTCTTATCAGTTGTAGGATTCTTTAAAGGAAAGAAGTCAGAACCATTCTCCTTACAGGTAAATTTAGTACCTCCTGGCTGCTTTACTCCGGTCAGTTTGTAATTATTTCCTGTCTTGCTAAACAACAGCTTGTAATTTGTATATTTTTGTTTACCTTCACCTGGGTTATCGTCTGTAAAAAATCCAGGCTGGTCAACACTCCACAGGACTGTTTTGTAATCTTCTGACAGTCCAGTTACCAGTCCTAATGTTCCTTTTCCATCTTTTACATTTGCTTTATAATTACAATTATTTGCATTTAATCGGTATCCCCATTTATCTTTATTGGTTCCGTATGCATTATAGTTATTTGCTGGTTTCCCATTGCTATCCCTAGTTCCCATAATCAATCTATTATCCGTATCTTTTTCCGAATAATGTGACTTATCATTAATTCCTTTCCCGGAGTTAGGGGTTATCTGATAATCATAAAATGTTACGTCACCTTCATTATTTGTTGATGTTTTGGCTTTGTAATAGATTTTTACAACGGTATCACTTGCAACTTTAATTTCATTAATATCAGATACTGGTGTTTCTTTTCTATCTTTTACAGTTACAACTTTGTCTACATCATAATTTTCTGTTGCTCTGTAATCAGGAATTTTTCCACCAACTTCTACATTACGTACTGTATCTGCATAGATCTTAGTCTTCCCTTCATAATGCTGCAGAGTAACCTTAACACTACCTCTAAGAGTATTATTTACAATAACATAAGTAGAAAAATGCGTCGTCTCGAACTCAACATCACCATTCTTGGCAACGCTGCCATCCATATTTTCAACGTTATCATTCTCGTCTACGTGATATACATCTGCATCCTTGATCTTCTTCTCATCATTCAGAGATACAGATACCTTCACAGTGGCACCCGGCTGAACCTCTTCGCCGTCTACCAGGAATTTGATATCGTAGGAATGGATCTTCTCGATGGCTTTCTTTTCTTTGATCGCTTCTTCTGTGATCTGGTCTTCGGCTTCCTGGCTGAGCTCTACCGGTGTTACAGAAAGCTCTGCGTTGTCCGGAAGGTCTGCCGGATCAGTAAGAGTAACCTTGACATTGACCTCGTCACTCTTGTAATCATATCTGGTGATCTCAGGCTGAATTTCTTCTTCCTGCACATCCTCAGGCTCTTCTGCCTCATCACTGCTGTCAACAACCTGTGCCATATCACTTCTTATGTAAGCCTCGGTTCCTTCCCAGGAAACCTTGTACCAGGTTGCTCCGTCCTCTGCTGTTACGGTATCCAGAAGTGTGAGCTGTGTTCCTGCGTTTACAGTTGCCAGAACCTCTGCCTCGATAGATGGGCTGACACGAAGATTCGTATCGTCTCCCAGAACCTCGACCAGGCTTGTCTCACCATTTTCATCTGCTGCCGGAACCTCATCCGGGCTCTCAATATCCTCTGCCGGTTCTTCCACCACATCCGGATCCTCAGCCGGCGCTTCGGTAGGTTCAGCATCCGGATTCTCCGCCGGAGCCTCAGAAGGCTCTGCATCAGGAGTTACCTCCGGATTCTCTGCTGCCGGTGTCTCAGCTGCATCCTGCTCAGGCTCGTCCGAAATATCCATTCCGTCCGTAAGCTCCTCTGATGCGATAGACACCCCGTCCTCATTACCGGAAACAGCTTCCGCCTCGACATCTGCTGTCTCAGGAGAATCCCACATAACGGCAAAAACAGCTGCGTTGCCAGTCTCAACCTGAAGTGTCTGGATCTGTTTGCCCTCGTTGACATTCAGAACCTTCAGATCCTCGTTGGCCTGTAAGGTGTTAACATCAGTATCACCGGTACTGCTGTTATAATGAAGCTTCTCAACGGTTACACTCGTGCTGGCTGCATCGGTAAGCTCCGGTGCTGCCGGTGTCTTGTACTCAAAAGTTACTCTGACTCTGCCGTTCGGCTCGACTCTGTTTCCGTCGCCATCAGCAAAATACACATCATACGCAAAAAAACCTCTCAGGCTGCTGCCCTTGTCTGTAGCTGCTGCTGAAAGCTTCTGAGAAACTGTATCATAAGATACGGATGAATTCTCGTTTACGCCGTCAGCCTTCAATGCTGTATTCTGCGGAAGAGCTCCGTCCTCCAGTGCCTCTGCTGTTACTTTAACAGAATCATTCTCATATGTAAGCGTCGATTGCTGCGCCTGTTCCGTTTCCTCCTGGTCAGCGCTGCTTACATCCGGTGTCGATTCTTCGGCCGCTGGTTCAGATGTAATTTCGCCATCTGTAAATATATCCTCCGTTCCATCTCCGAACGCCTCACTCGCGGAGATCGTATATGCACTCGGCATACAGGATACCATCAACGCCAAAGCCACCATAAATGCCAGGAGTTTTCTGATCTTATTATTCCTTAATTTTTTCATACCTTTCCCGCTTTCCTATGTGTGCATTAACGTGTACTGTATTTCTTATTACTTTACTTCTGTTTATATTCCTTTCTCTTAAAAAAGCTTCATGTTTTAGCCGGTGAGTAAACAGGTTACACCTTTTCAATATTTTACCCTTATGTGATTGTAGTGTCAATATACCAGGCATTTTTGGTAAGGATATTGACATTATCAGATGCTATCGAAAATCAGTCTTCAACTCCTCCTTCTTAACTTACTCGTTCACTGGTTCTTTTCGTCTGATTTCTCCGATAAAATCTGACTATTCGTGATATTTATTATACAACACTACCAGTTGTTTTGTAAGGCCCGTTTTTTCAAAAAAAAGTGCCTCTGTCACTATTTTAACATAAATTTTTTCAGCTCATCCCGCTTCTTGACATTCAGCTTGCAAAAGATATCCGTAAGGTAATGCTTGACAGTATTAATGGAAATCCCCAGATGCTCTCCGATCTCCTTATTGGTCCATCCCCCACTTGCCAGCATGGCAATAGAAAACTCCATCGTCGACAGCTCCCCCGTAACCTTTCTCCGGTTTTCTGGATTATGAAGCGCCATCCAGCCCCTGCTGAAAGAAATCACACCCTCCGTGATCCGCTGATACGCCTCCGGATCCCGGTTCCGGATACAAGCCTCGATCAGCCCCCGCAAAAGCCCATGATGCTCAATAAAAGGCTCCAGAAACCCATCCATCTTCGCCAGCTCCCAGCTCCGGAGCATCTCCTCCTGCGCCTCCTGCTTATGCTTTCGGTTGATCGCACACACCGCCATCATACAGTGGATATACGTCATACTGATCGGATACGACCTATCCGCCATAAACAAAGCAGCCTTCCCCATCCCATAAGCACTCCATATCTCCCCGTTAAGATAAGTATGGTGTGCCATCACATACGTGGCAAAAAGCCTCAGCCCCTCAGGAAGCATCCTGCTGTACTCCCCAAAAGCAGGCATCCCATCCGTAGGTAGATGAAGCAAAACCGCCCCCACATACCCCGCCAGAAGACAGGACGCATAAACATCCTTAGGAACCTTCTTCTTCATAGCAATCTTCACACAGGACTGGATTCCCTCCATCCCCCGCTTAGCCGCCGCCACATTCCCCAGCGTCAGATTAGAATACCCATACAAAATACACGCCGAAAGCTTCAGCTCAATAACCCTGCTGGACAGATACCCCCTCGTGATCTCACAACACTCCTCCGCCTGCCCCGTAAAATAAAAAAGCTCAGCCCGCGCAATATTCCTCAAATCCACATCCACAAACCCCTCAACAACCTCCCGAGCCCTCCCAGGCTCAAAACCCTCCCAGGCTCAAAAGACGAATTCAAAAGCGGCAAAACCACATAATCACACATACAACCCACTCTCCTCCAAAACCCAGGCAGCCCCCAAAAGACCACCCTCAAAACCAAACCAACAAACCTCCGAAGCCCTCACACAAGCCACATCAACACACATCCGAAGCCCATCACACACCCCTCATCAACACACATCCGAAGCCCATCACACACCCCTCATCAACACACATCCGAAGC
>OLSP01002805.1_pt1 | contig 13237 bp, 10 predicted proteins | sample 1672941 | NCBI WGS metagenome assembly OLSP01 (sample SAMEA3136739, study PRJEB25190) | human gut metagenome | reverse complement strand
GCTGCATATCCAGAAGTGTATAGCACTTGGGGATCGCACCGTACCAGTACTGCCGCAAGGATAAGGGAAGTAACATCCGGCTGTCTAACGACACACTTTTATATCCGAAATCCAGCTCCTGGATACACATCTTTTCCGTATCCACCCCTTCTAACTCACCTTCCCTGTATGGCGAGATAATAAAATCCCAGTAATCTTCCGATAATATCTTTTCTTTACATCTGTCTTCCAATGAAAAAAAGCCTTTCATATACATTTGTTTTATGTATATGAAAGGCTTCGTGTCATTCATTAATATTTTTATGCATTTGTATGCTGGTTCAGCATACGCTCGATGATCTCCACAGATTCTTCGATACCATAACTTGCACTGTTAAAACAGATATCATAGTTCACAGCATCTCCCCACTTCTGGCCGGTATAGAAATTGTAATATTTCGAATGCTGACGGTCAATCTTCTTCAAAAGGCGTTCTGCTTTTTTATGATCCAGATTATTGACTTCCATGACTCTGTGTACACGCTGTTCAAAAGGAGCTGTAATAAAGATACTGATATGTGGAATATGATTATTTGCCAGTATCACATCCGCACATCGTCCCATAACAATGAAATCTTCTTCTTTTGCCCTCTTACATATCAGATCACTCTGATTAAAGAAGATTGCATCTTCTTTTGTCAGACCATGATAACGGTCAAAATCTTTCAGACGTTCTTTCAACGTCCGTCCGGATCCCTGGTACTTATTCTCAATCTCATTTGTTCCCAGATCTGCCACATCTACAACCGAATCTTTCTCCGCGTCCAGACGTCTCAATACTTCATTGAATATCTCTGCATCGTAATAGTTGATCCTGAGTGCATCTGCCAGTGCAAATCCAATATCGTTACCCGCACTTCCATGTGTTCTTCCGATACAGATGATCAGATGATCATCCTTTGAAAACTTCTGACGCAGGTTCGATGTATTTAGCTTTGCCCTGTTTTCATCCAGAATCTCTACTTTTCCAAAACCTGCCGGCAGTTCTGCGATTTCTTTTAATATCTCATCATATTTTCTCATCAGTCTGGATCGGTCTTCATCCTTACGGATCGTACGTGCCATGTTACTGATCAGCGCAAGCTCACTTCTGAGCAGATGCCCCTGTGGCTTTGTACGCATCAGCTTCACAAGACTGTCTACACAAGTACGTTTGTCTCCCGTAAAGGTACGGCCAAGAGAAGAACCTACACATTCATAGACTTCTCCATCCAGATCATAGATCCGTTCCGCTATGTCATAGTATTTATTCTTATTTTCCATGTTCCGCACCTCCCCTTACAAAAAGAATACCAGCATATCGATAATAAATACCGGTACCAGACATGTCAGTGACCATACCATATATCCGAAGAACGATGGCATACGCACACCATTTTCATCTGACATAGATTTTACCATGAAGTTCGGCGCATTTCCGATATAGGTATTTGCTCCCATAAATACAGCTCCACAGGAGATTGCCTCCAGCATCTTAACAGGAACCGAACCAAGTGTCGTCACAACACCGTTCTTGAACCCAAGTGCTCCCGCCGTTGTAAGGAATACCAGATACGTTGGTGTATTATCCAGAAAACTTGACAGTGCTCCGGTTGCCCAGAACATTTCAAATGGTTTATTGATACCAAGTTCCGCACCATTTGCCTTCAGGATCATCAATGCAGGCTGCATCGTGATAAAGATTCCGATGAACAGAACCGCAACTTCCTGAATTGCCCCCCAGGTAAAATGGTTACGGATACGTACTTCTTCTTTTGTCGTTTTAAATGATAAAAATGCTGCCAGAAGGATGATCACGATCTCGATCACAGACGGGAATCCAAGCGTCACTTCTCCAAGGATATGGATTCCTTTTACCGTTCCGTCCGCATTCTGGAATGCAGATATACCAGGAAGCATTCCACTTAAGATTACAGCTCCGACAATCATTGCAACATATATCAGATTATGAAGTCCTACAATTCTAACGTGTGTTCCGGGCTCTCTGATATCTGGTTTTCTACCTTCCGCAATATCTTTTCTGTAAGCTCTTCTATCCAGAAAATAGAATAACATCAGCAAAATGATCATGTTAAAGATCAGTATATGAAACAGCTTCAGGCTCCAGAAAAACGGAACGCCACGCATGAATCCCATCAGAAGCGGCGGATCTCCGATTGGTGTCAGACATCCTCCCATATTAGAGATCAGGAAGATAAAAAAGATCATAATGTGACTCTTTCTTTTTCTCCACGAATTCATCTTAATAAACGGACGTACCAGAAGCATGCTTGATCCGGTCGTTCCGATCACGCTGGAAAGCAGTGTTCCCAGAACAAACAATGCCGTATTGATCCTCGGTGATCCGGCAAACTCACCGTCAATTGTAATGTTACCTGCTACACAGAACAGACCGAACAATAAAATGATAAATGTCAGATAATCATTTACCACACATTCCAAAACCGTCTCTCCCATTGTAAACATTCCGTACTTTGCAGCAAACGGAACAATAAACAGTACCGACCAGAACGCAACTGCAAGCGGCTGATGCTTTTCCCACCAGTCCGGCTTGATCAGAGGCATAACGGCAATACTGAGCAACATCCCTGCAAAGGGTATGCAGAGCCAAACTGGAATAGCTGATAATTCCTCCATTCCTTTCTCCTCCATTCTTCCTCAAGTAAAGTCTTATGTGTCATTGCATAATGAAAGCTGTCATTGACAGCTCTCTTAGCATTCTATATGTAAAATGTATTATTGAAGCCTTTGTACTTCCTGACCTCTCAACATTATTACCGGTCCTCCGGTTCCCTCAATATATTCTTTTGTGATAACAACCTCTCCAATATTGTCATCCTTCGGAATTTCATACATGATATCTAACATGAATTCTTCGATGATCGCACGAAGCGCCCTCGCTCCGGTATCTTTCTTCATTGCTTTTTTTGCGATTGCATGAAGTGCGCCGTCATCGAATTCCAATTTTACTTCGTCTAATGCAAGCAGTTTCTGATATTGCTTCAAAATTGCATTCTTAGGCTCTTTTAATATTTCCACCAGCATATCTTCACTCATACCCTGTAAGGTAAATACAATCGGCAGACGTCCCAGGAACTCCGGTATCATACCGAATACACGCAAATCCTCTGTTGCGACCTTTTTAAGAATCTCTTTGTCGTTATTGTATTTATCTCTCAGATCCGCTCCGAATCCGATCGCTGCCTGTTTGGTCAGACGTTCTTTGATAATTCCTTCCAGATCCGGGAATGCACCTCCACAGATGAACAGAATGTTCCTCGTATTCACTGTTGCAAGCGGAACCATTGCATTCTTGCTCGTTGCCCCGACAGGAACTTCCACATCACTTCCTTCCAGAAGTTTCAGCATTCCCTGCTGTACAGACTCACCGCTCACATCACGCTGACTGGAGTTTTTCTTCTTTGCGATCTTGTCGATCTCATCAATGAAAATAATTCCCTGTTCTGCTTTTTCGACATCATTATCTGCTGCCGCAAGCAGTTTGGATACAACGCTTTCGATATCATCACCGATGTACCCTGCCTCTGTAAGAGATGTTGCATCCGTAATTGCAAGCGGAACATCCAGAATCCTTGCCAGTGTCTTTACCAGATACGTCTTACCGGAACCAGTCGGCCCGATCATCAGCATGTTGGATTTCTCAATCTCAATGTCATCCATCGAATCCGTTGCCACACGCTTATAATGATTATATACTGCAACCGACATCACTTTCTTTGCATATTCCTGTCCTACCACATACTCGTCCAGTTTTGCTTTGATCTTGTGCGGAGCTGGAAGATTCCGGATATCTACTAACGGCTTGTATTCTTCGCCTTCTTTTTTCTTCTTGATCTTCTGCTGTTTTGGAATACTCTGCTCCATATCAGACATGTTGAATACCTGTGCTCCCGGAATATTCATCAGCTGACTGTAATCGATCGGTCCGTTCGACATTGCATCAAAGCTCTTCTGCATGCAGTCATTGCAGACACAGATGTGGTTCGGAAGTTCGATCATCTTCCCTGCAACACTCTCCGGACGTCTGCATATAAAACATACTTTTTCATACTCATCATCATTTTGTTTCTTATTATCCGAATCTGACGTCTTCTTTGTTGTTTCTACTTCGACGTCTTCTACTTTTTCGATTTCCTGATTGTTATCGTCCTGATTGGTCATTATTCTCTCCTTCTTACTTTTTTTCGTATCTTTCACTCTGTTTTATCCTGGTTCTATGATTCTTCCTGGTTCACCAGTTCCAGAAATGTCTCTTCGGAAATAATCGGGATCCCCAGTTCATTTGCTTTCTTATTTTTGGAAGATGTGCTGGTTACATCATTGTTGATCAGGTAATTCGTTTTGGACGTTACCGATCCTGTCACCTTTCCTCCCAGACTTTCAATCAATTCCTTCACTTCACCTCGGTTTGCAAAATGTGTTACGCTTCCGGTGATCACAAAATTGACACCTTCAAAAATCTGTTTTTTTGTTGATGTCTCTTCCGGGATTGTCAACTCTTCTAAAAGCTTTCTGAAATTCTCCACATGCTTTGCATCTGAAAAATATCCGGTGAATGCCTTTGCCAGAACTTCTCCCACGCCCTGGATCTCATTTAATTCTTCTTCTGTAACCATCAAAAGGGCTTCTACATCATATTTCAACTCTCTGCAGATAACCTTTGCATTGGCAAGTCCGATCCCTGCGATTCCCAGTGAATAGACGACTCTTGGCAGCGTGGTTGTTCTTGCTTTTTCCACACTTTCGATCAGTTTCCTGTACGATTTTTCTCCAAATCCTTCCATTCCCTGAATCTCGTCTTTGTAGCGGTCCAGATGGAAGATATCGGCAAATGTATGGATATATCCTCTGGAAATGAATTTTTCCAGTGTTGCTTCCGACAATCCTTCTATATTAAGTGCATCTCTGCTTACGAATAATGCAAATGCCTTCACATGCTTTGCCTGGCATTCCGGATTCATACAGTATAATGCCTTCGCATTTCCTACCTGTCTGATCTTCGTCTCACCCTGACAGACCGGACATCTTTCCGGAATATCTTTCACACCGCTTCTTGTCAGATTCTCTGCAATCTGCGGAATGATCATATTTGCCTTATAAACTTCGATCTTATCTCCGATGCCAAGTTCCAGTTCTTCCATAATGCTGATATTGTGAACACTTGCACGGCTGACCGTCGTTCCTTCCAACTCCACCGGATCAAAGATTGCAACCGGATTGATCAGTCCTGTCCTTGACGGACTCCATTCGATTTCACGCAGAATCGTTTCCCTGATCTCATCCTTCCATTTGAATGCGTAAGAATCTCTCGGGAATTTTGCTGTTCTTCCCAACGATCTTCCATACGCTATATCATCATATGATAGCACAAGTCCGTCAGAAGGAAAATCATTTTTACTAATCTCTGACGAAAATTTAGCAACTTCATCTTCTACTGTATCTCTGGTCACCATATGATATTCTACCGTCGTGAATCCCTGTGCTTTCAGCCATTCCATCTGACAAGCTCTGGAATTCTGAAAATCAACTCCATCTGCCTGCACTAACGTGAATGCATAGAACATAACATTTCTCTTTGCCGTGATCTGGTTATTGAGCTGTCTGACTGAACCACTGCATAAGTTTCTTGGATTTTTATATTTTGCATCTACATCTTCAATCTCTTCATTGATCTTCTCGAAGTCATGATATCCGATCACCGCTTCTCCTCTTAAGATCAATTCCCCCCGGTAAGCAATCTGCACCGGTACATTCTTGAATACCTTCGCATTGTTTGTAACCACTTCACCGACTTCTCCGTTACCGCGTGTGACCGCTTTATAAAGCTTTCCGTCACGATAAGTCAGCACGATCGTCAATCCGTCCATCTTCCAGGACATCAATACTTTCTGACTGCCAACGAAGTTCTTAAGCTCTTCTACTTCTTTCGTCTTATCCAGTGAGAGCATCGGGCTTTCATGCCTTTCTTTTGGGAGTTCACTGACAACTTCATATCCGACATTTACCGTCGGACTGTTCGACAATGTAATTCCCAGTTCTTTTTCCAGATTCTGCAGTTCATCATACAATCTGTCATATTCGTAGTTACTCATGATCTCCTGCGCATCCTGATAATAAGATCTGGATGCTTTATTCAGAAGTTCTACTAATTCCAGCATTCTCTCGTTCTTTGACTGTCCCATATAATTTCTTTAACTCCTGTTCTGTTAATTCTCTTACCTGTCCCGGTTTCAGATCTCCAAGTTCCACGTTCATGATCCGTATCCTTTTTAACACATCCACCTTATATCCGAGTGCTTCGCACATGCGCCGTATCTGTCTGTTCAATCCCTGTGTCAGAATAATGGAAAATGTATATTTCCCGGTCTTTTTTACTGTACAGGGTCTGGTCACCGCATCCAGATTCTTTTCTTTGTCTCTGATGTGTACTCCCCGTCTCATCTTCTCAATGAATTCCGGAGTAATTTCTTTGTTTACTCTGACCTTATATTCTTTCTCATGTGCATACCTTGCGCGCATCATGCCGTTGATCAGATCTCCATCATTTGTCATGATCAGAAGCCCTTCCGAATCTTTATCCAGTCTTCCTGCATAAGTGATGCGTACCGGATAATTGAGGAACCGGATGATGTTCTTTTTCTCCCTTTTATCTTCTGTACAAACAATCCCGGCAGGTTTGTACACTGCCAGGACCGTTTTTTCCGTTTTGCTTTTGACCACTTTTTTTCCGACACGGACCTCCTGTCCGTCTTCTACTTTCATGCCGGGAGCTGCTGTCTTTCCATCCACAGTCACAATTCCCGACTCGATCAGCCTGTCTGCCTCCCTTCTGGAACAGACACCGGCTTCGCTTAAATACTTGTTCAGTCTAATCATTCTGCAATACCCCGCTGATACTGTTATCCTGCACAAATGTATTACCGTTATACAGGAACAGAACACTTGTGATCTTATTTTTCTTCATAACTTCTCTGATATCATCATAATAATATCTTGGATCAACCACTATGATTTCTCTGTAATATGCCGTCAGAAACGGAATTACACTATTCGCATAGGAATCTTTTACAAGCAACAGTCTGTCTGTTGTATCTGACGTCGTTCTGATATCCAGGACGGGATAATTACCGCCAAGAAATAATGCATATTTATCCTTTTCTTTCAACTTGGATGTATCGTATAACGTTGCTGTTTTCTTTTTTTCATTCACGTTATTTACAACTACCTGTGGTGCTGTTTTCAGATCATCCGGTGCGTATATATAGATCGGCTCATTATAGTCTGTTTCATATCCGCTTGTCGCCGATAAGGTTCCGTTAAATGAATTCGTCACTGCATAGGATTTCATAGCCGGTGCTTTCGATGTATCCAGTTTCATAGCCGCAGCCAGCGCCTGATATCCATAGTAAGCACCAAGCGTCGTCCAGTGATGATCCGTATGGTAATATATCTCTTCTGCTCTGTGCTTTTTCAGTGTATCTTCCACATTTACCCACTGAAAAGCTGTCCCAAGCGAAGCCTTTATTTGCTGAAACTGTTTATCCTGATCTTCTGTCACTGCACAATACGGAAGTTTGTCCGACTCAATATTTGCAGCATTCGGCACCAGCATCATATACATCGGGATATCTTTATATGTCTCCTGAAACTTTTTCATTGCATCCAGATTTGCTTTCAATTGTTCTTCATCCGGTCTGGCTATATCCTCTAACAGATAATGATCCTTTCCTTTAAATACACCATTTGCCTTACGTTTTCCTGCGATCAGATCAATACGGCTCTTTAAAGCTACCCAGAAATCTCTTCCCGCAAACTGATCCGATACATAAGATTCATACTGTTTCATCCATCTTCCGCTTTCAATACCGGAAATCGTAAGTCCTGGTCTTTGTTCCAGTGCCCGGTTTTCTTTTGCCGAAAATTCCCTGTCAGCAGTTGCAATATTTACCACGCAGAAGATAACCATCATTACAATAAACAGCAATGCAATTACTTTATTTCTCTGTTCTTCTCTTTTTCTTTCCCATTTCTTTCTCGACTGTCTCATCTTTGCTCCTAAAATCTGAAATACAGGAACGGATTATAGGTCTCCGTTACCAGATATGCAATACAGACAATAAACAACGCAGCATATACCACACTGTTAATGATTGTTGTATTCCATTTTTTTGATCTTAACATATGCTCGTATCTGAAATGAACCAGCGGCGTAGAGCCAAATATCAGGATCAGCCACAGGATCAGGTTGCTTGTAAGAAGATACATACTCTCTCTGTCTGCAAAGCCATGTGCACCTGCACCAAACATCACTCTGATATAATCTGCTGCCTGTCCGAATGAAGAGCTGAAAAACAATACCCAGCCGATCACAACCAGAACAATACTGTAAATATGACGGACTACATCCGGAAGTCTGTCCAGTACCGGCGACAGGAGATATTTTTCAATGATCAGGATCACCCCATAATAGAGTCCCCATGCCACGAAATTCCATGCAGCTCCATGCCATAATCCGGTCAGAAACCATACAATCAGAAGATTCCTGATGTGTTTGATCTTCGATACCCTGTTTCCACCCAATGGAATATACACATAATCCCTGAACCAGCTGCTCAGCGAAATATGCCATCTGCGCCAGAACTCCGTAATACTCTTAGACACATATGGATAGTTAAAGTTCATATTGAATTCAAATCCAAACATCTTACCGAGTCCGATCGCCATATCCGAATATCCACTGAAATCAAAATAAATCTGGAACATATATGCAAAAGCTCCAAGCCACGCCGTCATCACGGCTATATTACCTTTCGCAAGTCCGCTTACCTCTGTAAAAATCATCCCTGAGGTATTCGCCAGTAATACTTTCTTCGCAAGTCCCCGGATAAAATACATGCTTCCTTCTCCGAATTTTGTCCATGAGACTTTTCTGGACGCAAGCTGTTCATCTACATCTGCATATTGCACGATCGGTCCCGCAATAAGCTGCGGAAACATCGTTACATATAATGCAAAATTAGGAAGATTCGTCTGCACTTTTACATTTCCCCGATATACATCAATGATATAGGATAATATCTGTAATGTATAAAAGGATATTCCAATCGGAAGCGGCAGTGCATGATAAGAAATATGTACCGGAAGTATCCCATTCAATGTGTCCAATACAAACCCTTCATACTTAAAAAATCCAAGTACTGCCAGATTAATGATAAGGTTAAAAACCAGGCTCCGCTTTGCAGCTCTCTTATCCTGCAGATTCCTTGCAATATCCAGTCCGCTGAAATAATTAAACAATATGGACAGTAGCATCAGAAACAGATATACCGGTTCCCCCCATGCATAAAACACCAGACTCGCCAGCAATAAGATCACATTCCGGAATCTTACCGGCAACAGATAATATAAGATCATCACAGCCGGCAAAAACGTAAATAAAAAAACAATACTGCTAAATAACATCTCTCTAATTCCTTTTTATCAAATACTCTTCTTAAATGCCGCATCGATACGGTCTGCATCCTTTGAAACTGCCAGCAGCACATAACGTCCTCTGGTCTCAATAATTGCAGCATGTATCAGCTTTGTTTGTTCTACACCATAACCTTCAAAATTCTTTTCCTGTGTATTTACACGACTTTCCACTGCCTTTTCAACCGTCTCGATCTGACTTTCGTTTTTTACCTTTATTACGAGTATTTCATTCACACTCATAACGTCATCCGGAATATACAGACTGATTCCTTCATAATCATTGGCATTCAGACTGTAATATTTTTTCAGATCCTGTGTTGTGCCTTTTTTCATTCCTTCTAATTTTACGGCTTTTGTGATATTCTTTTCGATCGTGTCTACGGATACGGTATTATCCCCTTCCCGGGTCACAAAAAATACTACATAAATGATCAGGAGGACTACCATCAAATATTTTAACAGGTTAATCCTGTCTAATTTTCCGTTTTTCATTATAATTCTGCAACCTCCGCCATATGATTTACCCATTCTTTATAATAACCGGTTGACATATGGATTCCATCACCGGCATAATACTCCTGTTTCACCAGCTCTGTATTATCAATAAATGTTACTTTCTCTTTTTCACATAATTTTTTTAATTTCTGATTGAACTCCGGAATTTTTGCATAGACAGAATCCTGATCAATTGCAATCTGCGCTGTCGGAAGTATACTGTTAACATATATTTTCGTATCCGGCAGTGATTTTTTCAGATCTCTGATCACCGGCCTGTATGCTTTTATGAATCCATCCGCATCTCCATTCTGCGTTCCGACATCATTCATCCCGTAAGAAAGGAATAGTACTGACGGTTTCATCTCTTTTGCCCTGGCAATATGATCTGCCAGTTTTTCATTATCCCCCGCCGACACACCGGCTCCACGGTCTGCCTGTACATTTGCCTGATCCAGCACACCATATTCGTACAATCCCTGTGTGATGGAATCCCCCAGGACCAGACAATCTGCAAATTTTTCGCTTGCCAGCTGTTCTTCTGCATCCTGTTCTGCCTCACGTTCCTGCGTTTCTAACTCCTTAATCTTTTTATCTGCCTTAGACACATCCATCTCATCCATCGTCTTCAGGATCTCTGTGCCCTTCTTTGTATCCTTCTGTGGATTACTGAGCCTGTGCACCACCGTAATCCCGCCAATCACCAGAATAGCAACCGCAACGATCACTGCAGTCTGAAGTACCCGGTCTTTTTCTTTCTCACTTTTTATTTCACTTTTCTGCTCCTCAGGATTCACCTCCTGAGTCTCTTCTTTTTCTTCAAAAATTGAAGTTTTACTCTCTATATCCACGAAATCTTCTCCTCTTTCGTTTCTCTGTTGATCCTAAATATGTATATCCAATTTATTTTACTGTTTTTCTTTTTGAATGTCAATTTATATCCTCTTTTCTGTCGTCTTTTGTGCTATAATGTTGAATACATTTCATTATACCTGAAAGTAGAAAATGATCATATAGATTAACAGGAGGTTTTCCTTATGAATGTATACCAGTTATCAGCCAAAAATTGCATGTCGCATCTGCTCTTAAAAGACACTTTCGACAACTTTTCTTTCATAGAAGGCGAGATCACGACCTTCAACAAATTTACCATCAGCGGCTTTCTCCAAGAAGACTTCTTTGATGAAAAACCTGAAGAAACCTACTCCCGCTGGAATAAAACCCGAGACTTCTGCTTCCAGATCATCCGCGGTAAACGCACTCCATTGGGATTCAAGATTGTCCTTGCGCTTCCGGAAGATCAGGTCCCGTACTTTCTGACCGCCCACGGTCTCACCGGATACCGCCCGGAAGAGATCCGGGGGCTGTACCTGAACTTCCACTACGATGGACATCACTTACAATGTATCACCGGAACTTCTCTGAACACTTTCACCATGGACAAATCCATCGAAAGAGAATGGGATCAGGAAGTAAAAAACATTTTAAAATCCAGATCCATTGAAGGTGACTACTGATCTGCAGTTTCCGATATAAACAGAGCCGTGCCGCCATGGATTTCACTTCCACAGCCGCACGGCTCTTATTTTTCATTCCGCCAATCTTAACTTCAAATCTTTACTTTGTAAGCAGCATCATGATCTCATTACTTCTCTGCACAAACGCAGTCATCTCTTCCGGACTGAGCGGCTTATGTGCCAGCATTGCCAGATCATATAACTGTTTGCAGATAATACTTGTGTTCTCACTGTCTTTATGTTCAACTACATACTGAACCAGCGGATGATTTGCATTCAGGATCAGTGTACTTGTTGTACCCATATCCATTCCGTTCATGCCATACATTTTCATCATTTCCTGCATACGACGGTTTTCTTCGGATAACGTCATCATAGAAGCAACATTTTCATCTTTCAGTTTCTCGATTTTAACATCCAGATTCTCGTTTCCAAGCTCTTTGCGGAAAATCTCTACCAGACTGTCAGATTTCTTCTGGAATGCTTCTTTCTCTTCTTCGGCAACTTCTTCCTTTGCACCTGCTGTTACATCGGCGTCGATTCTCTGGAACTTGATATTCTGATTACGCTGCTCTAACTGTGTGATAAACGGCGAATCAATGTTGTGTCCTAAGATTACCGCATCCATGCCCTGGTTCTTGAACATGTTGATGTACTGGCTCTGCTGGATCTCGTCCGTCACATAATAAATAACTGTCTTATCCTCTTCTTTGTTCTCAGTATTCTGATCATCTGTCTTGGCATTCTGATCTTCTACTGTTCCTCCATTTGCCTCGATGCAATCTTTCAATGTCAGATATTTGTGATCCAGATTCTTAAACAGAACCGCATCTTTCATCTTGTCACAGAATTTTTCATCTTTCAGGCATCCGAACTTGATGAACGGACTGATGTTATCCCAGTATTTCTCATAGTCTTCTCTCTTTGTCTTGCACATTCCAGAAAGCTTGTCTGCAACCTTCTTGGAAATGTATTCAGAGATCTTATTCACAAATCCGTCATTCTGTAATGCGCTACGTGATACGTTAAGCGGCAGATCCGGACAATCGATGACTCCCTTTAATACCATCAGATATTCCGGAATGACTTCTTTGATATTGTCCGCGATAAATACCTGGTTGTTGTATAACTTAATTGTTCCTTCAATAGAATCATACTCTGTGTTGATTCTTGGGAAGTACAAAATTCCTTTTAAATTAAATGGATAATCCATATTCAGGTGGATCCAGAACAGTGGCTCTTTGTAATCCATGAATACTTTGCGGTAGAAGTTCAGATAATCTTCATCACTGCATTCATTCGGATGCTTTGTCCACAGTGGATGAATATCGCTTAATGAAACCGGACGCTTTTTAATCTTTACTTTTTCTTTGGCAGGTTCCGTCTCTACCATCTCTTTTTCGCCGTTTTCATTCTCTTTTTCTTCCATCTTGGCATCTTCGTGAATATGTTCGATCACTTCATCGTCATCTTTCAGATCAGCTTCATCAATGGTCTCATATTCCGGTTCTGCATTTGCCTTGGAAAGGAAGATTTCTACCGGCATAAAGGAACAATATTTTTCCAGAACTTCTCTCATTCTGTATTCATTTGCAAACTCCAGACTGTCCTCATTCAGATACAGTGTCATAGTGGATCCGACTTCCTGTTTGCTGCCTTCTTCCATCTCATACTCTGTTCCGCCGTTGCTT
>OLSP01002803.1_pt1 | contig 13244 bp, 10 predicted proteins | sample 1672941 | NCBI WGS metagenome assembly OLSP01 (sample SAMEA3136739, study PRJEB25190) | human gut metagenome | reverse complement strand
GCATGTGTTAGGCGCGCCGCCAGCGTTCGTCCTGAGCCAGGATCAAACTCTTTATTAAATGATATTTATCACTTAAAAAGTGTTAAATCTCTCTTCGCTCAGCACGCAATCGCTTGCGTCCTGTGTGAATTACTTTGTTTGGAATTGTTTAACGTGTTTTTCCAACACGAAAATAGGTTCCGTTACAAGTTTTTCGATATTGTTCAATTTTCAAGGTCCTGTAGCGCCTCAGCCAAGCGGCTGACGACTTGATTATTTTACCACAGAAGTGGTTTTTTGTCAAGCTTTATTTTTTCGAAGTTTTTCGTTTCTTACCGAACTTGGAGCGTCTCGAAAGCCTCTCGCATTCCTGCCGGACTTTCTCGCGTCTATTGGTTCTTTTCGCTTTACTTCTAGCTGAGACTCGGAAGTCATTCTTTTGTCTCAGCGCTTGGCGCTCAAGTATAATACCACATCACCGCCCAGATGTCAACACTTTTTTACTTCTTTTTTCAAGTTTTTTCGCGCTGACTGAAATCGGCTTCATCCTCTTGCATTTTTCAGGCAGAGACTCTTTGTCTGTTATAATGTATTATATAAAGGGCAAAGTATAGACGACGACCTTTATTACGCCAAGGAAAGTCCCCGCTTCCCTTGCACAAATTGTCAAGGGGTTCCGTCTCAAATTTTGTTCCGGAAATTCTCCGTTATTTTTGGCGAAAGCTACAAAACACAAAATGTAGTGGTTCTTCCATTGACATATCACTAAATAGTGATATGATAGTATCAATGAATCACGAGACTTGCGGGTGCCTCTTGCACAAGGAGACACCCGTTCACACTGTATATGCGACACAGGAGGAGCGCTATGAAGATCATCAAACGCAACGGTGCTGAAGTACCTTTCGATATTACCAAGATCATCACCGCTGTCACCAAAGCCAGCGATTCGGTGGGCGGCAAGGCCCGTCTCTCCCGGGAGCAGATCACTGACATCGCCGCAGCCGTGACCGATCAGTGTCAGGCACTCAACCGCGCCATCAGCGTGGAAGAGATACAGGATATGGTGGAGAACCAGCTCATGGACATCAAGGCCCATGACATCGCCCGCCACTATATCACCTACCGCTATATCCAGAGCCTCAAGCGCCAGACCAACACCACCGACGAGCGCATCCTGAGCCTTATTGAGTGCCAGAACGAGGAAGTCAAGCAGGAGAACGCCAACAAGAACCCCACCGTCAACAGCGTCCAGCGCGACTACATGGCCGGCGAGATCTCCAAAGACCTGACTGCCCGCCTGCTGCTGGACCCCGAGATCGTCAAGGCTCATCAGGAGGGTCTCATCCACTTCCACGACTCCGACTACTTTGCCCAGCATATGCACAACTGCGACCTCATCAATCTGGACGATATGCTCCAGAACGGCACAGTCATCTCGGGCACCTATATCGAGAAGCCCCACAGCTTCTCCACCGCCTGCAACATCGCCACCCAGATCATCGCACAGGTGGCCTCCAACCAGTACGGCGGCCAGAGCATCAGCCTGACCCACCTTGCCCCCTTCGTAGACGTCTCCCGCAAGAAGATCGCCGCTGAGGTCGAGGCTGAGATGGAGGGTCTGGATGTTTCTGCCGAGCGCAAGCGCGAGATCGTGGAGCGCCGCCTGCGCAATGAGATCAACCGCGGCGTTCAGACCATCCAGTATCAGGTCGTCACCCTTATGACCACCAACGGTCAGGCTCCCTTCATCACCGTCTTCATGTATCTGGGTGAGGCCCGCAACGCGCAGGAGAAGGCCGACCTTGCCATCATCATCGAGGAGACCATCCGCCAGCGCTATCAGGGCGTGAAGAATGAGGCCGGTGTCTGGATCACCCCCGCCTTCCCCAAGCTCATCTATGTGCTGGAGGAGGACAACATCCACCCCGGCGACCCCTACTACTATCTAACTGAGCTGGCTGCCAAGTGCACCGCCAAGCGGATGGTGCCCGACTATATCTCCGAGAAGAAGATGCTCGAGCTGAAGGTAGACAAGAACGGCGAGGGCCACTGCTACACCTGCATGGGCTGCCGCAGCTTCCTCACCCCTTATGTGGACCCCGAGACCGGCAAGCCCAAGTATTACGGCCGCTTCAATCAGGGCGTCGTGACCATCAATCTGGTGGATGTGGCCCTCAGCTCCGGCGGCAACTTCGACAAGTTCTGGAAGATCTTCGACGAGCGTCTGGCGCTCTGCCACCGCGCTCTGCAGGCCCGCCACAAGCGCCTGCTGGGCACCCCCAGCGATGCCGCCCCCATTCTGTGGCAGTACGGCGCACTGGCCCGCCTCAAGAAAGGCGAGAAGATCGACAAGCTCCTCTTTGGCGGCTACTCCACCATCAGCCTCGGCTACGCCGGCCTGTATGAGTGCGTGAAGTATATGACCGGCAAGAGCCACACTGACGCCGGCGCAAAGCCCTTCGCCCTCAGTGTGATGCAGCATATGAACGACAAGTGCAATGAGTGGAAGAAGGCCGAAAACATGGACTATTCCCTCTACGGCACTCCGCTGGAATCCACCACCTACAAATTCGCCAAGTGCCTGCAGAAGCGGTTTGGCATCGTGCCCGGCATCACCGACAAGAACTATATCACCAACAGCTATCACGTCCATGTTTCGGAGACGATCGATGCGTTCACCAAGCTGAAGTTCGAGAGCGAGTTCCAGAAGCTGTCCCCGGGCGGTGCCATCAGCTATGTGGAAGTCCCCAATATGCAGGACAATCTTGAGGCCGTGATGAGCGTGCTGCAGTTCATCTACGACAACATCATGTACGCTGAGTTGAACACTAAGTCGGATTACTGCCAGTGCTGCGGCTACGACGGCGAGATCAAGATCGTCGAAGACGACGGCAAGCTGGTGTGGGAGTGCCCCAAGTGCGGCAACCGTGACCAGAACAAGCTGAATGTCGCCCGCCGTACCTGCGGCTATATCGGCACCCAGTTCTGGAATCAGGGCCGGACGCAGGAGATCAAGGATCGGGTGTTACACTTGTAATGAACTACGCAACCATTAAATATTATGACATCGCCAATGGGCCGGGGGTTCGCACCAGCGTCTTCGTCTCCGGGTGCCGCCACCACTGCCCCGGCTGCTTCAACGAGGTGGCATGGGACTTTGGCTACGGTTCCCCCTTCGACAAGCCCGTCCGCAACGAGGTATTCGCCTCCTGCAAGCCGGATTATATCGCGGGCCTCTCCCTGCTGGGCGGCGAGCCGATGGAGCCGGAAAACCAGCGGGAGCTGGTGACTTTCGTCCAGAATTTCAAGGCCCTCTACCCGAAGAAGACCGTCTGGTGCTACTCCGGCTACACATGGGAACAGCTGACCGGCAAGGTCCCCTGTCACGCGCGGTGTGAAGTCACCGACGAGCTGCTGCGTCTGCTGGACGTGCTGGTGGATGGCCGCTTCGTGGAGGCTGAGCACGACATCTCCCTCCGTTTCCGGGGCAGCCGGAACCAGCGTCTGCTGGATGTGCCCAAGTCCCTCGCCGCCGGGCAGCCGGTGTGGTGGCAGGACGAAAAGGTCTTCTCCACCCATACGATGGAATGACAAAAAGAGCGCAGACCTTTCCATGAGCCGAGTGGCTCATCATGGAAGATCCGCGCTCTTTTTCTATCTTTTTGTCGAGGCTTATGATATACTAAAGACGCTGGCCTTCTCCGTCCAGTTGGAAGGAGGTGAGTTCCTATGGATATTACCACATTCATCCTGTCCGTCGCAGCAGGCGTTGTCGCAAACTTCGTCTACAAGTGGCTTGGCGGCTGGTTCAAGGACAGCAAGCACTAAAAGAATGACCCCCCTTTTGAGAGATTGCAGCTCTCTGAGGGGGGTTGTTCTTTCTTCGTGAGTCCTATGTGTGAATTACCACATTCACTATCTTCAGTATATGCAAAATCCCGGAAAAGTCAAGCAGAACGCAGAAAATTTACAGTTCCGGACCTGCTCACCGCGAGTTGACCATCTCCTCGATGACCCGTAGGAAGGCCATGCCATACCGCGCCGCCTTCTTCTCGCCGACGCCGGTGATGTTCAGGAATTCGTCCATGCTCAGAGGCTTGCTCTGAACCATCTCCCGGAGGGTGGCGTCGCTGAACACCATATAAGCCGGGACGTTCTGCTTTGCAGCGAGACGCTTGCGCAGAGCGTAGAGCGCCGCCAGAAGCTTTTCGTCGGCCTCACTGAGGTCGGTGTTGGCGGCAGCACGGCGAGCAGACAGCCACCGGGAGTTGGCCGCAGCGCGCTGCTTCGCGGCAGCGGCCCGTTCTCCCACCTCCTGCGCATTCTGCTCGGCAAAGAGGCAGCAGGAGCAGTTGCCGCACTTCTCGGGTGCAGCCTCCCCGAAGTAGTTCAGCATGAACCGCCGCAGGCACTTTTGGGTGGTGGAGTAGAAGGTCATATATTTGAGCCGTTCTTCCGCCTTGCGGGCAGCTTCGGCCTTGACGTCGGCAGGCAGGCCGTTGTCGGCCTCCATCTCCTTGTCGATGAAAAAGCGGATGGTCCGCACGTCCGTACCGGAGTAGAGCAGGATGCAGCGGGAGGGCAGACCATCGCGGCCTGCACGGCCTGCCTCCTGATAGTAGCTCTCAAGGTCCTTGGGCATATTGTAGTGGATGACGAACCGGACGTTGGGCTTGTCGATGCCCATGCCGAAGGCATTCGTCGCCACCATGATCTGGACCCGGTCGTAGAGGAAGTCGTCCTGATTCTTCCGCCGCACCTCGGCGTCCAGCTTGGCGTGATACGCCGCCGCCCGGATGCCCCGACTCTGAAGCAGGCGGGCCGTCTCGTCCACCTGCTTGGTGGTGCTGCAATAGACGATGCCCGCGTTGTCTCCCTCCCGCAGCACAAGGTCCAGCAGCTCCTTCGGTTTCTGGCTGGGCAGGGCGCGGCGGGTCTCGAAGTAGAGGTTGGGCCGGTCGAAGCCGGTGGTCACTTCATAGGGCTGATGGAGGTCGAGGTGGCTGCGGATGTCGTCCCGCACCCGGGCCGTGGCGGTGGCCGTGAACGCGCCCACCACCGGGCGGCTGGGCAGGCTGTCCACGAACTCCTTGATCCGCAGATAGCTGGGGCGGAAGTCCTGTCCCCACTGGCTGATGCAGTGGGCCTCATCCACCGTGACCATGCTGATAAGTTTTTCCTGCGCGAACCGCTGGAAGCCCGGCATCTCCAGCCGCTCCGGGGCGACATAGATGATCTTATACCAGCCCTCCCGGGCGCGGTGGAGCATCAGGGCTTTCTGGTTGTCGGTAAGGCTGTTGTTGAGGAAGGCCGCCGCCACACCGGCCTGCACCAGCGCGCCCACCTGATCCTTCATCAGGCTGACCAGCGGCGACACCACGATGGTGATGCCGGGCAGCAGCAGGGCCGGCACCTGATAGCAGATGGATTTGCCCGCGCCGGTGGGCATCACGGCCAGCACGTCCTGCCCGTCCAGCAGCCGCCGGACGATCTCCTCCTGCCCGGGGCGGAAGCTGTCGTAGCCAAAAACTTTTTTTAAGATAGAATGCGGGTCTGCCATGTGCTCCTCCTGCTTTTTGGTTCCTGTAACTGTACTATTATAGCACAGCCCGGCCCGAAATGGTATCAAAATGCTTTTCTGCTGTCGTTTTTTGAAGGTATTTGCTGGTCTTCCTAGCTTTTTGTGCGCGAAAATGATATAATAAGAGTACATATCTCCATCTCCGGCCATTTTTTGCTCTGCGCAAGGCCGGGCAAGCACGATAAGGAGCTTATTATTATGCAGCAGAAACTCATTACCTTTGCCGTCCCGTGCTACAACTCGGCGGCCTATATGCGCCATTGCATCGAGACCCTGCTCTCCGCCGGGGAGCAGGCCGAGATCATCCTTGTGGACGACGGTTCCGTGAAAGACGAGACCCCGGCCATCTGCGACGAGTACGCCGCCAAGTACCCCACCATCGTCAAAGCCATCCATCAGGAGAACGGCGGCCATGGTGAGGGCGTCAATCAGGGCATCCGCAACGCCACCGGCCTCTACTACAAGGTCGTGGACAGCGACGACTGGCTGGATACCGACGCCCTCAAGAAGGTGCTCTCCCGCCTGCACACCCTCGTGACCCGCGGCACCGCCCCCGACCTCATGATCTGCAACTACGTCTATGAGCACACCGAGGACGGCACCAGCCACACCGTGCGGTACACCAACGTCTTCCCGCAGGAGCGGCTCTTCACCTGGATGCACGTGGGCCACTTCCGCCCCGACCAGAACCTGCTGATGCACTCGGTCCTGTACCGCACCGAGGTGCTGCGCCAGTGCGGCATGGTGCTGCCCAAGCACACCTTCTATGTGGACAACATCTTCGTCTACCAGCCCCTGCCCTTTGTCAAGACCATGTATTATATGGACCTCGACCTCTACCGCTATTTCATCGGCCGCGCCGACCAGAGCGTCAATGAGAGTGTCATGGTCAAGCGCGTGGACCAGCAGCTCCGCGTCACCCGGCACATGATCGACTGTCAGGACCTCGACGCCCTCAAGGGCGAAAAGAAGCTTCGGACTTATATGCTCCACTATCTCTCGATGATGATGGCGGTCAGCGACATCTTCCTGCTGCTGGACGGCAGCGCCGAGGCCAAGGAGAAGCAGAAGGGCCTGTGGCAGTACCTGCGCGAGCACACCAGCGCCACAGTCTACCGCTCCATCCGCTTCGGTTTCGGCGGCGTAACCAACCTGCCCTTCCCCAAAGGCGACGACATCGTGCTGGGCGGCTACCGCATCGCACGGAAGATCTTTAAGTTCAACTAAATTCACGATTGTTGCATACAATAGGGCCGCTGCGCAGGCAGCGGCCCTGTTTTTCGCTTTTTTCGGTCATTTGTTAAGGATTCTTCAATCATTCCGCCTGAAAAGATGTTGCTTTTTAAGCGATGAGATAGTATAATCCTTTATTGTGTTGTGTTTTCAGGGGTTTTGGCAAGCAGCCCGGGAACACGCCTGACTGAGAAAAAGGAGGAAAGGGCGGCGGCCTCAGTGCGTCCGCTGCCCGCAATATCGTATGGAACAGCTTCTCATCTGCCTTTCCACGGCGCTCATCGCAGGTCTGCTGATGTCGCGTCTGGCAAAGGCAGTCCATTTGCCAGCGGTCACGTCCTACCTGCTGGCGGGCCACCCGCTGCAGCCCGAGCATCCAGAAATACCTCGGCATCACCCTGCTGCCTCAGGCCGGTGTGGCGCTGGGCATGGCTGCCGAGGCCGCCGAGCTTTCCGACGGCCACATGGTGCGCAACGTGGTGCTCTTCTCGGTGCTGGTGTATGAACTGGTAGGCCCCACCCTCACCAAGCTGACGCTGACCGCCGCCGGGGAGATCATCCCCGAGGGCCGCACCAGCGCCCGCACCGCCAACAAGCCCGAAGTTCCGGTGTCCCTCGACTGAGTTTTCCGCGTACTATAAAAAGGCACTCCGAAGCGCTTCGGAGTGCCTTTTCGTTTGTGCTTTACTTCAGGATGACTTCGCCGTTCTCGGCGTCCACGGTCAGGCTCCCGCCCGCCTTCAGGGTGCCGTCGATGATGCGCTCGGCGGCAGGGTCTTCCACCGCCTTGCGGATGACGCGGCGGAGGTCGCGGGCACCGAACTTGCCGCCCTGACTCTTGGCCACGAGGGCGGACAGCGCCGCCGGGGTGTAGCGGTAGGCGATGCCCTTCGATTCCATGCTGGGCTTGTACTCGTCCAGCATGAGGGCCGCGATGCCCTCCAGCGTCTGCTGGCTCAGGGGCTTGAAGGCGATGACCTCATCCACGCGGCCAAGGAACTCGGGCCGCAGGAACTGGCTCAGGGCTTTGCGGGTCTTTTCCTCGCTCAGCTGCTCCTCGCTCTTGTTGAAGCCGAGTCCGGAGGTGCTCTTGTCGCCGCTTCCGGCGTTGGAGGTCATGCAGATGACCGTGTTGGAGAAATCCACCGTCCGGCCCTGTGCATCGTTGATCTTGCCCTCGTCCAGAATTTGGAGCAGGATGTTCATGACGTCGGGGTGGGCCTTTTCGATCTCATCGAAGAGGACGACGCTGTAGGGGCGGCGGCGCACCTTTTCGGTGAGCTGACCGGCCTCCTCGTAGCCCACATAGCCCGGAGGCGAGCCGATCATGCGGGACACCGCATACTTCTCCATATACTCGCTCATATCGAGACGGATGAGGGGGTCAGGGCCGTCAAAGAGCTGGTTTGCCAGCTGCTTGACCAACTCGGTCTTGCCGACGCCGGTGGGGCCGACGAAGATGAAGCTGGCCGGGCGACGGCGTCCCGACAGGTCGGCACGGCTCCGCTTGACGGCCTGCGCCACGAGATGGACGGCCTCGTCCTGACCGATGATCTTCTTTTTCAGCTCCGCTTCCAGCCCGGCCAGCTTTGCGAACTCCGTCTCCTGAATTTTTACTGCCGGGATGCCCGTCCACAGCTCGATGACCTTGGCCACATCATCCATCGTGACCCTGATCTCGCTGGCTGCGGCCTGCTTTGCGGGCAGTTCAGCTTCCAGCTTTGCGATGCGAGTCTTCCGCTGGGCCACCTGCTCATAGTCGATGGCCTCGTTGACGTCGGCAGACTCCATCTCCGCCTCCTCCTGCTTCAGGCCGTCCAGCTCCTTCTGCATCTCGAGGTACTCCGAGATGACCGGGTGGGCAAGGTTGCAACAGGCGCAGGCCTCGTCCAGCAGGTCGATGGCCTTATCGGGGAGGTAGCGGTCGGTGATGTACCGCTCACTGAGGGTGACGATGGCTGAGAGGACATCCGCCTCCACCTGCACATGGTGGTGCTCCTCGTAATACTTCTTGATGCCGTTCATGACGGCCAGCGTATCGGCCACGCTGGGTTCCTCCACCCGGACGGGCTGGAAGCGGCGCTCAAGGGCCTGATCCTTCTCGATATACTTACGGTACTCGTTGAAGGTGGTGGCGCCGATGACCTGAATTTCGCCTCTGGACAGGGCAGGCTTGAGGATGTTGCCCGCGTTCATCGCGCCCTCGCTCTCACCCGCCGAGGTGATGGTATGAATTTCATCAATAAAGAGGATGATGTTGCCTGCGGCCTTGACCTCACTGAGCAGGCCCTTGACCCGCTGTTCGAACTGGCCCCGGAACTGGGTGCCGGCCACGAGGCTGGTCAGATCGAGCAGGAAAATTTCCTTGTCCTTCAGGCCCACGGGAACATCGCCCTTGGCGATCCGCTCCGCGATGCCCTCGGCGATGGCCGTCTTGCCGACGCCCGCCTCGCCGATGAGGCAGGGGTTGTTCTTCTGGCGGCGGCTCAGAATTTGAATCGTGCGGTAAATTTCGCGGTCGCGGCCCACGATGTCGTCCAGCCTGCCCTCCCGGGCCTTGCGGGTCAGATTCTCACAATAGGTATCGAGGAATTTGCGGCGGGGCGGCTTCTTGCCGTTTTTCTGGGCCTTTTTGCCGTTTCCGGCTTCGCCCTCCGCCTTGACGCCCAGCGGGAAGGTCGCGCTGGAGCCGGGCACGAGGTCGTCATCTCCCTCGCTCTCCCCGCCCTCCATCGGCTGGCCCATATTCATCATGAGGGAGAGGGGGTTCGCGTCTCCCATCTCGTCCATCATGCTCTCCATCCGGTTTTCCATGTTGTCCATGTCCTCGTCGGACATCCCGAACTGCTTCATCAGGTCCTCGACGGGCTTGATGTGCAGTTCACGGGCACAGTGCAGGCAAAAGCCTTCATTTTTCATCTGGCCGTTCTCCATCCGCTGGACGAAGATGATGGCCGGACGTTTCTGACAGCGATTGCAGACCATATAGGTTCCTCCTAAGCTCCCCTTTACAGGAAGGGGTTGAACAGATTGAATGCTTTATAGTAAAGGCTGCTGCTCATGACCGTGTCGTTCAGGACGGTCAGATTGCCGCCCGTGATGACGATGATGGCCCACACCACGCACAGCACAAGGTAGATGTCCATCGTGCTGGCGATGCAGCCGGTGAGCCAGCCCAGCCAGCGGTTGACGGTGCCGATGACCGGCAGCCGGTTAACGAGGCCCAGCACAGTGACCAGCATACTCACCAGCATCCGCAGCAGGGCAAAGGTCACGAAAAAGAGCACCACCGAGATGACCGGCGTCAGCAGCGGGGCCAGCACCTTCTGGACGATGACGTCCGCCAGCACCACGGCGTTGTCGCTGAGCACGGCTGAGATGGAGCGCTCGCAGGCCTCCACGATGGAGGCGCGGAAGCTCTCGGGCAGAAAGCCCGCGTACTTGTCCGCGATGCCGGTCAGGTCAACGACCCCTCCGGCAGAGATGCTCTCGGCGATCTGGGTGCGGAAGCTCCCGGCCAGAAACCGCTGGAACACCTCGACGGCAGCCCAGCCCGAAAAGACCCGGGCACCCACGAGGCTGAAGACGTTCCCACCCAGCTGGACGCTGGCCGCAAGGAAGCCCTTGCGGGCGTAGCGCACGGCCAGCAGCAGCCAGACCACGGTACATACTATATCAAAAAGAAATGACGGATTCTTGAACATACCTTATTTTCCTTATTCTATCATGGATTGCCCGAGGCACTGGTCTCCGCCTCGGGAGGAGTCAGCACCTGCACGGTGTTGCCGCAGAAGACCAGCAGCTGCTTTCGGTCGGCCAGCAGACCCTGCGGCCGGGCGGAAAGGCTCTGCTGCCACTGGGAGGTGCCGTCGGTGGAGAGACACTCCACGCCGCTGTCGGTGAGCAGATAGAAGCTCTGCCCGGCCCGGACGATGCGGTTGGCCGCCTGCACCTGCGCTGTGCCCTCCACGTTCAGCTCACGGTCCAGCATCACCGCCTGACAGAGCTGGCCGGAGGCCAGCAGCAGGGCGGCATTGCCCGAGGCATCCACCGAGATGTCCCGGAGGGTCTGGCCGGTGAAGTCGTAGGCAGCTTTTTCGCCGCCCGATGCGTTGTAGAGGACGGCGCGGCTGTCGCAGAGGGCCAGTACACTCTGGGCGCTGGGCCAGCTCAGCCACTGGGCCGCGCCGCTGCCGCTGCCCACAAGGACAGGGTCGCCCTGCGCCAGCGTGACGATGTAGAAATTCGTCACCATCTGCCCGCCGCTGACCGTCACCGCCGCTACCGCCAGCCGCCGCCCATCCGGCGAAAAGGCCATCCGCAGCGGCGTGCCGTCGGTGGTGGTGAGGCTCCAGCTCAGCTGCTCCTCCATCGAGGAGGAGTAGATCCGCAGTCTGGCGGCGCTGCCGGGGTCTTCGGTGACGACGGCCAGCGTGCCGTTGTCGGCCATCGCGCAGAGGGTGATGCTGTTCTCCATCGTCTTGGTGTAGAGGTTCTGGGTGCGGCTCTCCACCCGCAGCTCATTGCCCGAGCGGTTGTAGAGCACGAAGCGGTTCTTGCCCGCCGCCAGCGCTGGCCGGGCGTAGCCGCTCTGGATGGCGTTGAGGCGGGTGCCGGTGCGGGACCAGACCACGCACCCCTCTTCCCCCAGCTCCACAAAGCTTCCGTTCAGGGCGGCAAGCTGCTCCACCTCCATGACGCCGGTCTGCTGGGGCCAGCCCGTTCCCGGAAAGAGCAGGATGCGGGCCGTGTCGGCCCAGTCCTTGGCCATTGCCACCGAGCTGCCCACAAAGCCGGTGGCGAACAGAACCACCAGCGTCAGCGCCGCGACGATGAGCGCAGTGCGCCGGATGCGCCGGTTCCGCACCCGGGCGCGGGCCTGCTCGAGGTACTCGACCCGGCCCTCCGAAAGCGGCTCGTCCGACGCGGGCCGGAAGCCTCGATGCTTCTTTCTCATACGTTCCTGTCCCCTTCCTGCAACGACAGTGCTCCCAAAGGGGGCATTCCCCCTCCGGGAGCACCGGTCGTGTTTGTGTTAATCGTAGTCCACGCTCTTGAGGAAAAGCCCCTTTGCCGCCAGCGTCGGGCCGGCGTTTTTCCGGTCGCAGCTGGCGAGGATGCCCGGCACCGCCTCGGGCGCAAGACGGCCTGCGCCCGCCTCGCAGAGGGTGCCCGCGAGGATGCGCACCATGTTGTAGAGGTAGCCGTCTGCCGTCACCGTGATGTCAATGTCGTCGCCCCGGCGCTCGACCTCACAGGCCGTGATGGTGCGCACGGTGTCGCCGTGGGCGGCTGCCGAGCTGCCCGAAGCGCAGAGGGCAAGGAAATCGTGCGTCCCCACAAAATACTGTGCCGCCTGCTGCATCCGGTCGGCGTCCAGCCGCCCCGGCACCTTGGTGTAATAGCGGGAGGCGAAGGGCGAGTCGATCGGACTGTTGTGGATGCGGTAGAGGTAGGTCTTTGTGTGGGCCGCATAGCGGGCGTGGAAGTCGTCGGGCACCACCCGCGCCTCCAACACCCGGATGTCCGGGGGAAGATGCTGATTGAGGGCCAGCGGCAGCTTTGCCGCCGGGATGCGGGTGTCGGCGTGGAAGTTGAGCATGAAGCCCAGCGCGTGGACGCCGGCGTCGGTGCGGCTGCAGCCGGTCAGGCCGGATCGCACACCGGTCAGGCGTTCCACCGCGTCCTGCATCACCTGCTGAACGGTGACGCCGTTAGGCTGCACCTGCCAGCCGTGGTACGCGCTGCCGTCATATTGAATTTTCAGCAGCAGGTTTCGTTCCATAGCTTCTCCTCAATTTTATCGCACAATGGCGGCGGGCAGCAAAATGTTCGCTGTGATGAACGCTGCAAGGTACAAAACGCACACGATAAGCGTGATGTAATCTACTTTTGAAAGGTGCAGCACCTTCATTTTCGTGCGCCCCTCGCCGCCGTGGTAGCAGCGGCTTTCCATGGCTGTTGCAAGGTCAAACGCACGGCGGAACGCGGAAACAAACAGCGGGATAAGCACCGGAATCAGCGCCTTGATGCGCTGCATCAGACCGCCGCTTTCCATATCTGCACCGCGGGCCTTCTGCGCCGCCATGATCTTCTCGGTCTCTTCGAGGAGCGTCGGCACAAAGCGCAGCGCGATCGTCATCATCATTGCGAATTCATGCACCGGCACATGCAGCAGCGCCAGCGGCTTTAGCAGGCGCTCGATGGCGTCCGTCAACTGCGTCGGGGACGTTGTGAACGTCAGAATAGAGCTGACGAGGATGAGCACCACGATGCGCACGGCGATCATGATGCTGTTCACGATGCCGTTTCGCGTAATGTGAATGAACCCGAGCGTGAAGATCGGGTCGCCGGTGCCGTAAAACAAATTCAATACGCCGGTGAACACCACGATGAACAAAATAGGCTTCATGCTTTTTAAATAGAGCTTCAGCGGTACTTTGGAAAG
>OLSP01002793.1_pt1 | contig 13293 bp, 11 predicted proteins | sample 1672941 | NCBI WGS metagenome assembly OLSP01 (sample SAMEA3136739, study PRJEB25190) | human gut metagenome | reverse complement strand
AAATGACTGCAAGAGCCGCCGGCGGGCGGCTCTTTTTCTGCGTGCGGGCATAAGCGGCGATGCCGCGGCATAGACTGTCCCAAAACAAAAGCCAAGGGAGGAAGAGCCTATGACCGTAAGAATGCGTCTGCGCCGCTGGGCGCGCGCACAGGGAAAACGCCGTGCCGCCGCGCGGACAAAGCGACGCACCGCCGCAGGAAGCCGCCGCAGGGAACAGCAGACCTCCGGCGCGTCGCAGCTTCGCCTTCTGCGTCTGACCGTCTGCGGTGCGCTGTTTGTCTCGCTCGTGCTGCTCAAGCTCGTGCTGCCGGGGAATCTTTCGGCCTTCCGCGGCACGCTTGCCCAATGGCTCGTGCGCGACGCGGACTTTACCGAGGCATTTTCCGCTATCGGCCACGCGGTCGCCGCGCCCGAACGCTTTGCGGAGTCCCTCGGCAATGCCTACGTCGCTGTGTTTGGCGGCAGCGGTATGCAGGATGCCGCGGAGGTCGGCGGCGGGGCGGAGATCGCGCATCCGGACGGAGCAAACGCGGAGGACGCCGCGGCCAAGCCCATGCCGGATTATGTGCTCGACGCGCAGCCGACACTGCCCTTTTCCTATGTGTCACCGCTCGACGGCGCGCTGACCTCGGGCTTCGGCTGGCGCGAGGACCCGAACACAGGTGAGGAGGCCTTTCATACCGGCCTCGACCTTGCCGCCGATGAGGGCACGACCTTTGCCTGCTTTGCCGACGGCACAGTCGGCGTGGTGGCGACTTGCGCTTTTTCAGCTCGCGCGCCTGCCGTGCGGCCTCCTGTGCCTTCTTCTCCGAGCGGCGGTAGATCACGAATTTCGAGCCGACGCACTGCACGCCGTCCGCGCCGAGCGCTTCGCACAGCGCATCGCAGACCTCGCGTGCGGACAGGAGCGCCGCCTCGAGCACGCGGCCCTTGACAAGCTCACGAGCCTCAAGCTGCCGGGCGGCCTCGGACAGAACGTTCTCCGTCACGCCACCCTTACCCACCATCAGGGTGGTATCCAGATCATTTGCCTGTGCGCGCAGATCGGCGCGCTGTTTGCTGGTCAGCATAATTTCTTCTCCTTTTTCGTACCGAACGCCTTCTCCACAAAGGCGCGCAGCGCCCGGGCGCGGTGGGATACCTGATTTTTCTGCTCCGGGGCCAGTTCTGCGAACGTGCACCCGGCATCCTCCGCAAAGAACACCGGATCATAGCCGAAGCCGCCGTTTCCGTGGCGCTCGAACAGGATGTGTCCCGGACACTCGCCGCGCGCGACGATCTCCTTGCCGTCCGGCGTGACGAGGGTGATAACGCTGACGAATTTTGCCGTCCGCTTCCCCTCCGGAACGTTTTCGAGCTTTTTCAGCAGATAGTTGATGCGGTCGGAATCGCTGATGCAGTCCGGTCCGCCGTAGCGCGCGGAATAAACGCCCGGCTCCCCGTTCAGCGCGTCGACCATCAGGCCGGAGTCGTCCGCCACGGCGGGCAGACCGCAGGCTTGCATCACAGCCACAGCCTTGATGCGGGAATTCTCCTCAAACGTTGTGCCGGTCTCCTCCGGCTCGACATGCACCCCCGCCTCACGCTGCGAGACGACGTCCAGCCCGTAGGCAGACAGGATCGCGCGCAGCTCGGCGATCTTGTGGGCGTTGTTGCTTGCCATAACGACCTTCATGTCGGGCACCTCCTCAGATCAGCGCGTCGACGAACGCGCGCGGCTCAAACGGCATCAGGTCGTCCATCTGTTCGCCGACACCGATGAGCTTCACAGGGATCTGCAGCGCGTCCGCCACGGCGATGACGATGCCGCCCTTGGCCGTGCCGTCGAGCTTTGTCAGGGCGATGGCCGTAACACCGGCGATCTCCTTGAACTGCTTGGCCTGCAGCAGGCCGTTCTGGCCCGTCGTGCCGTCGAGCACGAGCAGGACCTCTTTATCCGCATTCGGCAGCTCGCGGTCAATGATGCGGGAAATTTTGCCGAGCTCGTTCATCAGGTTGGCCTTGTTGTGCAGGCGTCCTGCCGTGTCGCACAGGATGACGTCGCTGCCTCGCGCCTTGGCGGCGGAAATGGCGTCGAACACCACGGCGGCAGGGTCCGCGCCCTCGTGCTGGCGGACGATGTCCACATTGGCGCGTCCGGCCCAAATTTCGAGCTGATCGGCAGCCGCGGCGCGGAACGTATCGGCCGCGCACAGCAGCACACGCTTGCCCTCACCGGAGAGGCGGTGAGCCAGCTTGCCGATGGTCGTCGTCTTGCCGACGCCGTTGACGCCGATGACAAGCACGACGGACGGGCGCGTGCCGAGCTTCAGGCTCGTGTCGCCGACGTTCAGCATGTCCACAAGGATATCCTTCAGGGCATCGTGAATTTCCTCTCCTGTGCGGAGCTTGCGCTCCTTCACGACGGTGCGGAGCTGCTCGACGGCCTTGCAGGACGTTTCCACGCCGATGTCGGCGAGGATCATGCTCTCCTCAAGCTCCTCGTAAAATTCTTCGTTTGCGCCGCTGAACGAGGCGAAGATACCGCCGAGCGTGTTGGCCATGGCGGCGCGCGTCTTTTTCAGTCCGTTTTTGATTTTTTCAAAAAATCCCATTTACTTGATCTCCTCCGAAATTCCGAGCTGATGCTCCATTTGATTCAGGTCCAGATGCAGGATACGGGAAATGCCCTGCTCCTGCATGGTCACGCCATAGAGCACGTCGGCGGCCTCCATGGTACCGCGGCGGTGGGTGATGACGATAAACTGCGTTTTCCCGCTGAAGCCGCGCAGGTAGCCCGCGAAGCGTTCGACATTCCGGTCGTCCAGCGCGGCGTCGATCTCGTCGAGCATGCAGAACGGCGTCGGCCGCACCTTCAGAATGGCAAAATACAGCGCGATGGCGACAAAGGCCTTCTCACCGCCGGACAGCAGCGTGATGGTCTTGAGCTGCTTGCCGGGCGGCTGCACACGAATTTCAATGCCGCACGTCAGCGGCTGCGAGCGGTCCTCCAGCTCGAGCGAGGCCTTGCCGCCGCCGAACATCTCCGTGAACGTCTGGCCGAAATAGGTGTTGATGCGGCCGAATTCCGTGACGAAAATATCGGTCATCTGGCCGGTGATATCGCCGATGATGCCCTCGAGGTCGCGCTTGGACGTCAGCACGTCGTCGCGCTGGCCGCAGAGGTATTCATACCGCTCGTTCACGCGGGCAAATTCGTCGATGGCGCCGAGGTTCGGCGTGCCGAGGCCGGAGATCTTCTTGCGGAGCTCCGCGGCGCGCTTCGTTCCGGCAGCCGTGCTCTCCAGCTCCGCCGCAGCGGCGGGCGCGCTTGAGCGCGTCAGCTCATAGGTATCCCACAGCCGGTCGAGAATTTGCTTTTCCTCCAGCTCGGCAGCATTTTTGCGCGACTCCAGACGGGCGCTCTCGCGCTCCATGTTCAGGATATCGCGGTTTTTCTCCTGTACTTCCTTTTCCGTGGCCGTTTTGCGCGCTTCGACCTTCGCACGCTCGGCAAGCGCGGCCTGCAGCTCTTCCTGCCTGGCCTGCGCCGCGGCGTCCTGCCCGGCCAGCTTGTCCTGCTCGGCCTGCAGCGTCTTTTCCAGCTCAGCGGCCTCCTGCGTATAGCGGTCGATGAGCTGCAGCTTCTGCTCGCGGTCGCCGCGCATGGCATGCTCCAGCCCGCGCAGCTGCTCGGCGGAGCTCTTCGCCGTGGCACGCTCGGCCTCCAGTCTGGCCGCCTCCATGCGCAGCGCCGTCAGGCGCTCCGAAAGGCGGCTGCTCTGCTCCGAAGCAACGCTCTGGCCGTCCGAAACGACGGAAAGCTCCTGCTCAGCCTCCTCCAGTGCCTTCTGCAGGTCGGCAACGGCCTTCTGCAGCGCCGCGCGGCGGCCGCTGTCGGCGCCGATCCGCTTTTCGAGCAGCTCCTGCTCGCGCTGCGAGCCGGTGATCGCGTCCGTCAGGGCCTGCACAAGAACGTGGTGCTGCTTTTCCTCGCCCTGCAGGCGCAGAGCGGCGTCTTCAGCCGTACGGAGGTCCGTCTCCGCGTTCGTCAGGTCATAATTCGCCTGCTCCAGCAGACGCTGCGCCTCCTTCTGCTCTCCGCGGAGCTTGTCCAGCGCGGCGGCGGCCTCCTTCTGCTGGGCCTGCAGACGCTCGATCTCGTTGGCGCGCGACAAGATGCCCGCACTGCGGGAGACGGAGCCGCCCGTCATGGAGCCGCCTGCATTCAGGACCTGCCCGTCCAGCGTAACGATGCGAAAGCGGTGGCCGAATTTGTTGGCAATGGAAATGGCCGCGTCAAGGTCCTGCGCCACGACCGTGCGGCCGAGCAGATTCAGGATGATCTCGCGATAGCGCGGCTCACACGAGACAAGGTCGGAGGCTACGCCGCAGAAGCCGGCACAGCGCTCGATGCCGTTCTCGTTCAGCGGCCGGCCGTGGATGACAGACAGCGGCAGGAACGTGGCGCGGCCGTTGTCCGAGCGTTTCAGATATTGGATGGCAGCCTTGGCGCAGCCCTCGTCCTCCACGACGATATTCTGCATGGCGCTGCCGAGCGCGACCTCGATGGCAACGGTGTAGCTGTCCTGTGTGCGCAGCAGCATGGACACCGCGCCATGGATGCCGCGGAGCTTGCCGCGTCGGCTCTCCTGCATGACGGTGCGGACAGCACGGGAATAGCCCTCCAGCTCACGCTCCATCTCCTGAAAGAGCTTCAGACGGGAGCTGACCGTGTCGAGCCGGACACCGGCGTCCGTAGCCTGCTTCTGCAGGGCCTCGCTCCGCTCCGCTCGGGTGCGGCTGCGCAAACGGTATCCGTTGATGCGGTTCTGCGCGGCCGTGATATCGGCCTGCGCTTTGGAGAGCTGCTTCTGTGCGGTCTCGAGCGCGCGCTGTGCCTCTGCACAGCGGCTCTGCGCCGCCCGCAGATCCTGTGCCAGCTGGGTCTGCCGCTCCGTGCTCTGGGCAAGACTCTCTTCCACGGCGGTCAGGTCCGCGCCGCGGGCGGAGAGCTCCTCGCGCTTCTGGCCCTGCAGATCGCGCAGGGTGAGATAGCGCTTTGTCATGCCGTCGGCGGAGTCCGCCAGTCTGCGGCCCTCCTCCTCGGCCTGCTTCTGCTTTTCGGCCAGCGCGGCGGTCTGCGTGTCGATCTCGCCCATGCGCTGCTCCAGTGCTTCGATCTGCGCGGAGATGCTGCCGCTGCGGCTGTCCTGATCCTCCAGCTCGTGCTGCACGCGCTTCAGGTTGCTCTGCGCGTTGCCGCGATTCGTCTCCAGCACGGCGATCCGGCTGCGCTGCTCCTGCGAGGCGGCCTCCGCCTGCCGGATCGCATCACGGATCTGATCCGTCTGCAGGTCGCGGTTGTGGAGGTCGAACGTCAGGGATTCCGAGGTGACATAGAGCTTGTCCAGCGCGTCGTGCTCCTGCTGCAGGATGAAGGCGGCGGAATGATAGTCCTCCTCGGCCTTGCGCGCCGTGGCGCTCAGGCGCTCGAGCGACTGCAGCCACAGCGCGACCTCAAGGCCCTTGAGCTCCTCACGGTAGGTCAGGTAGCGCTTTGCCTTTTCCGCCTGATCGCGCAGCGGGCCGACCTGCAGCTCCAGCTCCGAGATTTTGTCGCCGATGCGGGTCAGATTGTCCTGCGTCGTGGCGAGGCGGCGCTCCGTTTCCTCCTTGCGGTGGCGGTATTTCGAGATACCGGCGGCCTCCTCGAAAATTTCGCGGCGGTCCGTGCTCTTGAGGGACAGAATTTCGTCGATGCGTCCCTGGCTGATGTTGGAATAGCCGTCGCGGCCGAGACCGGTATCCATGAACAGCTCGTTGACGTCGCGCAGACGCACGCTCTGCTTGTTGATGTAGTATTCGCTCTCGCCGGAGCGGTAATACCGGCGCGTGACCATCAGCTCGTCGGCGTCATAATGCAGGGCGCGGTCGCTGTTGTCCAGCACGAGCGTCGCTTCGGCAAAGCCGACGGGGGCGCGCTTCTCCGTGCCGCCGAAAATGACATCCTCCATCTTCTGGCCGCGCAGCGAGCGGGAATTCTGCTCGCCCATGACCCAGCGGATGGCATCTGAGATATTGGATTTTCCGCTGCCGTTCGGCCCGACGATGGCGGTGATATCATGGCCGAATCCCACGACCGTCTTGTCCGGGAAGGATTTGAAGCCCTGAATGACTAGCTGTTTCAGATACATATGGACAGATTGCTCCTATTGTATTTCAATGTTTGATTATACCATTGCGCCCCGAAAATTGCAAGACCGGGATTTCACCCCTGCAGGCGGTGCAGCATAGGATGACGCGGAGGTGATCGGAATGCTGCCGATCTTTCGGGGCGCCGCCACGGCGCTCCTCACCCCGTTCCGGCCGGACGGGAGCATCGATCTTCCGGCATGGGACCGCCTGCTTGAGCGGCAGCTGGATGCCGGGATCGCAGCGCTCGTTGTCTGCGGCACGACCGGCGAGGCTGCGGCCCTGACGCAGGACGAGCGGCTGACACTCCTGCGCCGCGCAAAGCAGGACGCCTGCGGCCATTGTCCCGTTATCATGGGCGTCGGGACGAACTGCACGGCCGGTTCCGTGGAGAATGCAGAGCTTGCGGCACAGAACGGCGCGGATGCGCTGCTGGCCGTCACGCCCTACTATAATAAAGGGACACAGGCAGGCCTGCTTGCGCACTATACCGCGATCGCGGACGCGTCTCCCCTGCCGCTCGTGCTCTATAATGTTCCGTCGCGCACCGGCGTCGACCTCCTGCCGGAGACGGTGCGGGCGCTCGCCCGCCATCCGCATATTGCAGGCATCAAGGAAGCCTGCGGCAGCATCAGCCGAGCCGCACAGCTGCTGGGCCGGTGCGGTCTACCGGTTTGGAGCGGCAACGACGACCAGACGGCCGCGATCATGGCGCTCGGCGGCAGCGGCGTGATCTCCGTGGTGTCGAACGTCGCGCCGGAGGCCGTCGTTGCCATGACGGATGCCTGCCTTGCCGGAGATTTCCGCGAAGGCGCGCGCCGCCAGTTGGAGCTTCTGCCGCTGTGCGAGGCGCTGTTCTGCGTCGTGAACCCCATCCCGGTCAAAGCTGCCATGGAGGAGCTTGGCCTGTGCGGCGGGACGCTCCGCCTGCCGCTGTCACCACTGGAGGAGCCGCACCGCAGCCACCTGCGGGCAGTGCTGCGGGGGTATGGGCTCCTCTCATAAGAGTATCCCCGCGCAGCACCGGGACTGCTTCCTGCGCGGCATGAAAATGCTCCCCCTATGTGACGGTGTCTTTCATCGTCTCATAGAGGGAGCATATCACTTCACCAGCTCCGAAGCTTTTTCTTTAAGCGCGCGGGTGGTATTTTTCATAGACGCTCTTGAGCGTCTTTTTCACGACCTGCGCATAAACCTGCGTGGAGGAGATATCGCTGTGGCCGAGCATCTCCTGCAGGGAATGCAGGTCCGCGCCGTTTTCGAGCAGATGGGCCGCAAAGCTGTGACGCAGCGTATGCGGTGTGATCTCCTTGTCGATCTGCGCGGTCTGCTGATAGTGCTTGATGATCTTCCAAAAGCCCTGTCTGGAAATGCGGCCACCGTTCAGGTTGACGAACAGGGCCTGCTCGTCCGGCTCGGCGATCATATTCGGCCGGATATCCGTCACATAGGCCGTCAGGGCACGGATGGCCGCCGGGTAGATTGGGATGATGCGGGACTTCCCGTTCCCGGTGCAGCGTACAAAGCCGCCTGCCAGACTGACGTCCGAAACGTTCAAGGCGATCATCTCGCTGACGCGCATGCCGGTGGCATAGAGCGTCTCAAGCATGGCCTTGTCGCGATAGCCCTTCATATCCGTGCACTTCGGCTGTTCGAGCAGCAGCTCGACCTCGCGGCCGGTTAAAATCTGAGGAAGGCGCTTTTCCGCCTTCTGCTGCGGGATATCGTGCACAGGAGACTGCGCGACCGCGCCGGTGGAGACGCAGTAGCCATAGAAGCTCTTGAGCGATGCCACACATCGGGAGACCGTCGCAGGCGATTTGCCGATGCTCGTCAAATGGCGCACATAGGCACAGACCGTCTCCTGCGTGCACGCCTCCAGCGCAGGGCCATCCGTCTGCTCCAGATAGGTGGTGAATTGCCGCACATCGCGCAGATAGGAAGCGACCGTATTGTCCGATGCGTGCCTGATATTCATAAGGTAGGATTCATATGCAGCCACGAGCTTCCCCATCTTGCGTTCCCTCTCACCAGCAAAAAACTATGCCGCAGCGGCCCGGCGCATACAGGAGGCAACCGGAGCGTTCTGCAAAAAACATTTCTGGCAGTGTAGAATATAATAACGCATATTTTCCCAGATTTCAATCCTTTCCGGCCCGGAGAGGAAAACTTTGTATATTATGCTCAAGAATTATGTTAACAATATTATGTTAACCAATGCAACGGAGATATCGTAATTCAGCGGCTCATCTGCATATTCCACCAGATGTTGTATTCATTATCTGCATATTCACCACATGCTGTATTTTGCATATTTGCAAGTTCTCCTGCATTTATCCGTTTTCGATTTATGCATAGCGGCGCTTTTTCCGGCGCCCGGCCCCGAGCAGAGCGCCGAGCAGCCCCGCACCGGCCAGCGGCAGCAGGACCGGCAGTGCTTCCCCGTAATGTACGCCGAAGAACAGCAGGTTCCCCAGCAGCAAAAACAGCGCATAGCCGCCTGCCGCCCCAAGCCCGCAAAGCAGCTTCCGCCGTCCGCTGTGCAGGGCTGCGATCAGCGCACCGAGAAAGGCGACCAGCCCCGCGATCACGCCCGCGGCGACCGGCAGACTGCTTTCCGGCAGCTTCCCGCCCAGGATCAGGCGCGCAGCCAATGCGGCCAGCGCCAGCGTTGCCAGCGGCATGGCCGCCGCCAGCTGCAGCGGCAGCCAATTCCGTTTTTTCCTTCCCTGTTTTCCACCCATGGCGATCCCCTCTCCCATTGTTCTGTTCCAGCCTATGCCGCCACGCAGAAAAAAAGACCCGCCGTCCGGTTTGCCGGACAGCGGGCTTGCAGAAGGATCACTTGCGAACGAAGGACATGCAGTCCGTGCACTGCTTCATCGTGGGATCGGACTCGTGGGTGCCGACCTGGATGCGCTCGAGCGAGCAGTAGTTTTCGTCGCTGCAGTGGTTCCGGCACTGGGTAACGGAGCACTGGATGCAATGGTTGGCATGGCAATCACAGCTCATGAACGGTTCCTCCTTTGCTTGATTTCGAGCCTAGTTTGCGCCGCTCCGCCGGGAAAAATCATGGAAATTCCATCCATTTTCAAATTGACAGCCCCGGAAAATTCGCTATAATGAAGAGCAGAGGTTCAGGAAGAACTGCAAGGAGGTTATTTACACTATGATCAAGGTCGCACCGTCCATTTTGTCCGCGGATTTTGTCAATCTGGAGCGAGATATCCGCTCTCTGCCCGCCGCAGGAGCCGATTATGTCCACGTCGACGTCATGGACGGCATGTTTGTTCCGAATATCACCATCGGCATCCCGGTCGTTGCTGCCATTTCGCGCATCGCCCCCCTGCCGCTGGATGTCCATCTGATGATCGAGCGGCCCATCCGCTATGTTGACGCGTTCTGCAAGGCCGGAAGCAGCATCCTCACGCTCCATGTTGAGGCCGACACGCAGGAAAACACGCTCGAGGCCCTGCGCCGCATCCGGGAAAACGGTGTGCGCGCTGCCATTTCCGTCAAGCCGAACACCCCTGCAGAGGCCGTGCTGCCGTTCCTGCCGCTGTGCGATCTCATCCTTGTGATGACAGTCGAGCCGGGCTTTGGCGGACAGTCGTTCCTGCACAGTACCATGCCGAAGCTGCATCAGATCCGCCAGTGGATCGACGAGCAGAACCCAGCCTGCGAGCTGGAGGTTGACGGCGGCGTCAATGTGGAGACGGCAAAGATCTGCCGCGATAACGGCGCGAACGTCCTCGTCGCGGGCAGCGCCTATTTCAAGGCCGCCGACCCCGCAGCCTTTGTCCGCGCGGTAAAGGCGTAATATCAGAAAAATTCCCCCGGTCCTGCATGGAAGATCACCATGTAGGGCCGGGATTTTTCAGGCAGCACCGCATAATTCAGCGAGAGCATTCGCCGAGGGATTTTTTGTCGAGACAAAGTTTGAAAAGTGCAGATGTACTTTGTGTACCTCAAACTTTTCGAACTGATGGATCGGCAAAAAATAACCGGCGAAGGCCGAAGCTGCAATTATGCGGTGTTGCCTTCTTTACAGGCTGACGGCGGTGTCCGTTGCAAAGAAATACACAATGCGCTCCGACACCGGCAGCTCAAAAATACGCGACAGCGCGCGGCTGTAGGCATCAAGCTGACCGCGATAGTATTCCGCGCGCTCGCGCTCCGCACCGGGGCGCAGGCGGTCACTCTTGAAATCAAGAATGACCAGGCCGTCCAGCTCGATGAGGCAGCAGTCCGTAACGCCCTGCAGCAAAATCTCCTCCCCCTCCAGCGCCGGATCATAATTCGCGCCGTCGTCCAGCACGGAGAATTTGAACTCCCGCACAACCTGTGGGGCCTGCAGCACACGCTGCCCCAGCGGAGAGGCAAAGAAGCGGCGCAGCCGTTCCGGGTCGACAGCCTCAAGCTGCTGCGGCGTCAGGAATTTTTGCCGTCCGAGCCGCTCCAGTTCCGAACGAAGCCCTGACTCGTCTGCGCAGGCGGCATAGTTCAGGTGCTGCATGGCAAGGTGCAGCGCCGTGCCGCGCTCCGCCGCTGTCAATGCCCTTCTCCCCTCTTCGAAGCGCGGGACCGGGAAATGAAGCTTCGGCGCCTGTGCGGTCTGCTCGGCCGCCTCGTTATCCAGTTCGCGGCCCTTGAGCTGCGTCGCTGTCAGCTTTGTCGGCATCGTCACCGCCGCTACGTGGCCATAGGGTGGAAGGAAGCGCGGCTCCGGCGGCTGCTCACACGCCGGTTCGGCCGATGCGGCAGTCCCCGCCTCCGGGGCGGCCTGCACAGCAGTATGGAGTTGAATGCGCCACGGGTGGCCGCCCTGCAGTGCACAGTCCGGCTGCCCGGCCGCAGCGAACAGCTCGCCCGCCTCCGGCCGGGTCATCGCAGCAAGCAGGATCCAGTCGCCCAAGGAATCCGCGCCCTCCAGCAGGGCGGCATCCGGCGGCAGGCTCAGTCCCTGCGCATAGCTCTCGAGCCTGCGCGTCAGGCGGGCGGCGCAGCAGGTCATGATCAGGCGGTACTGTGGCCGCGTCATGGCGACATAGAGCACGCGCATCTCCTCCGAAACGGCCTCCTGATCCAATCTGCGCGCAATGGTCTGGCGCGCAATGGTCGGGCAAAGGATACGCGCTGCGGGGTCATAGCAGTTTGAGCCAAGCCCCAGCACAGGGTCGATGAGCACATTGGCCCGCGAGTCCGTCCGATTGAAGCTCTTGCACAGGTCCGCCAGAAATACGACCGGGAATTCCAGCCCCTTGGAGCTGTGGATGGTCATCAGCCGAACGGCCCCGGCCGCCGCGCCGCCGCTTGACGGCACGCCACGCTCCCGCAGGCCCTCCAGATGGCGCAGGAAGCCGGGCAGACCGCAGCCGCCTGCGCGCTCATAGGAATCCGCGATCGAGCGGAACGCCGCCAGATTCCGCTGACGCTGCGGGCCGCTCGGCAGAGCGGCGCAGAGCGCGGGCAGCAGGAGCCGCTCCTCCGCCTCCTCGAGCAGAGTGCGCAGCGGTGCCTCCTGCGCCGTGCGGCGCAGGTCCTCCAACACGGCACAGATGGGCGCTTTGCTTTCGCAAAGCAGCGTGTAAAGGTCAGCGTCCCGGTCCCCGGCGCGCAGCCGGGCCAACGCGTCGGCAGGATAGCCGCCAAACGGCGAGAGCAGCACCGTCAGCAGCGGGATATCCTGATGCGGGTTGTCGATGATCCGCAGCAGCGCAAAGAGAAAGCGGATTTCCTCTGCGGCAAACAGGTCATCGCTGCCGCAGGAGGCCGGAATGCCGTGCCGCCGCAGGGCGTCGAGATAGGTCTGCGTGCGGCCGGAGAGCGAGCGCATCAGGATGACGATATCACCGGGCCGGACGGGCCGCAGTCCGTCGCCGTCCGGGATCTTCTCCTCCTGCCGCAGCATCTCCGCGATGCGCGCGGCGACAAACTCCGCCTCGGCCGCCGCGCGGTCCGGCGGCGCGCCGTCCCCGGCCGGGCTGTAGTCGATGGCATGCAGCTCCACGGCAGGCTGACCCATGTCCGGGAATGTCCGGTTGGCGCGCAGCGCCTCGGCATCGCCGTAGACAAGGCCGCCGGTCCGCTCCGTCATCGTCAGGCGGAAAACGTCATTCGCTGCAGACAGGATTTCCGCATGGGAACGGAAATTATCCGAAAGCAGGATGCGGCGCGACTCTCCTTCTGCAGGTTCCTCCGCAAACGTGCGGTATTTTTCCAGAAAAATGGTCGGGTCGGCCAGACGGAAGCGGTAGATGGACTGCTTCACGTCGCCAACAAGGAACACATTGCGGCCCTCCCGCGAGATCGCGGAATAAATTGCCTCCTGCACGCGGTTCGTATCCTGATATTCGTCCACGAGAATTTCGCCTCCGTGGCGATGGAGGCGTGATCCGTGCCCGGCAGCCAGAGCGTCGGGTCGCCCTTCATGCGGTGGTAGCGCGTCAGGCTGTCCTGAAGCACGCCGTCCATCGCGTGACCCATGTGAAGCTGGCCGGTGATGTTCGGCGGCGGCATCACGATGGTAAAGGGCTGCTTGCCCTCCACGCGGTGCGCCACGAACGCGCCGGTCTCCTCCCACTCCTTGTAGAGCTCTCCTTCGATGGCCTGCGGGTTATACACCTTATCCATCTGAGCGGCTTTGTTTTCCATAGTCGTTTCCTTTCTCTCTATGCTCCATTAAACGGTAAACACCATCAACGCGCCGACGACGGCCAGCGCCACGCCGAGCAGCTTCATCTGCGGCACGTTCTTCTCCCTGTGGCAGAGCTTGTCGCTGAAAAACGTCAGCAGCGCGCCGACCGCCAGGGCGCAGATTCCCGGAATCATACCCGCCTGAAAATTCATACGCATGTCTCCCTTGTGACTCCCTCAGTCACGCCTTTGGCGTGCCAGCTCCCTCGGAGAGGGAGCTCTAGGCTGCGGATTAAACCGTGCTTTCAATTACGTCCTTTTGGCATACGCACGACAGTACGAAGATCATACCTCCCTCCCAGAGGGACGTTTGAAATCGTCGCCGCCTGTGGCGGATTCAGACGATGAAAACGCCGAAGGTTGGCTGCCGAAGGCAGACGGAAGGAGTAAAAAAAACGCAGACCGCCTCGCCCCAAAGGACGC
>OLSP01002782.1_pt1 | contig 13324 bp, 6 predicted proteins | sample 1672941 | NCBI WGS metagenome assembly OLSP01 (sample SAMEA3136739, study PRJEB25190) | human gut metagenome | reverse complement strand
AGGTTGCAATCATTGCGGCGGCAGGTGCGGTGCTTCTGGCAGGGGCACTGACGCTTTCCATGACGCTGATTACGCGGAATAAAATAGAGGTGACGGCAACGGAAACCTCGGCACAAAATGAAACGGAGCAGGAAGAAGGCGGCGTAAAAACGTTGGAAAATATGGAGAATATGCCGCTTTATTTTGAGGATACAGAAAAGCTTCTGCTGCCCCTGCGCAATACCATGGAAGCGCTGGGCGGAACGGTAAAATGGGATACGGAAAAGAAACAAACGGCGATTTCCTACCGCGGCAGAACGCTGCGCGTGCGTTCCGGGGAACGGGATGCCGTTCTGAATGGGTATGCGGTAACGCTGCCGGAGGAACCGAATATGATTAACGGCTGCCTGTATGTGGACGAGGAGGTTATTTCGGCGTACTATACGGGGGAGGTTCGCTTTAATCACGAAACCAAGCAGGTGACGTTGGAAATGAAGGATGGGACGGAGCCTGTAGTGGCAGTGAAGGAGCTGACGGCGGACGAGGAAAACGGCGGATATTCTGTGGATGTGCCGGTCATTGTGGGGCTGAATGATGCGAATTACGAAAAAAGCCTGAATGATTCCCTGATGCAGCAGATGCAGGATTACATTACAGCATTTATGGCGGAGGAAAATACAGCGGACAGCCTTTTGCAGGTGCAGGTGACAACAGGCTTCTGCACGAAGGATTTTCTTTCAATTCTCTGGGAAGGGACGAGGAACGGCATGCCTGTGCGCTTTGCAAAAAACCTTGACCTTCTGGGGCAGAGAGCCGTAACGCTTGCGGATATGCTGACGCAGACCTCTTTGGAGGCGGCACAGGCGCAGGCAGGTGAGGATTGTACGGCGGAGCAGTTCTATCTGACGGCAGATGGTGAGCTGATTTTGATTGAACGCAATGCGGAGGGCGGACAGACGATAGAGCCGCTGACGGCGGAGCAGAGTATCTGGCGGAAAAAGTATAAGGGCATATTTACAAAATAAAGCAGAGAGAGCGGAATTTGCCAAAATCCGCTCTCTTTTTTATTTTTTGGTAAAGAAGAAAGAAAAAAGTTTGAAATCATGAAATCAGACATCTTATTTTCTGATTTGACAGTTTATCCTGTCGAATTGGTAAATGCAAAAAAGGATAGGGGAAAACTATGTATTCTATTTTATACACTGTATACAAGTTGTTTGTTTTTTGATTCACAAACTTCTTTTGATAAATATTTTTACGGTATAAATTTTTGTACAATTTTTAATATTGTCAGACATTAAAATAAATAATAATCGTCAGCAAAAAATAATTTTGCATAAAAATATTTTAAAAAACATAAGGCGTGTAAGCAACATCACAAAAAGTATCTTGTTAGAAACATAACGGGGGTTTTTTCATTTTGCTGTTGAAATGAAAAAGATTTAATTGTATAATAATTACGTAAAAAATCCCGTTTCGGATGTATAGGGGAAGCTTGGCGTTGTAAGACAACATGATTGATAAACTTTCTTTATATACCGAAAAAAGGGTGAGCCGCCATTTTTGATGGCTGCAAAAGATGAAAGACGGGGGATATCCCTCGGAACAAACAGAACTCTCTAAATTTTAAAGGAGGAGAAAAAGAAATGTCTAAAGTAATGAAAACGATGGACGGTAACGAAGCTGCTGCATACGCTTCCTATGCGTTTACAGAAGTTGCCGGTATCTTCCCCATCACACCTTCCTCTCCCATGGCTGAAAAAACAGACGACTGGGCAGCGAATGGTAAAAAGAACCTTTTTGGTCAGACAGTTAAAGTAGTAGAAATGCAGTCTGAAGCAGGTGCTTCCGGTACAGTACACGGCTCTCTGGCAGCCGGTGCGCTGACAACCACATACACAGCATCTCAGGGTCTGCTGCTGATGATCCCTAATATGTACAAAATTGCCGGCGAACTGCTGCCCTGCGTATTCCACGTAACAGCACGTGCTCTGGCTGCACATGCACTGTCCATCTTCGGTGATCACTCCGACGTTATGGCTTGTCGTCAGACAGGTTTCGCTATGCTGGTTTCCAACTCCGTACAGGAAGTTATGGACCTGGCTTGCGTTGCACACCTGTCCGCAATCAAAGGCCGTGTACCTTTCCTGCACTTCTTCGATGGTTTCCGTACATCTCACGAAATCCAGAAGATTGAATGCATCGACTATGATGAACTGGCAAAGATCATTGATATGGATGCAGTAAACACATTCAAGAGAAATGCGCTGAACCCCGAACATCCCGTTATCAGAGGTACAGCTCAGAACCCCGATATCTACTTCCAGGGCCGTGAAGCAGCAAACAAATTCTACAATGCTCTGCCCGCAGTAGTAGAAGAATACATGGGCGAAATCAGCAGAATCACAGGCAGAGATTACAGACTGTTCAACTACTATGGTGCAGCTGATGCTGACAGAATCATCATCGCTATGGGCTCCGCTTGTGAAGCAATCGAAGAAACAATCGACTACCTGACAGCAAAGGGCGAAAAGGTTGGTCTGGTTAAGGTACATCTGTTCCGTCCCTTCGTAGCAGAAAAGCTGCTGGAGGTTATCCCTGCAACAGCGAAGAAGATCGCTGTTCTGGACAGAACAAAAGAACCCGGCGCACAGGGCGAACCTCTGTACATGGACGTTTGTACAGCACTGTTTGAAGCAGAATCCGCTCCTGTTGTAGTTGGCGGCCGTTACGGTCTGGGTTCCAAGGACGTTACACCTGCACAGTTCCTGGCAGTATATGCAAACCTGACACTGGATAAACCCAAAAACCACTTCACACTGGGTATCGTGGATGACGTGACAAACACATCCCTGGAAGTTGGCGAAGAAGTTAACGTTACAGGTGACGATGGCACAATCTCCTGCAAATTCTGGGGTCTGGGTGCTGACGGTACTGTAGGTGCAAACAAGAACTCCATCAAGATCATTGGTGACCATACAGACAAATATGCACAGGCATACTTCAGCTATGACTCCAAAAAATCCGGTGGTATTACACAGTCTCACCTGCGTTTCGGTGATACACCCATCAGATCTACATATCTGGTAAAAACAGCAGACTTCGTTGCTTGTCACAAACAGGAATATGTTCATCTGTACGACATGGTTACAGAACTGAACCCCAATGGTACATTCCTGCTGAACACAACATGGACTGTAGACGAACTGGATGAAAAGCTGCCCGCAAAACTGAAAAGACAGCTGGCTGCTAAGAATGCAAACTTCTACATCATCAATGGTACAGCTATCGCAGGCGAAATCGGTCTGGGCAACAGAATCAACACAGTTCTGCAGGCTGCATTCTTCAAGCTGGCTAACATCATCCCCATTGATCAGGCTGTAGAATACATGAAAGCAGCTATCACAAAATCCTATGGTAAGAAGGGTGACACAATCCTGAACATGAACTATGCTGCTGTTGACCGTGGTGTAGACGGCGCTGTTAAGGTTGAAATCCCTGCTTCCTGGGCAACTGCAGAAGATACAGAAGCTGCAGCAGCAAGAAAGACAACAGAATTCGTTAAGAATATCGTTGAACCCATGAACGCACAGGAAGGCGACAAGCTGCCCGTATCCGCATTCTCCGGCAGAGAAGACGGTCACTTCCCTACAGGTACAGCTGCTTACGAAAAACGTGGTGTTGCAGTTAACGTACCCGAATGGAACGCTGAAAACTGTATCCAGTGTAACCAGTGCTCTTATGTATGTCCTCACGCTGCAATCAGACCTATTCTGGTAACAGACGAAGAACTGGCTAAGGCTCCCGCAGCATTCAAGGCTGTAGAAGCAAAGGGCGGCGCAGCATTTGCAGGTCTGAAATACAGAATGCAGGTTTCCTCTCTGGACTGCCTGGGCTGCGGCAGCTGTGCAGTAGTATGTCCTGCTCCTAACAAGGCTCTGGAAATGAAGCCTCTGGAAACACAGGAAGCTGAAGTTGCTAACTGGGATTTCGCTATGGACGAAGTTGCACATAAGGCTAACCCTATGAGCAAGGAATCCGTTAAGGGCTCTCAGTTCGAACAGCCTCTGCTTGAGTTCTCCGGCGCTTGCGCAGGTTGTGGTGAAACACCTTATGCAAAACTGGTAACTCAGCTGTTCGGTGACAGAATGTACGTTGCAAACGCAACAGGCTGCTCCTCCATCTGGGGTGGTTCCGCACCTTCTATGCCTTACACAACAAACAAAGACGGTCATGGTCCTGCATGGGCAAACTCCCTGTTCGAAGACAACGCAGAATATGGTCTGGGTATGGCTTCCGCAGTTAAGCACATGAGAAATGGCCTGAAGGATAGACTGGAAAACCTGAAAGCAATCGATGCATCCGTTGCAGGTGTTGTTGATGCTTGGGTAGAAACAATGAACGACGGCGAGGCTTCCAAGGAAGCTACAAAGGCTCTGGTTGCTGCTCTGGAAGCTTACAACGGCGCAGATGCAGAAGCTAAGAACATCGTTGCTTATGTTCTGGAAAACAAGGATCAGCTGGCTAAGAAGTCTCAGTGGATCTTCGGTGGTGACGGCTGGGCTTACGATATCGGTTACGGCGGTCTGGACCACGTACTGGCATCCGGCGAAGATGTAAACGTTCTGGTATTGGATACAGAGGTTTACTCCAACACAGGCGGTCAGGCATCCAAATCTACACCCGTTGGTGCAGTTGCTCAGTTCGCTGCATCCGGTAAGAGAGTGAAGAAAAAAGACCTGGGTATGATGGCTATGTCCTATGGCTATGTATACGTTGCACAGGTTGCTATGGGCGCAGACAAGAACCAGCTGGTTAAGGCTCTGGTAGAAGCTGAAAAATACCATGGTCCTTCCCTGATCATCGCTTACGCTCCTTGTATCAACCACGGTCTGAAGGGCGGCATGTCCGGCGCTCAGAACGAAATCAAACGTGCAGTTGAAGCAGGTTACTGGCAGATGTACAGATTCAACCCTGAACTGAAGAAGGAAGGCAAGAATCCTTTCACTCTGGACTCCAAAGAACCTACAGGCAACTTCAGAGAATTCCTGCTGAGCGAAGTTCGTTACAGCTCTCTGCAGAGAACCTTCCCTGAAATCGCTGAAGAACTGTTCGAACAGACAGAAGCAACAGCAAAAGAAAGACTGGAAGGCTACAAAAAGCTGGCTCAGGGCTAATCTTTTGAGCGATTACGCATAATCAAAAGGCGAGATATAGAAATATATCTCGTCTTTTTTATGTATGAGGGAAAGGAAGGCAGCTTCGTACCTAAATAGAACGCAGCACATAAAAAAAGGAGCCGAAAGGCTCCTTTTTGTGTATTACTGGTTTTGGTTAATCTGCGTGATATCATAGGGGGAGGTCTGGTAGACGAAATAATTCAGCCAGTTGGAGTAGAGTAGATTTGCATGCGCTCTCCATGTTACCAGAGGCTCCTGTGTATCATCATCGTTGGGATAATAATTTTTTGGTACTTCGATGGGAAGTCCTGCATTTTTATCTCGCAGGTACTCCTTTTCCAGGGTACGGGGATCGTATTCCGAATGTCCCATAATGAAAATCTGACTGCCGCCGTCATTATGGATGGCGTATACCCCTGCTTCATCAGAGGATGCAATGATTTTCAGGCGCGGTTCCTTTTCGATGTCCTCGCGGTAGACAGTGGTATGTCTGGAATGGGGGACATAGAAGATATCATCCGAGCCACGGAAGAGGATAGAGGTCTTTTTATCCAGCTTATGCGGAAATACGCCGAACATTTTATCCTGCATCATGTGTTTTTTGATGCCGTAATGATAATACAGACCTGCCTGTGCGCCCCAGCAGATATGGAAGGTGCTGTGGACATGGGTTTTGCTCCATTCCATGATTTCCACCAGCTCGTCCCAATATTCCACCTCTTCAAATTCCATCTGTTCGATGGGCGCGCCTGTGATAATCAGACCATCCCAATTTTGCTCCTTTACCTCGTCGAAGGTTTTATAGAAGGCAAGCAGATGATCCTCCGGTGTGTTTTTGGATTCGTGGCTTCTGGTATGAATCAGCTCCAGCTCAATTTGCAGGGCGGTATTGCCCAAGAGACGGGAAAGCTGTGTTTCGGTATCGATTTTTGTCGGCATGAGGTTTAACAGCAGGATCTTCAGAGCACGAATATCCTGTGTGATCGCACGCGTTTCTGTCATGATAAAAATGTTTTCATCGGTCAGCACCTTGGCTGCGGGTAATTCATTGGGTATTTTAATGGGCATTGCTATAATCTCCGTTTCTTTCGTATGCTTATCTGATAGCTTCGAGTGCCTGTGCAATATCGTCAATCAAATCCTGTGCATTTTCCAGACCACAGGACAGGCGAACCATATCCGCAGGTACGCCTGCAGCCGCCAGCTCTGCATCTGTCATCTGTCTGTGGGTGGAACTTGCGGGGTGCAGACAGCAGGTGCGTGCATCTGCAACGTGGGTTTCGATAGCGGCTGTTTTCAGATGCCCCATGAAGGCTTCCGCCGCCTTTCTGCCGCCCTTTACGCCAAAGCTGACAACGCCGCAGGAGCCGTTCGGCAGATATTTTTTCGCTGTTTCGTAATATTTATCCCCTTCCAGACCGGGATAGATGACATAGGAAATCAAATCGTGGTTTTTCAGATATTTTGCGACAGCTAAGCCGTTTTCGCAGTGACGGGGAATCCGCACATGCAGGCTTTCCAGACCCAGATTCAGCAGGAAGGCAGACTGGGGAGACTGGGTAGAGCCGAAGTCACGCATCAGCTGTGCGGTTGCCTTTGTGATAAATGCGCCGCCCTGACCGAATTTTTCCGCATAGGTAATGCCGTGGTAGCTGTCATCGGGAGTGCAGAGACCGGGGAATTTATCGGCATGTGCCAACCAATCGAAATTGCCGCTGTCTACGATACAGCCGCCGACAGCCGCGCCGTGACCGTCCATGTATTTTGTGGTGGAATGGGTAACGATATCCGCACCCCATTCGATGGGACGGCAGTTGATGGGGGTTGCAAAGGTGTTGTCAATAATCAGAGGAACGCCATGTGCGTGTGCAGCATTTGCGAAACGCTCGATATCCAGAACACTCAAGGCGGGGTTTGCGATGGTTTCGCCAAAGACTGCCTTTGTATTGGGTTTGAATGCCGCTGCAAGTTCTTCCTCTGTGCAGTCGGGCGCAACGAAGGTGAAATCGATGCCCATTTTCTTCATGGTTACAGAGAAAAGGTTAAATGTGCCGCCGTAGATGGTGGAGGATGCAACGACATGATCCCCGCAATTTGCAACATTGAATACGGCGTAGAAATTTGCCGCCTGTCCGGAGGAGGTCAGCATTGCTGCTGTGCCGCCTTCCAGCGCAGCAATTTTTGCCGCAACCAGACCGCAGGTGGGGTTTTGCAGTCTGGAATAGAAATAGCCGGATGCCTCCAAATCAAAAAGCTGCCCCATGTGCTCACTTGTGTCATATTTGAATGTGGTGCTCTGGTAAATGGGAATCTGTCTGGGCTCCCCATTGCCGGGGGTATAGCCACCCTGTACACATTTTGTTTCGATACGATATTCACTCATGCTTCGTTCCTCCTTAGTAAAAATATAAAATAAAGTTGATGTTGGTTGCAGCAAATGCGAGGACAGGCAACAGGTAATAAAAAAGCCGTCCCAAGGAAAAACCTTGAGACGGCCAGTATAAACCGCGGTACCACTCAAATTGCATATAAAATATGCCACCTCTTCGGGCTCAAACAAGCCCTATGCTTTTACGCAGCAGTCACGGGAGGAGCCTACCGATACGTTTGTATTTTCGAACCTCCAGCTCAGAAGCCATAGACTATTGAATGAAATTGTTATCGGCTCACAGCAACCGCCGACTCTCTGAAAACGCAGACACTCAGTCCTCTTCGTCATCGCTTTTTGCTATCAAGTTGTTGAGGACTATTATAACATCCAAAAGACATTTGTCAACTGTTTTTTTGAGAGAAAAAAGAATTTTTTCCGGGCTAGGGCGTTTTTCTGCGTGGAAAAATATGATATACTGAAACGATAGGAAAAGAGATTTTTAGAAAACAAAGGAGGTGCGGAAATTGGAAATGCAGGAAAGAGAACGGGAGAAGAAACCGTTTACGCATCTTCATGTTCATACGGAATACAGCCTTCTGGACGGCTCTGCCAAGATAAAGGAGCTGGTGCAGCGGGTGAAGGAGCTGGGGATGGACAGCATTGCCATCACCGACCACGGTGCGATGTATGGTGCGGTGGAATTTTACAAGGCGGCACTGGAGGCCGGCATCAAGCCGATTCTCGGCTGTGAGGTTTATGTGGCGGAGGGCTCTCGCTTCACAAAGGAAGGCAAGGGCGGCGGCTATTATCATCTGGTGCTTCTGGCTGAAAATAATGAGGGCTACCATAATCTGATTAAGCTGGTTTCCTATGGCTTTACCGAAGGGTTTTATTATAAGCCGCGTGTGGATAAGGAGCTTCTGCGGAAATACAGCAAGGGCATTATTGCATCGAGTGCGTGCCTGGCAGGGGAGGTACCCAGAAATATTCTGAATGTATCCTATGAGAAGGCGAAGGAGGTCGCGCTGGAATATCTCGATATTTTCGGGGAGGGCAATTACTTTCTGGAGTTGCAGGATCATGGGATTCGGGAGCAGAAAATTGTAAATGAGGCGTTGGTGCGGATGAGCAGAGAGACAGGGATTCCGCTGATTTGCACAAATGACAGCCATTATATTTATAAAGAGGACGCAGAGCCGCATGATATTCTGCTTTGCATCCAGACAGGGAAAACGGTTCTGGATGAGGACAGGATGCGTTATGAGGGCGGACAGTTTTATGTGAAAAGCCCTGAGGAAATGTATGATTTATTTTCCTTTGTGCCTGAGGCGTGCGCCAATACGGCGAGGATTGCCGAGCGGTGCAACGTAAGCTTTACGTTCCATGAATTAAAGCTGCCACGCTTTGATGTGCCGGATGGGAAAACGGCAGAAGGTTATCTGCGCGAGATTTGTTATGCAGGGTTTGCAAAGAAATACCCTGCGGCGAAGGAAGAATGGAAGGAACGGCTGGAATATGAGCTTTCCACCATTGAAAACATGGGATATGTGGATTATTTCTTGATTGTTTGGGATTTTATTAAATATGCGAAGGATAACGGTATCATTGTGGGGCCGGGGCGTGGCTCTGCGGCAGGGAGCATGGTTTCCTACTGCCTTTCCATCACAACGATTGATCCGTTGAAATATGACCTGATTTTTGAACGTTTCCTAAATCCTGAGCGTGTCAGTATGCCGGATATTGACATTGACTTCTGCTATGAACGGCGGCAGGAGGTGATTGATTATGTCATCCGCAAATATGGCGAGGCAAATGTGGCGCAGATTATTACCTTCGGGACGATGGCGGCGCGAGCGGCAATCAAGGACGTTGGGCGCGCGCTAGCAATGCCCTATGCGGATGTTGACCGCATTTCCAAGATGATTCCGGCAGAGCTGGGGATTACGATTGAAAAGGCGCTGAAAATGAACCCCGACCTCAAGCATGCTTATGAGGAGGAAGCGGATACGAAGCGGCTGATTGATACCTCTCTGCGCTTAGAGGGCTTGCCGCGCCATTCCTCTACCCATGCCGCCGGCGTGGTTATCTGCCGTGAGCCTGTTATGGAATATGTACCGCTGAGTGCGAATGATGGGCAGATCAATACCCAGTACACCATGACGATTCTGGAGGAGCTGGGACTGCTGAAAATGGACTTTTTGGGACTGCGAACACTGACGGTGATCCAGTCCGCGGTGCAGGAAATTGAGCGTATCCATGGGATTCGGTTAAACATGGAGGAGCTGCCCGAAAATGATTCTATGGTGTATGACATGATTTGCCAAGGCAAAACAGAGGGCGTGTTCCAGCTGGAAAGCGGCGGCATGAAGCAGTTTATGCGAGAGCTGCAGCCACGCTGTTTGGAGGATATGATTGCGGGGATTGCGCTTTATCGCCCCGGGCCGATGGATTTTATCCCGAAATATATCAAGGGGAAAAATGCAGGCGGCAAGGTGCAGTATACCCATCCGAAGCTGGAGCCGATTCTGGAAAACACCTACGGCTGTATCGTGTATCAGGAGCAGGTAATGCAGATTGTGCGGGATCTGGCAGGCTACAGCCTTGGCAGAAGTGACCTTGTGCGCCGTGCGATGAGTAAGAAAAAGGCATCCGTGATGGCAGAGGAACGGGAAAAATTTATCCATGGGGATGGGGACGAGGTGCCCGGCTGTGTGAAAAACGGGATTCCCATAGAAGCGGCAGAAAAGATTTTTGATGAAATGACGGACTTTGCAAAATATGCCTTTAATAAAAGCCATGCTGCCTGCTATGCGGTGGTTGGCTATCAGACTGCTTGGCTGAAGGCGCATTATCCCGTGGAATTCATGGCGGCACTGATGACAAGCGTGATGGACAATGCGGCGAAGGTCAGCGGCTATATCGAGGAATGTAAGAAAATGGGGATTCAGCTTCTGCCCCCCGATATCAACGAAGGATATCGGCAGTTTTCCGTATCCGATGGGAAGATTCGCTTTGCGTTGGCGGCAATCAAGAATATCGGCAAGGGTGCGGTGGATGCACTGGTTGTGGAGCGCGAAAAAAACGGTAAATTCACCTCTCTGACGGATTTCTGCAACCGCATGGAGGGCGGAGAATGGAGCGTGCGCGGCATTGAAGGACTGATTAAGGGCGGCGCACTGGACAGCTTCGGCGGTTTCCGCAGTCAGTACATGGCGATTTATAAAGAGATACTTGCAGGAATCGGACATGCCAGAAAGAATAATATAGAAGGACAGCTGAACCTGTTTGACATGGGCGGTGACGAAAGCTTTCAGCAGACGGATGAGCTGCCTTCCATTCGGGAATTTCCGCCGAAGGAGAAGCTTGCGATGGAAAAGGAAGCCTTGGGGATTTATGTCAGTGGACACCCTCTGGCGGAATATGAGGAACAGCTGCGGCGGAAAATCAGCAATACAAGCATGGATTTTCTGCCGGATGAGGAGGGCTCGCACCATACACAGATAGAGGACAGCACGAAGGTAATCGTTGGCGGGATGGTTGCAGGGGTTTCTGTGAAATATACCAGAAATAATGATAAGATGGCGTTTATCACACTGGAGGATTTCCAAGGGAGCATGGAGATTGTGGTGTTCCCGAAGGTGTATGAAAAATGTGCGCCGCTTTTGCAGGAGGATGCGGTACTGCTTATTCGTGGCAGGGCGAGTGTTTCCGCAGATGGCGAGGGCAAGGTGATTGCAGCGGATATCAAAAATCTGGAGCAGAACGAGGCGGCAGAGATTCCGTCCTCCGTATGGCTGAAGCTTGCGGCAGGGCAGAGCGTTCCCTTTGGACAGATTACGGCAATTCTCCGAAAATATCACGGGGATGTGCCGGTATATATTTATGATGAGAAAACGAGACAGAAAATGAAGGCAGACCGCATAAACTGGGTGACGGGTGAGGATGCCCTTTGCGAGGAGCTGCGGCAGCTGCTTGGCGAAAAAAATGTTGCGTTGAAATATTGAGGAGGAAAGCGTATGGCTGAAAAAATCGGAGCAGATACATCCTATATTTGTGTGAAGGCACTGGAAAAGGGTGTGAATATCATTGGCGTGACCCGTGGCGAGGTGACAAAGATTCATCATACGGAAAAGCTGGATCAGGGCGAGGTTCTGATTGCGCAGTTTACGGAGAATACCTCTGCCATGAAAATCAGAGGGAAAGCAGAGGTTTATACGCAGTTCGGCATGATTCGGGCAGGCGAAGTCGATATTGAGAAAAAATAATGCCGCAAAGGATTTTGTGTGGGAGTTTTTTTGCGGAGGATGAGGAGGAATTCAGATGGTAGAACGGAAGAATGAAAAGAAAATCAGAAAAATCGGCGTACTGACCAGCGGCGGCGATGCGCCCGGCATGAACGCGGCAATTCGTGCGGTTGTCAGAACGGCAAAATATTATGATGTGGATGTTGTGGGTATCCGCAAGGGCTATGCAGGGCTGATTGGCGGCGAAATTAAGGAAATGCACAGCAGAGATGTTTCCAATGTGCTGAACCTTGGCGGTACGATTCTGCATACGGCACGCTGCCCCGAAATGATGACGGACGAGGGGCTGGATAAGGCGGCGGCAATCTATAAGATTTTGGGACTGGATGCACTGGTTGTCATCGGTGGGGACGGCTCCTATCGCGGTCTGGCGGAATTGGTGAAAAGAGGGGTTAATGGCGTGGGGATTCCTGCGACGATTGACCTGGATATGAAGGGGACGGAATATACGATTGGCTTTGATACGGCGGTCAATACCGGTATGGATGCGCTGAATAAGCTGAGAGATACCTCCAATTCCCATGAAAGATGCTCTGTTGTAGAGGTGATGGGCAGAGATGCCGGCTACATTGCTGTATGGTGCGGCATGTGCGGCGGCGCTGAGGAGGTTATGTTTCCTGAGGAGAAGGAAAACATCAACAGCGACAGAGTGATTCAGCAGATTTTGGAGAATAGAAGTATCGGCAAACGCCATAATCTAGTAGTAGTGGCAGAGGGCGTTGGCGGTACACAGAAGCTGGCGCAGGATATTCAGAAAATTACGGGGATTCAGACCAGAGCGACCATTCTGGGACATCTGCAAAGAGGCGGCAGCCCGACGGCGACCGATCGCATGCACGCATCTATGATGGGCTATCATGCGGTGAAGGCAATTCTGGAGGGCAGGAAAAACATTGCGGTTGCCTATAACAGAGGGCGCTACGAGATTCTGGATTTGCTGGAGTCCTTACAGATGGACAAGGAATTAGACCCCGAAATTTACGATGTAATCAAAATTCTTTCGATTTGATTGAAATTCTAATTGAAATGAAAAAATACGACAGAAAAAAGGAGGTGCCGCAATATGCGAAAAACGAAAATTGTCTGCACATTGGGGCCTGCAACAAATGATGTGGAAATTATGAAGCAGCTGATTCAGAACGGTATGGATGCCGCGAGAATCAATTTTTCCCACGGGACATACGAAACCCATGCGGAAACGATTGCGAAGCTGAAACAGGCGAGAGAGGAGCTGAACGCCCCCATCCCCCTGATTCTGGATACAAAGGGACCCGAAATCCGCGTGAAAACCTTCAAGGAGGATAAGGTGAGACTGGAGGAGGATGCAACCTTTACCCTGACCACCAGAGAGGTGGAGGGGGATGTGAATATTGTTTCGGTGACCTATGCAGACTTGCCGAAGGATGTACACAGAGGCTCCAGAATTCTGATTGATGACGGGCTGATTGAATTGAAGGTAGAGGATATTACGGAAACGGATGTTGTCTGCA
>OLSP01002780.1_pt1 | contig 13335 bp, 3 predicted proteins | sample 1672941 | NCBI WGS metagenome assembly OLSP01 (sample SAMEA3136739, study PRJEB25190) | human gut metagenome | reverse complement strand
AGGTATGTCCGATACCGCTCTTCGTACCGCCGATTCCGGATACCTGACCAGACGTCTGGTAGATGTATCACAGCATATGATCGTTCGTGAGTCTGACTGCTGTGAGGGAACAGGCAGAGAGATCCCTGGTATGTGGGTAACTGCATTCATGGATGGCAAGGAAGAGATCGAGAGCCTTCAGGAGCGTATTACAGGACGTTTCTCCTGCAATACCATCTGCGATGCCGAGGGCAATGTCCTCGTGAAGGCAAATCATATGATTACACCGAAGCGCGCAGCACTTGTTATGAGCAAGGGTGTGGATGAGAACGGAGAACCGCTTACAAAGGTGAAGATCCGTACCGTATTATCCTGCCGTTCCCACATGGGTGTGTGTGCGAAGTGCTACGGCGCCAACATGGCAACCGGCCAGGCGGTACAGGTTGGTGAGGCAATCGGTATCATTGCGGCACAGTCCATCGGTGAGCCTGGTACACAGCTTACCATGCGTACATTCCATACGGGTGGTGTTGCCGGTACCGATATTACACAGGGTCTTCCGCGTGTCGAGGAAATTTTTGAGGCAAGAAAGCCGAAGGGACTTGCGATCATTACCGAGTTCAGCGGTGTTGCCAATATCAAAGATACCAAGAAGAAGCGTGAGATCGTTGTGACAAACAATGAGACTGGAGAGAGCAAGGCATATCTGATTCCTTACGGTTCCAGAATCAAGGTTATGGACGGTGCATTCTTAGAGGCCGGCGACGAGCTGACGGAAGGTTCTGTCAACCCGCATGATATCTTAAAGATCAAGGGTGTGCGTGCCGTTCAGGATTACATGCTTCGCGAAGTACAGCGTGTATACCGTCTGCAGGGTGTTGAGATCAACGATAAGCATATCGAGGTGATCGTGCGCCAGATGCTGCAGAAAGTCCGTGTGGAGACAAACGGAGATTCCGATATGCTCCCGGGAACATTAGTAGATACGCTTGACTTCGAGGATACAAATGAGCTTCTGGAGAAAGAGGGCAAGGAGCTTGCAGAAGGCAAGCAGGTACTGCTTGGTATCACAAAGGCTTCTCTTGCAACCAACTCCTTCCTGTCAGCAGCATCCTTCCAGGAGACCACAAAGGTTCTGACGGAAGCTGCCATCAAGGGTAAGGTTGATCCGCTCATTGGTATGAAGGAGAACGTTATCATTGGTAAGCTGATCCCGGCTGGTACCGGTATGAAGAGATACCGCAATATCAAGCTGAGTTCGGATATTGATGAGAACGAGGAGATTGCATTCGATGATTTCGACGATTTTGATGACACCGATGTGGCAGATGAGAATTACACATTAGAGGAGAATACGCCGGAAGAGTCCGAGGATACAGAAGAATAAAGCGCAGATTATATCTGCATTACAGAATGGGGCGGCCAGACAATGTTTGGCTGCCCCATTTTTTTGGAAAAGATGTTAAAGAACCGTGAAAAGATGTCGATAAAATAGATAAGGTATAATTTAGAGTTTCATAAAATGGGACGAACGCTAAAGGGATAGATCAAAGGAGATGGCGCGTATGTACAAGGATGTATGCAAGAAAATTTCGGCGTTTATGCTGACAGTATGCCTGATTGTGACGATGGTGGAATGGCCGACGACTGTCTGGGCAGGACAGGGAACGGTAAACACCTATCGGAACGGAGACGGGGTACTGGCGGGAGCACCGTGCGAGACCCAGGCTGTAGCCGCGGTATTTACAGCGGACCGCAATGCAGATGGAGCAGAGCTGTTAGACAGTATTGACTTCTACGCACATGTGGATGACGGCAGCAAGGCAACGGCTACCGTGGAATATTACAAGGATGTAACAGGCATGGCGCCGGATGCGGGAACGAGCATTTTCCAAAAAGAAGTCAGCGTGAAGGAAGGAAAGAATACTTATTCCGCAGGGCTGGCGAATCAGGTAATGGAGAATGGTTCCAGATTCTCTGTGATCGTCCGGTTGAGCGGGGCGTCCTTTTATGTATATGGCGGTACGGCAGAAGGAGAGAGCTATATTCTCGGCAATGCCGGCTGGCAGGATATGTATACAGTGAACGGAAGCTGTGCGGCGATAAACGCATACACCTATGATGTGACTGCAGCATCCGGGAGAAGTTCCTCCAATGCTGCAAAACAGGTGGCACCGCAGAGCAGTAATGTGAAAAAGAGCGCCGCCGTAGCACTGAACAAGAACAGCATGACCATCGGTGAGGGATGGACGGATCAGGATCTCACACTGCAGAATGCCACGGGAACCGTAACGTGGGTTTCCGGCAATGAAGCGGTGGCAAAAGTAAGCAGTACAGGTAACCCGGCAACCATTGAGGGTATTGCCGCAGGAAGTACGACGATCACGGCAGCCTATGCAGGAGAAAGCTACACCTGTAATCTGACAGTCACACCGAATCTCTCAGAGGATGCGGTGACAGTCAGCCCGGAGAATCCGGTATACAACGGCGGACAGCAGATCCCATCCGTTGCGGTACAGGTGGGAGATACCATATTAAAAGAGAACGATCAGTACCAGCTTTCCTATGCACAGATGGTTGGTGGCGCGGCAGCAACGTTTGATCCTGCCACGGACACAACCGCGCTTGTGAATGCGGGAACCTATTACCTGTACATTACAGGACAGAACGGTTACAGCGGAAAGATTCAGAAGGAATACGTGATCGCACAGAAGGATATATCAGACGCGGCAGTGGAAGTGAAACTGCAGGACGGTATTGACTGGGATAAGGCGCTGGCTGACGCGGCGGCAGATCCGGACAACGCTTCTGCCACACTTACCTCCTGCATCAAAGAGGTAAAGGATACGGCGCGCGCAGATGCGGATGCCGTAGACGGCGTGAAGAATCTGGTTGAAGGAACAGATTACACGATTTCCCTCAGCAAGACAGGAAGAGGAATTACACTGACCGGTACCGGCAACTATACCGGAGAGAGATATTGCGGTGCACCGCGAAATGCGGCGGACGCGAATGTTGTTTTTGACAAGACTTCCTATGTATATACCGGAAGTGAGTGGACGCCGGCATTCCAGCTTCTGGTGGACGGGGAGACCATTTCTCAGGCGGATTACGATGCGGTATATTCTGACAATGTCAATGTCGGACAGGCCACATTGACGATTACCGGAAAGAATTCTCTTTACGGAACAAAGACGGTAAATTTTGAGATCAAGGCAAAAGATATTGGCAACAAGGATCAGGAAGAAGTTGGCATGGCTGTGTCTGTGACGGCTGCTGCGGCAGGAGGAGCGGACAAGGAGCCGGTCATCACTGCAACCTACAACGGCATGACGCTGGAGAAGGGGACGGATTACACCGTCGGAACAGATATTATCAATGCCGGAAACGGAACCTACCGCCGTGTCATCACCGGTATCGGAAACTATCAGGGAACCTACACGGTGGAGTATCAGGCGGCAGGCGCTGATCTCTCAGACCTGATCCAGAAAGTGACGGCAGCGGCTGTAACTTATAACGGCAATGCACAGACACCGGAACCGGACATTACCTGGAAGAGCGGCAACAACGATCTGGGACTGGTTGAGGGAACGGATTACTCCGTTACTTACGCAAGCAACACGAATGCAGGAACAGCAACCATTACGCTGCAGGGTATGGGAACATACGGCGGTGCAGTGACCGGTAAATTCACAATCGAGCAGGCGGACATGTCAAAGGCGGTATGCTACTATGTGGATGCCGATGGCTCCGAGGTAAGCACTGCAAACTATAAGATGGAATATTCTCCGGACGGAGCAGACGTGAAGCCGAAGGTGGTTGTAAAGTTTGCGCAGGGCGCGGACATGGTAACACTTCCGGAGTCGGACTACAAGCTGACCTATTCTGCGGATACCAAGATATTTGCAGGTACGGCGAGCGTTGAGATTGCGCCGAGCGATTCCAACAGCAATTTTAAGACCGGTACAACGAAACGTCTGACGTATACGATTGCCCAGTGCAATCTTACAAGCACGAAGATTACTGCCAGCATTGACAGAGAGCTGTTTGACTATACGGGAGCAGAGATTGCGCTTCCGACAGAGAGTGTTGTATATCATTCCGCATCAAAGACAGATCATACACTGAAAAAGGGAACCGATTATACGGTGGCATGTTCACCGACAACGGTAAAAGACATCGGAACCTACACGATGACGATTACCGGAAGCGGCAACTATACAGGCGTTGTTACCAAGACGTTTGAGGTTACAGCGGTAGATATCCAGACACTGATCAACGACAAGAACCTTAAGGTAACCAACAGCGCGGACAGGATGGTGACAGGATATGACGGACCATACTGGGCAATGCTGTGGTATTCCAACAATAAAAACGATAATCAGCTTGAGATTTCACTCACGGATAACCAGGGCAATACGCTGGTAAAAGGAACTGATTACGAATTAAAGTATGACGGCATCAAGGATATTTCAAAAGAAGGAAGCACTGCTTCGGTAACGATTACCGGAAAGGGCAAATTCTATGGCAAACAGGAGATCAAGTATCTGCTCGCATCCAAGCTTGATGAGGATTATGATGTATCGGTGAATCCGGCAGAAAACCCGGTATACACAGGAGATCCGATTACGCTTGCTGCGGATGAGATTTCGGTATCGGACGGCGGATTCGGACTCTGGAAGAGCGTCCTTGAGCAGGGAACAGATTATACGGTCAACTACAGTGACGGAACCAACGCGGATCAGGCGATCAATGCCGGGGAGGCGACGGTTACAGTAGAGCAGATCCCGCTGGAGGATCAGCCGACGGCAAACGGATGCTATGTGTACAGCGACGGCGCCACAAAACTGAGTGCAACCTTTACGATTCGTCCGAAGGACATTGCAACCGGTGTTTCCTACGAGGCGATCAAGAAAGCGTACGACGGAAATGCAGTGACCCTTACAGAAAGTGAGATAAAGCTTACTTATAATAAGAAGACATTGACTGCGCCGACCGACTATTCGATCGTGGCTGGCAGCTACGCGAACAACGAGAAACCGGGACCGATGGCAAATGTGACCATACAGGGTAACGGCAACTACACAGGAACGAAGATTATTGTATTCACCATCAGCGGAAAATCCCTGGACGAGATCATCAGCTGGAAGGTGGATGAGAACGAGACGACCTACACCGGCGAGCGTCTGTATCCGAAGATCACCGAGCTGACGCTGAGCGATGGAACAAAGCTTACGACAGCCGATGAGATCGAGAAAGTGATCGCGTATGACGAGTCTTCCTACGCGGACAACCTGAATGCCGGCGAGGCATCCATCACCGTTTCCGGTAAGGGAGATTACTACGGAACAGATGACAGAATATTGACATTTGCGATTCTGCCAAGAAGCCTGGACAACAACTGCACGCTTGGCGGATTAAAGTCCAGCTACACTTACACTTCGGAAGAGATTACACCGGTACCTGCGGTACAGTGCACAGATCTGAAGAAAAAGCTCGGCGAGGATGATTACAAGATTTCCTACGAGAATAATGTGGATGCCGGGACCGCGACGATGACGATTACCGGAAAAGGAAACTATCAGGGAACCTTTACGAAAGATTATACGATTGCGCCGAAGAATCTGGCAGAGCCGGAGGTAAAGATCGCACCGATCGACGCGCAGGAGTACAACGGAATGGCTGTCACACCGGCACCGTCGGTAAGCTACGAATTTGGAGACGGAACCTATGCGTTAAGCCCGGTCAACGATTACACGGTGGCTTACGCGAACAACAAAGGAACCGGAACCGCAACGGTGACAGTGACCGGAACCGGCAACTTTACCGGAAGCAAGACGGCAGAATTCAGAATTGGCCAGCTCATCACAAACGAGAGCAAATTTACGATCAGCTGCCCGGCACTCACCGACGGCACACAGTATGTTTATGACGGAAGTGCATTTGAGCCGGAGGTGACGGTAACACGGATCGAGGGCAACAAAAAGCTGGTAAAAGATTCTAACTATTCCGTGACATATACGGATAATATCCACGCGGGAACCGCAACGGTAAGCGTGTAAGGTCTGGGAGGATACGTCGGTGTATGGCAGAAGACTTTTGCGATTGCACCGAGAGATCTTACGGACAGCAGCGTAGAGCTCTCTGTCGGCGGAGTGACCGATGGAAGTTATCAGACACAGTATACCGGAAGCCCGGTAGAGCCTGAAGTGGAGCTTACTTATGACGGACAGAAGATCAGCACGACGGATTACACGGTATCCTACGGGGCGGATCATACCAACCGCGGAACCGTGACGCTGACGGCAACGGCAAAGGACGGTACGGACTTTACAGGATCGAGAAGCACAACCTTTACGATCACACTTGCAAGTATTGGCAATGGCGGATATACACCGGCAAACGGCTTTAAGATCGGAGCGATCGAACCGCAGCCGCTGGTGGACGGAACGGCAACACCGCAGCCGAAGCTGTACTATAACGGAACAGAACTTGTCATGGGTACGGATTATATTTGTACTTATGAGAAGAACGACAGCATTGGCTCCGACGCGGTTGTCATTCTCAAGGGAATCGGCAATTACACAGGAAGCGTGAAGAAGACCTTTAAGATCTGCGCAAACATTGCGGACGCCGAGATTACCGTTCCGGATGAACTGTGGTTCAAAGATTATGTGAATGCCGGAGAGACGAACATTGCAATCGGCGATAAGAACATCACGTTTGACGATCAGATCAGTGTTGTGCTGAACGGAACAACACTTCAGAAAGATACCGACTATACGCTGGTCTATGCAGACAACAGCTGGGTCGGCAACGCAGTAGTTACCATCAAGGGTATGGGAGGCTTTGCGGGAAGCGTGGAGAAGACGGTTCCGATCAAAGCGGATCTTTCGGAGGCAGGCATCCAGGTGGCAATCGGAGATCAGCAGTATACCGGAGATCCGGTGGAGGCAATCCCGAGCATCAGCTACTACGGAACAGAGCTGACATCCGGAAAGCACTTTGTGATTCATACATACGAAAACAACGTGAAGATCGGTGATAAGACTGCGAGCGTGACGGTAATCGGAAATGAGAAAAACGGATTTACCGGAACACTCACAGAGAATTTCAGCATTGTTGCAAATGCGGGAATTCTGGAGGTAAGCGGTGTAGAGAGCAGCTACCTGTACCGCGGAACACAGATCCGCCCGCAGGTTACCGTTAAGATAGGGAACAAGACACTGTCCACGTCCGATTATGATGTGACCTATGGAGAGAATATCAAGGCGGGAACAGACGGCGGAAGCATTATGGTAAAGGGTAAGAACGAGTATGCTGGTCTGATCAAGCTGGTAACCTTTGATATTAACCCACTTCAGATGGACGACCTGAAGGTGCTTGACGGAACGCAGAACGCGATCGGAAGCAGAGAGTACACCGGTAAGGAGATTGTGCCGGAGTTCTCATTGAAGACAACCATCGGATCAACGGATTACATTCTGCCGGCAAGAAGCTATACCATTGCAAAGAAGGCAGACGCGGATAATACGAATGTAGGAACCGGTACAGTCGTGATTACCGGTGATGGAAGCAACGTAATCGGAAGCCGTGAAGTATCCTTCCAGATCGTGGTGAAATCATTGGCAAAACCGTCATCCGGCACCGACCTGATTGCGGTAGAAGTGATTCCGGACAGCTTTTCTTATGACGGAACGGAAAAGAAGCCGACTGTTCTTGTGACATATCAGTACGGAACAGAGGTTGAGGTACGTCAGCTGACAGAGGGAAGCGATTTTACCGTTGCATACAGCAACAATATCAATGCAGGAACAGCGACAGCGGTGATTTCCGGTATCGGAAATTATACGGGATCCCGCACCGTGGAATACACGATTACAGAGAAGAGCTTTGACGGAGCGATTGTCACGTTCCCGAACGGAACTTCCTATCCGTATATGGGAAGCGACAACGGGGTGGAACCGGAAGTGCAGGTAACACTGGACGGCAATGTACTCACAGCGGGTACAGATTATGAGGTATCTTATCAGAACAACAAGGCGTGCGGCACAGCGACTGTGACCGTGACCGGAAAAGGAAGCTATGCGGGAAGCGTAACGGCACCGTTTACCATCGTAAGCCACGATATTGCGGCGGCGGATGTGACGGTGGATCCGATTCCGAATCAGGCATACACGGGTCAGCCGGTAATTCCGGAAGTCAAAGTGACCTGCGGCGATTACACCTTAAAGCAGGGTGAGGACTATACACTGAGCTTTGACACGGACAACACAGAGATCGGCACTGTGCTGATGCGGATCAACGGAACCGGCGGATTTACGAATTACCGCCAGACCACATTTCATATTGCGAGCGACATCAGTCCGGCGGAGATTGTAGGACTGCGTGACAGTTACCCGTTCACGGGAAGCGCTTATACGCCGGATGATCTGGGCATTACAGAGGTACGCATCGGCGAGACGGTTCTGACAACAGACTCCTACAGCTTTGCATTTGACAACAACAGCGATGGCATGAGCGCCGGAACGCAGACCCTTCTTCTGATCGGTCAGGGAAGCTACGGCGGAACCAGGAAATGCACCATCGAGATTACACCGAAGGACATCACCGATGAAGATGTGGTGATGAGCGGATTTGAGGACACGGTATCCTACTCAGAGCAGATTACACAGAATGTAACATTCCAGTGGGGTGAGATCGCACTCGTAAGAGACACCGATTATACCGTGACATGCAGACCGGCAGGAGTGGCAGGAATCTACGAAATGGAGGTTGCCGGAACCGGCAACTATACAGGAACCGTTACAAAGCAGTTTACTGTAGACCAGACGCCGATCGACGGACTGGAAGTGAAGGGTATTTCTTCTACTTACACATATACCGGAAAAGCAATCACACCGGAGCCGGAAGTATGGGCAGACGGTGTGCAGCTGGAAAAAGATAAGGATTACACGGTATCCTATGAAGACAACATCAACGCGGGTGTAGCGAAGCTGGTAATCACAGCAAGCGGAACCCATTATGCAGGTACTAAGGAACTGAGTTTCCAGATTCTGCGCAAGAGCATACATCTGTGCGACATTGGTTCGATTCAGACACAGGTATATACCGGATCTGACATCAAGCCGACCGTGACGGTGGAAGATGACGGCAAAGCCCTGGAACTTTTAAGCGACTACACACTGATGTATTCCAACAACCGCAAGGCAGGTACCGGTGTGGCGGCAGTTGCAGGAAAAGGCAATTACACCGCGACAAAGAACCTGACGTTTGACATCAGACCGTGCGATGCGGGCGCGGCGGTTGTGACAGGCGCATCCGCAGACAGTCTGTCCATCAGCTGGACGGGCGACGGTGCCGTGACGGGATACGAAGTATACCGTGCCGGCGCAGATGGAAAGTGGCAGCAGGTAACGCGTACCAGAGACGCTTTCTATACCGATAAAAAGCTTGCGGCAGAGACAACATACTCTTATAAAGTAAGAAGCTACCTGGTGGCGGACGGCGAGACTTACTACGGTGAGTTTACCGGAGCAGTTACCGGAACAACCACAAAATAAAGATAGAGAGGAGGGAGAGCGGTTCCGATCATGGCGGCATATAAGATAGGGAATTTTACATTTGACACAGAAGAGGAATATGCCCGAGGGCTCGAAGATGCGAAGAAAATCGAAAAGATACAGAACACCGTCGATCTCAATGAACCGGAAACCGCTCTACGCCTCTATTGGCTGATCCGAACAGGGAAGATCAAGTTCGGCAGCAAAGTCGGCAAGAAATTTTTTCTGGATATTGCAGATGTCGTGGCAAAATCCGCGGCAAAAAATATAACGCAGGCACAGGCGCCGGAACAACAAGCGGGGGAGGAACCCCGGCAGGTGGCGCAGGACCGCAGCAGAAAGATTCTCGGTGCGGTGTGTGTGACGGCTGCGATTCTATGTTTTGGCTGGTATTTCTGGTCAGATTACACGAATCACCGCGGCAGTCAGGCGAATGAGTATTTGAAGATGCTAAAAGAAAATCCGACAGAAGCCGCAGAGATGGTGGACAATGACACCTTTTTTTCGGAGGATGCACCGGAACTTGCGGCGGGATTAGACCAGACGGAGCGGGAGAACGAACCGCCTCCTCCGGTTCTGCCGGAATATGAAGCCATCGTGGCGCAGCACAGTGATTTTGCCGGATGGATCACCATTGACGGGACGAAGATTGACTATCCGGTCATGCTTACCCCGAATGACGGGGATTATTATCTCAAGCGCAATGTAAACGGGGAGGACGATATCAACGGAACCTTGTTTATGGATCCGAGAACGGATCTGGTGCAGCGCAGCACCAATATTATTATCTACGGACACAACATGAAAAGCGGTGCGATGTTCGGAAGTCTCAAGAAGTATCTGGATGAAGATTACTGGAGGGAGCACGCGCAGATCAGATTTGATACAATTTATGAGAAAGGCACCTATGAAGTGTTTGCCGTCTGTCTGGCAAAGGTGCAGTACCGAAATTCACAGGAATTTCGTTATTATGATTTTATACAGGCGGATTCCGAGGAGGCGTTTAACGACTACCTCGATCATATCATACAACTCTCGGTGTTTACCGGAACAGATCTGCCGGTCTACGGGGACGAGCTATTGACCCTGTCGACCTGTAACAATTTTACAGAAGACGGAAGACTGTTTCTGGTGGCGAAGAAATGCAGGGAAGCAGAGTAAAAGCGTGGGATCGCGCGTGAGGTTTACGGGCGGGCTGCGGCGAAATAAAGGATGATGGGAGAGAGTGCTAATGAAATACCGGATAAAACGAAAAATAGGTTATGTGCTGGTCGTTGCCATGCTTGTGGTGATGATCTATCCCGGAGAGCTCAGTGCAGCGTCCGGTCAGGAGGACGGATTTGTCATAAAAGGGACAACCCTGCAGGGGTATGTCGGAGCGGAGAACGCAGTTGTCATTCCGGATAACATCACGAAAATTGATGACGATGTATTCCTCAATACGACGATCACATCGGTGGAGATCCCGGACAGTGTGACAACCATCGGAGATAACGCATTTGCAGGATGTGAATATCTGACCGAGGTTACGGTTCCGGACAGCGTGACAAAGATCGGAGACAATGTGTTCTACGGCTGTACCAGTCTGGAAAGTGCAACGTGGGAGAGCAAGGAAGGAATCGGCGATGGCACATTTGCAGAGTGTGCGGGACTGACGGACTTAAGTATTTCCAAGGAACTTCCATCGATCGGAAAAGAAGCATTTAAAAATTGTGAGTCCCTCGAGAGTATCGTGATACCCGAGGCGACCAAAACCATTGCGTCGGACGCATTTGACGGATGTGTCAACATGCAGTCCATTGACGTGGAAGAGACGAATACTTACTTTATGTCATACGACAATGCACTCTACACGGCGAACGGGGTTACGTTATACCGCTGCCCGCAGGGGGCGAGAACCATCGAGGTGTATGACGGTACCAAGATGATCGGTGAAAATGCATTTTACGGCTGCAAGCTTGGAAAAGTCACACTTCCGGAGAGCGTGACAACCGTGGAAGATGGTGCGTTTGACGGCAGTGAGATTCAGACACTCTGCCTTGGCAAAGCCTTAGAAACGTTTGGCGAGCAGAATACTTCTTTCAAGATCCACTCGATTGAAGTGCCGGGAAGCGCTCCGGCTGCACCGAAGCTGGTGGAGACGTACGGTGCGATTGTGGTGACGGATTATAAGCCGGACGACACCGAGGATACGGAGAAACCGACCGAGGACACGGAAAAGCCGACGGAAGACACGGAGAAACCGACCGAGGATACAGAAAAGCCGACGGAGGATACGGAGAAGCCGACCGAGGACACGGAAAAACCGGCAGATGACAATAACAACAATAACAACAATAACAACGACAATAATAACAGCGGTAACAACAATAACAGCGGCGACAACAGCAATAACAATAACAGCAGTAATAACAATAGCAGCAATAACAGCAGCAACACGAGCAGTGGTAATAACAGCAGCAGTACGGGCAGCGGAAGCGGCAGCAGCGGAAAGAGTAACGGCACATCATCTGGAAGAGGCAGCAGAAGCGGCAACGGCAGTGGAAGAGGCAGCGGTGCGGTAAAGGGCAGTGCCGGAGCGGCAGGCGCACAGAGCAGCGGTACCGGATCGGCGGCAGCGACGACGGCGGAGACACAGGGAGATGTGCAGCCGACAGCGGCGGAAGTGCCTGCGACGACCAGATTTGCAGAGCAGGGAACCGCATATATCACCGGAAATGAGGAACTGAAGGGCTGGGATGCGATTTACACGCAGATGACGGTGGCGGATCCAGGTTCAACGATCTATATTACCATGAACGGCACCACGGTTGTGCCGAAGGATATTCTGACACTGGCGGCAGATAAGCAGCTGACGCTGGTTCTGGATATGGGAAATGGAATCTCATGGACGATTGACGGAAGCAGCATTGACACAAGCGTTGTAGCAGATACGGATTTTGGCGTGGAACTGGGAACAAGCAATGTGCCGGCGAACCTGCAGAGCACAGTAACCGGAAGCGGATGGTCAACGCAGATGCATCTGGCGCACGACAACCTGTTTGGCCTGACGGCGCAGCTGACCGTAAATGTCGGTGCGGCGAACGCCAATAAGCTGGGCACTTTGTTCTATTATAATGTAGATAATCAGATCCTGGAGTATATGGGACAGTCTGATACAGATGCGGACGGCAATGTGTCATTTTCCTTTGTGCATGCGTGTGATTATGTCATCGTAGTGGATGAGCGTCACTCGGATTCAACGGCGCAGGCAACCTCCGGGTTTGTGATTACACCGGCAGGCGGAAGCCAGGCGGAAAGCCAGCCGGCAGAGACGACGGAAGCGGTGGAGACGGAGCAGCCGGCGGATAATGCGCAGGCGGCGGATGACTCGCAGGTAAAGGATGAGACGCCGAAGACCGGACAGTCGTTAAATCCGAAATATGTTCTGTGCATCGGTGTGATGCTGCTGGGAATCTATATGATTCTGACCAGTGAGAGACAGGAGAAGCAGAGAAAACGGGCAAATGGCTGACCGTTTGGTATAAACATGTAAAAATGTGGAAGAATAGATAGATGGAAGATATCCGTTGGGAGTTTTCCATCTTTTCTTTTTGCATGCAGAACTCTTTTTTACCCACGTATTCCGCGAAATTCAAGGAAATTTTGGAAAAGAACTTGACAAAAAAAGATAGGGTTAATATAATGATTTAGCGTGCATACGTACGCCGAGATCAATTTATGATCTCATACAAATAAAACAGGAGGTGAAAATAATGCCAACATTTAACCAGTTAGTAAGAAAAGGACGTCA
>OLSP01002779.1_pt1 | contig 13336 bp, 15 predicted proteins | sample 1672941 | NCBI WGS metagenome assembly OLSP01 (sample SAMEA3136739, study PRJEB25190) | human gut metagenome | reverse complement strand
AATCTGGTTGGCGCCTCTGAAGCTCGAAAACGATTTGTTTTCGAGTTTTTTTGTACTCAAATATGCAAGAAAAGTTGCAGTAAGTAAACTGCGCATTATAATAGACATAATGACAGCAATATTTTGAGCGGATATAAATGATTTATAATGAAAAAATTGTTAAAAAACACACAAAATAAACATAAAAAAATATAAAATATACTTGTTTTTGTGAAAAATACATAAAAGCGGTGTGGGCAAAATGTGGTGTTTGGAAAACAACCAAAATAAAAAGCAAAAAAAGCAGAGGATATTGTCATGAAAAATGAAAGAAAAGATGAGATTATCCGGATGATCTCAGAGAACAGAATGGTGAAAGCACAGGATATTGCAAAGACATTTCAGGTATCGATGGAGACTGTCAGAAGAGATCTTGCGGAACTGGAGCAGAGCAATGTTATACGACGTGTGCATGGAGGAGCAGTATTAAATCTTGCATACAGTATGGAACCGGATTTTTCATACCGTGAAATTAACAACTTTGAAGAGAAGATTCTGATTGGAAAACAGGCGGTATCATTTGTTGAAAATGGAGAAACGATTATTATAGATATCGGAACGACAGCATTGGAATTTGCACGGTTTTTAAAGGGAAAGAAGAAGGTGACGGTACTGACAGGATCCATAAAAATCGCAGCAGAACTGATGGACGATCCGGATATCCGGGTTATTGTGCTTGGGGGATTTGTTAGGGCCGGAGAAGGAACGATATCCGGTTACTGGGCAGAAGATATGATTGACAAATTTCAGGTGGATAAAGTCTTTATGGGTGTAGGAGCCTTAAATGCCAGACATGGGATCATGGATTATAATATAGAAGAGTCTAATTTAAGACGCCATTATGTGGAACATGCAAAGGAAGTAATTGCACTGGCAGATTACAGTAAGTTTGGTATCAGTGCATTGAATGAAGCCTGTCCGGTAGAAAGAATCACACATCTTATCACGGATGAAAAGGCAGATAAGCGGATTATAAAAGAATTAAAAGATCTTGGAGTAAATGTGACAATAGTGTAAAAACGTTATTGAGAAAAGTTGATTATATATAGGACCTGCCACCGGCAGCTCCTATTGCATACTTTAGTATCTAAAATGTGGGAAAAGTTGCGATTGTGCAATCAACCCACATTTTTTGACTACAAAAATTAGAAAAACTGCATAAAAAATCCAAGATTTGACCGTTTGCACAAAAAAACTTGTTGTGATATTGTGTAGCTATGATCGATGAGGTTGAAATGGTCGGAAAACAAGACACGAAAAAAGAGGAGGAAAAAAGATGACATTTGACCAGATTATTTTATGGGTAATGGCAATCGGTGTTCTGATTGGAGCACTGGATAAGATTACTGGCAATCATCTTGGATTAGGTGAGAAATTTGATGAAGGATTCCAGGCGATGGGATCTCTGGCACTGGGAATGGTCGGTATCGTCTGTCTGGCGCCGGTGATATCAGATCTGTTGGGACCAGTACTGATACCGGCGTGTGAGAAGATTGGAGCGGATCCGGCATTGTTCGGAGCAATACTTGCCAATGATATGGGCGGATATTCACTGGCAACAGAATTAGCACAGAATGAACAGGCGGGTTTATTTGCGGGAAATATTGTAGCATCCATGCTCGGATGTACATTAGTATTTTCCATTCCGGTGGGATTGGGACTGATCCAGAAAGAAGATCAGAAATATTTCTCAAAAGGATTATTGATCGGACTGATCACCATTCCGGTGGGATGTGTGGTTGGTGGACTGGCGGCAGGATTTGATATGGGAATGATCCTGCACAATACATTGCCTATTCTTATTATTTCATTTCTTTTAGCACTGGGATTAAAAGTAATACCGGAGAAGATGATCAAGGGATGTATGGTATTCGGACAGTTTATTACGATCGTGATCTATACCGGACTTGCATGTGCAGCCTTTGAACACATAACAGGTGTTGTGATCATTAAAGGTATGGCGCCGATCATGGATGGTATGGATGCGATTGCAGGAATTGCAATTGTCTTACTTGGAACCTTCCCGGTATTAAATATCCTGGTAAAAGTACTGAACAAACCGTTGAATGCAGTTGGACAGAAGATGGGGATGGATGCCACGAGCGCAGCGGGAATCGTATTTACACTGGCAAATTCAGTTCCGGTGTATACGATGATGAAAGATATGAAGAAAAAAGGCATCATAATTAATACAGCATGGCTGGTTCCTGCAACGGCTGCGCTGGGAGATCATCTGGGATTTACGGCAGGGGTACAGCCGTCAATGATCACACCGGTTGTTGTAGGAAAATTAAGTGCAGGTGTAGCAGCGATCGTACTTGCTTACTTTATGACAAAGAATATGGAAGAACCAGAAAAAATATAAAAATTATAAAAACACAGGGACAAAAAGTTGAGAGAATCAGGAAAAGAGAAAGGACGGAAAAAAGGATATGGCAAAATATTACATGGGTATTGATCAGGGGACGACGGGAACAACAGTATTGTTATTGAATGAAAATTGGGAATGTGCAGCGAGAGGTTACAAAGAACATACCCAATATTATCCTCAGCCGGGATGGGTAGAACATGACCCGATGGAAATCTGGAGTAAAATTCTTGAAAGTGTGGAAATGGCACTGGAAATTGCAGAAGCAGACCCGGATGATGTTGCCTGTATGGGACTTGATAATCAGGGGGAGACGGTAGTCCTGTGGGATAATGTGACGGGTGTTCCGGTGTACAATGCGATCGTATGGCAGGACAGAAGAACTTCCAGAGAAGCAGATGCAATTGCTGAAAAATATGGCGATATGATTCTTGAAAAAACGGGTTTGGTTGCAGATGCATATTTCAGTGCAACGAAGATCAAATGGGTGATTGAAAATGTTCCCGGAGTAAAAGAACAGATTCAGCGCGGACGGATCAATGCAGGAACACTGGACAGCTGGATGATCTGGAAACTGACACATGGACGGGTATTCGTAACGGATCAGTCAACGGCATCCAGAACAATGCTTTTTAACATCCATACAGGCCAGTGGGATGATGAAATCCTGGAGGCATTAGATATTCCAAAATCCATTCTCCCGGAAGTCTGTGACAGTGCACAGGTATATGGACAGACAGATCCGCTGGATTTCTTCGGAGCAAGAATTCCAATATCAGGATCGGTCGTAGACCAGCAGGCAGCGCTATTTGGTCAGGCATGTTTTGAGCCGGGAACGGTGAAGACAACTTATGGAACAGGATGCTTCATGTTAATGAATACAGGAGATAAACCAATCTATTCGGAAAACGGTCTGTTGACAACCGTTGGATGGGGAATTAACGGAGGAAAGATCACATTTGCATTAGACGGCGGTATCTATATTGCCGGGGCAGCAGTGCAGTGGTTAAGAGATAAGATGAAACTGATCACTTCGGCAGCCGAGACAGAAGAGATTGCCAAGAGTGTACCGGATACCGGCGGTGTATATTTTGTACCTGCATTTTCAGGACTTGCAGCTCCACACTGGGATCAGTATGCGAGAGGGACCATCGTAGGAATTACAGGAGGAACGACAAAAGAGCAGATCATCCGTGCAACGCTGGAAAGTATGGCATATCAGGTAAAAGATAATCTGGATGTCATGGTAGGAGATTCCAATATCCCGATTGAGGTTATGAGAGTAGACGGAGGAGCAGTGGTCAATGATTTTCTGATGCAGTTCCAGGCTGATATTCTTGGAATTCCAGTAGATGTGCCAGTTATTACAGAGACGACAGCACTTGGTGCAGCGTATCTGGCGGCATACGGAATCGGAGAATTCAAAGATCTCTCGGAGATTCGGAATAACTGGAAATTAAAGAAACGTTATGAACCAAATATGGATGAAGAGACAAGAAATAAACTTCTGAGTAAATGGCACAAAGCGGTAGAACGTGCAAAAGAATGGGAAGAAGATTAAAAAGTTATAAACAATCAATAAGGAGGAAACATAAATGGATAAAACGAATGTAGTTGTAATCGGAGCAGGAGCTGTCGGATGTGCGATCGCAAGAGAATTATCGAAGTATGAGATTGATGTAACAGTAGTAGACAAAAGAGATGATGTGGGCGGGGATGCGTCTAAATCTAACAGTGCAATTATTCATACCGGATATGATGCTTCACCGGGTACACTGGAATCTCAGTTAGTAGTTGCTGCAAATCCGATGTATGACGAGCTGACAAAAGATCTGGATGTCCCATTTAAGAGGATTGGAGCAGTTCTTCCGGCATTTACAGAAGAGCAGTTTGAAAAATTACCGGCGATTAAAGAAAAAGCATTTAAGAACCATGTATATGATGTGGAATATCTTTCAAGAGAGGAAATTCTTAAGAAAGAACCAGAGCTGAATCCAGAGGTAAAAGGTGGATTATACATTCCAAGAGAAAGTATCATTGATCCATTCATTCTTGTACAGGCACTGGCAGAAAATGCAAATGAAAATGGAGTAAAATTCCTTTTAAATACCGAAGTAACAGATATTAAAGTAGAGGACGGAGCAGTAAAAGCGGTAGAAACAACAGCGGGAACGATTGAGACGGATTATGTGGTAAATGCAGCGGCATTACATTGTGATGATATCGCAGCAATGGTTGGAAAGGCAGACTATAAAGTAGTTGCAAGAAGAGGACAGTTCTATATTCTTGATAAGAACACAACCTGCAAGGTAAGCAATATCGTACTTCCAATTCCTACGAAAGTAACGAAGGGAAAACTGATGACACCGACGATCCATGGAAATATGCTGGTAGGACCTACCGCAGAAGATCTGGATGATAAAGTAGATGTATCAGTCACAACAGAAGGACTGAACAGTATCTATGCAGATGTAAGCAGGATGATTCCGAATGTAAATATCAGGGATACCATCACACAGTACAGTGGACTCCGTCCGAACCGTAATCCAGAAGGGCTTCATGTAGATACCTATGAGGACCTGAAAGGATATGTCAATCTGTCAGGTGTCCGTTCTACCGGACTTACCTTATCGGTATCTATGGGAAAATATGTGGTAGAAAGATTAAAAGGAATCGGATGTGAACTTACATTCAAGGAGAATTATAAAGCTGTAAGAAAAGGAATTCCAAGATTCCATGAACTGTCCAGAGAAGAACAGGAAAAACTTATTGCAGAAAATCCCGCTTATGGAACAATTGTATGTCGTTGTGAAACCATCACAGAAGGTGAAATCTTAGATGCAATCCATCGCCCGTTAGGTGCAAGAACGGTTGATGCAGTAAAGAGAAGAGTAAGAGCCGGAATGGGCAGATGCCAGGGCGGCTTCTGTGGACCAAAAGTAATCGAGATACTGGCAAGAGAACTGGATATTCCGACAGAAGAAGTAAATAAGAACCTGAATGGATCTTATATGGTAGTAGGAAAGAATAAATAGCTGGCAGAGGCAGTAGGAAAGGAGAATTCATATGTATAATATTTCGTGTGATGTAGCAATCGTAGGAGGTGGACCGGCCGGACTGTCTGCTGCTGTAGCTGCAAAAAAAGAAGGCGCAGAAAAGGTTTTAATCATAGAAAGAGATGAAAGTATCGGAGGTATCTTACAGCAGTGTATTCATCCGGGATTTGGCCTTACATACTTTAAAGAAGAGCTTACCGGACCGGAATATGCCGGAAGATTTGCAAAAGAAGCAGAAGAACTCGGAGTAGAGTACCTTCTTAATTCGATGGTATTAGAAGTAGAAGAAGATGCCGGACAGGTAATCTGTATCAATAAAGAATATGGAATGACAGCAGTATCCGCAAAAAGTATCATTCTGGCAATGGGATGCAGAGAGAGAACACGTGCAAATATTATGATTCCGGGCGCGCGTCCGGCAGGTATCTACACTGCAGGTTCTGCACAGAGACTGGTAAATCGTCAGAATGAAATGGTAGGAAAGAAAGTGGTTATCTTAGGTTCCGGTGATATCGGGATGATCATGGCACGTAGAATGACGCTGGAAGGAGCTAAAGTTCTGGCGGTGATTGAGCTCATGGACTTTCTGGCAGGACTTACAAGAAATAAAGTACAGTGTCTGGATGATTTTGGAATACCGCTGTATCTGTCGCACACAATTACAAAGATTGACGGATATCAGAGAGTAAAAGGTGTATATTTTGCCAAGGTTGATGACAAGAAGAAACCGATTCCGGGAACAGAAGAATATATTGAATGTGATACGGTACTGTTATCGGTAGGGCTGGTTCCGGAGAACGAATTAACAAGAAAGGCTGAGATTCAGATGTCACGGGTAACAAACGGACCGGCAGTAAACCAGTATATGCAGACTTCGGCAGCCAATGTATTTGCCTGTGGAAATGTTGTACACGTCAATGATCTGGTTGACAATGTAAGTAAAGAAAGTCAGAAAGCAGGAAAGTTTGCGGCAGAATATGCGAAAGGAACGATTCCAAAAGCAGTAAAATCAGTGGAAAATGTGCCGGGTGAGAATGTCAGATATCTCTGTCCGCAAAGAATTGCAGTTCCGGAAGAACCGGAAAAGGTATCATTATACTTCAGAGTACTGCATCCGGATCAGAATGTAACGATTGTTGCAAAATCAGGAGACAAAGTGCTGGCATCTAAAAAGGCAAAAAGAGTAAATCCTGGAGAAATGGAACATATTGATTTTAATACAGACGGTATTACAGAAAATGTAACTGTAGAAGTAGTAAAGGAGGCATAAGAACATGAAAAAAGAGATTATATGTACCGTATGCCCAATGGGATGTCATATCATGGTAGAAGGAGAAGGGGATCATATTACTTCGATTGAAGGATATACCTGTAAAAGAGGAGAACAGTATGCTTCTACAGAATTTGCCCATCCTGTCAGAATTTTGACAACAACGATAAAAACGGACAGTGGAAAAGCGCCTCTTGTTCCGGTACGTTCAGAAAAACCGATTCCGAAAGAAAAAGTTATGGATTGTATGGAAGTGATCAGAAAGAGCGAAGCAAAAGTTCCGGTGCATGTATATGATGTACTGGTAGAGAATATCTGCGATACAGGAATCAATATTGTAGCGACAGGAAATGTGGAGTCGTAGATTCTGAACTGTAATGAAACTGCAAAAATTTTCAAATTTGTTAATAATAATGTAAATTAGATAAAAAAAGAAGAAGTTCCGATGCAGTGTGAAAGAGACAGGCATCGGAACTTTTTCGTTATAATTCAATTTTCTTCAACATATGATCCACGAACACCTTTGCATGCTCCACATCCAGATCATCCGGATGAGTAAGTGCAAGATCGAAATTCTGGATAAAACGGTCGATCTGGTTGTTATTCTCGTCAGTTCGCATGGATTCATACTTCATACGTACCTTCTGCGGCATCTTTCCCTGACAGATAAAATATCCAAGATAATCGTTGTCTGCTTCGATCCAGGCACTGACGCGTCCGGCAATATCCTTATAATATTCCGGGGAATCCCCCATTCCGCAAGTTCCGAATAAAGCGATCTGTTTGCCGCTTAAGTCACTTAAGAAGTCACTGACCTCCATACTGCAGCTTCCGCGGTGCACGCAGAATCCGATGAAGTAGATATTGGCTTCCGGAATCGCCTTATCTGTATCGATATCGATCAGATCTTTGGAATTGCCGGGAAGGCGCGAGAAGATAGATGCAGCAATTTTCTTTGTATTTCCAGATTCACTCTGATATAAAACAAGATAATCCAACATAAGAATTCCTCCTAGTTTTTGCGTTTGCTGATGGTCACAATTTATTGTACATCAGGATTACATTGAAATTTCATGAGTTACATATAATGGCCGCCGCTGTAACCGCCCGGGGCACCGCAGCACATTCCGCCGCTGCAGCATAAGTTGCAGACGATGTTGGCAATACATAATTTTACACACCAGTCACTTCCACCGCCGAAGGTGGTGGTATACGGATTCTGGCGTTGGCGGTACCAGCTTCCGCCACTTTCAAACTGGTTAACTAACATCTGGTATTGATAGTTGGCTGGTTCCATGCGGAGCGCTTCTTTGGCATGCTGAATGGCCGTTGCATTGTTGCCGAGACCGGAATTGGCAATCGCACTGTAGTAATACCACTGGGCAGTATGCTCGTTGATTCCGTTTAATACGTTCAGTGCTTCCTGATACCGGCCGTTGTTGATGAAGTTGGCAGCAGCTCTTAAGTGAAGATCCTGCTCACTTTCCTGACCTGCATTACCGGTCTGTTGGTATTCTCCGTAGAAGCCGCGGAACGGACCATATCCATTCTGGCTATATGGACCGTAATTCCCGGAAGAGCCGTATTCCCGCTCTTTCATGATCTGCTGATAGGCCTGCTGGACTTCTTTGAATTTCGCCTCTGCCTGATCCTTGTTCGGATTATTGATATTGGCATCCGGATGATATTTTCGGCTGAGGTTACGATATGCTTTTTTTATCTCGTCATCAGAAGCATCACGGGATACTCCTAAGACACTATATGGATCTGTCATTGTTCTTGATCTCCTGTTGTTGAATTATCTGTGTCAGGATGTGGATTATCATTCGTGGTTCTACCGGCAGTGGAATTGCCGTCAGCAGTATCTGCAGCGTTGTGTGTATTCTTGCCGGCGAGTCTTTCGGATGTTACGGCAGTGTATCTGCTCCATACTCCGGAATAGAGAACGTTCCGCAAGATCTCTGCATGCAGCAGTATCGGAAGCTGTTCGAATTCCCTGGAGCATTCCGACATCATAAGCGTCAGAAGGCTGCGGCAGTCATCTGCAAATGCAGGATCGTCCAGGTATGCCTTTCTGAATGGATTATAGCTGCCGGATTTGATGTCTTTTTCGACATCATCGTAGGCATCCATCAGATAGATGAATTTTCCGAGGAAGAATCCGATCTTACGAAGAGAGGATTCCCATTCATCGTGGCAGTATGCAAAAATCTCAGCCATGATATTGCCAAAAAGTCCGGACATAAGATCCAGATTCTGTTCATTTTCTGCCTCATATTTTGAGATTTGGGCGAGATTTTCTGAGATGATCTTACATTTTACGGGATATAATTTTTCAATCTTCTTTATCTTTGAATGCAAAAGTTTTGCGGCAACAAAAGCTTTCTTCCTGTGTTCGTCTGACCAGTCATCTTCACACTTATAATAAGATAACAGCATGTTGATGGCTGCGGCATATTCAGTAAATTCATTGGTCTTTGCCGCATGCTTTTGCATGGGATGTGCAATACAACGGACCATCTCTGTCTTCGTGTCCGGTTCATAAAGACCGGTGAGCAGGATCACAAGAAATGTCATATCAAAGGATAAAGTCACCTGACCTCTTCTACCATAACATTCTTTTAAGACTTTGCATAGTCCACAGTAATAAGAATGATAGACATCATAATCTTTGAATTTCATCTCGGCTTTGTTGATAGAAATATAACCAAACATGGGAACTCCTTAGCTTCGTTTGATAAATCTGGTGTTACACTTCGGGCAGCGGATCTCAATCTTGCCTTTTCCTTTTGGAACACGGATTTTCTGTTTGCATGACGGACATTTGTAAATGTGGTGTGTCTTGCGCTGTGTTATCATGTTGCGCTGCCTGTAGAAAAATGTTCGGATGCCGCGTGTCATCTGCAGATATTTCTGATTCTCGGCGGCTCGTTTGTAAGTATTTTTGGAAAACATCCGGAAATAAGAATAGATGATACCGGCCCATGCCAGCCAGGAAAGGATTCCCCGATGCGTCCATCCTGCGATAAGCATAAGGATCAGGGATCCCCAGATGGTAAATTTGCCAAAGGAATCAACACCATATCTTCCGTACATAAAACGTATAAATCTGTCTTTTAGTTTCAATTCATTCACCTCTTAAAATAGTACTTGCAATATACAATTAATCATACGCCGGGAATAGGAAAAATCAATAAACAGAGTATTAAAATTTCTAAAGATTTTAGATGAGAAAAGTGCAGAAACTGTGGGGATGTGTTAAGATAAGAATGTTAATTTCGTAGAACAGGGTTGATAACGGGGAGGAGGCAGAATATGCAGAATCTGACGGAGCTGATCAGAGAAGATATGAAACCGGCACTTGGCGTGACCGAGCCGGGAGCTATCGCATTTGCCGTGGCAAGTGCGAAGAAATATACGGAAGGTAAGATTGTAAATGTACATGTGGCATTGAATTCCGGTATGTACAAGAATGCATTTACCTGTGGAATTCCTAATTCGGAGAGATTCGGCAACTATTATGCGGCGGCACTTGGGGCGGTAGCGGCAGATGCGGAAAAAGGACTGGAATCGCTGGCAGATATCACACCGGAAGATGATGAGAAAGCGGCGCAGATGGTGAGCGACGGTCTGGTGGAAGTGGTTATGGATCATGTCGGATCCGAGATCACGATCGATGCCGTGGTGACAACGGAGAATAACCGGTGTAAGGTGATGATCCGGGATGCACATACGAATATCGTAAAGATAGAAAAAGACGGCATTGTAATATTTGAGACAGAAGATAAGATGTACAGGGATGAATCCCGGAAAAAGCAGGCACGTCCGGTAATTCATGGATATTCCCTGGCAGAGATTCTTCGATATGTAAATACAGTTCCGGTTGAAGAGGTTGCGTTTATAGAAAAAGCGTATACGATGAATCTGGAATTATTAAAAGAAGGACTGGCTTCGGACAGGGCAGTGTTCGCAAAGAAACTTTATCGTGAGAATGGCAGCCGGATCATATCCAGGGATGCACTTAAGACGGCACAATTACTGTGTAACGGTGCGATAGAGGCCAGGGTTCTGGGCCTTTCCAGACCGGCTATGAGCATTACCGGGAGCGGTGCACACGGAATCATTGCGACGATGCCGTTGTATGCGTACCGGCATGCCAATGAAGATAAGACGGATGATGAGACCCTGTGGAGAGCAACTGCACTCAGCTATCTGATTACAATGTATATCAAAGAGTACTCAGGAAGATTATCGGCATTTTGCGGCTGCGGGATTGCAGCCGGAACCGGGATGGCCTGTGGACTGGCATATCTGCAGGGAGCGGATGGAGAAAAACATACAAAAGTGATTCAGAATATGGCAAGCGGTCTGACCGGAATGATCTGTGACGGAGGCAATCACGGATGTACGATGAAAGGGATCGTGGCAGTAGATGCAGCATTCCGTGCAACAGATATGGCAATGGATGATATCTGCATAGAAAATATTCATGGAATCAACGGCAGGACCCCGGAAGCAACTATGAAGTACATGGGAATGATCGCATCCCCAGGAATGACAGGGACGGAAAAGACGATCGTAGAGATTATGGAATCGAAAAAGTAAAGAAAATAGAACAGCACAGGGAGGAATCGAATCCGGAATGAGAAATGAAAATGCAAACAATGAAAGAAAAAAACATCACCGCGGAAGAAGGCGGAAGAAAAAAGGGAATATAATCGCCAATGTGATTCTAGTGATCGCACTGATCGTATTCTGTGTGTCGGGCTTTCAACTGTTTAAGATCGGAAAAGGTTATCTGGATGGAAGAAGTGAGTATGATAAAGTGCGGAAACTTGCGGTGACGGATGATGAGAATAAAAATGATAAAGAGAAAAATCATAGTGAAGACGGAGATGATACATTTTCCGTTGATTTTCAAAAACTGTTGGAGATCAATCCGGATACGATCGCATGGATCAGATTCCCGAATGAGCCGAGTCAGATCAATTATCCGGTTGTTCAGGGAACGGATAACAGTAAATATCTGAAGAAAACATTTTCGTCTAACGAAAATACGCTGGGAGCAATCTTCCTGAATGTTGACAATCAAAAGGATTTTTCGGATAAAAACTCTGTAATATATGGACATAGAATGCGGGACGGTTCGATGTTCCGTCACCTGCAGGATTATGATACCCGTGAATTCTGGAAGAATAATCCATATTTTTACATATATACCGTTGATGGAAGAATTCTGAAATATCATATTTATTCGGCAGGACAGGTAGTCGACACTTCGGAATCGTATCAGACAACATTTGAAACAGATGAAGAATATCAGGAATTTTTGAATATGACGCAGAGTACTTCTCTGTATAATACCGGCGTGGAAGTGACAACGGCAGATACGATCGTTACATTGTCAACCTGTACCAGTGCCAGTGATAATCACCGGTTTGTTGTAAGAGGGGTAAAAGAGGAGGAGACGAAACAGTGATGAAGAAAGAATATACCTATGAAGTAGGAGATGTGGTAACAATGAAAAAGCCGCATCCATGTGGAAGTAAAGAATGGGAGATACTAAGGGTTGGAGCAGATTTCCGACTGAAATGTATGGGATGCGGACATCAGATCATGATCGCCCGCAAATTGGTAGAAAAAAATACAAAAGATTTGAAGAAAAAGGCTTGAAAGAATCGAGACTTTATGGTAACATAAGAACTCGTGATACAATAATTCTGTCCTAAAATAGAGACAGGAATCCTTGCTCCCACATAAGATGAGCGGGGGCCAAAAGACCAGAAGGAGGTGCAAGACGACATGAACAAATATGAATTAGCTGTTGTTGTCAGTGCAAAAATCGAAGACGACGAAAGAGCTCAGGTAATCGAAAAGGTGAAAGCATTAGTTGAACGTTTCGGTGGACAGATCTCTGACGTTGATGAATGGGGTAAGAAGAGATTAGCTTACGAGATTCAGAAGATGAAAGAAGCATACTACTATTTCATCCACTTCGAGTCTGATGCTGAGACTCCAAGCGAAATCGAGCAGAGAATTCGCATTATGGACAACGTTATCAGATTTTTATGCGTTAGACAGGATGCATAAGCAGGAAGTAGAGGTATAATATGAATAAAGTAATTTTGATGGGACGCTTGACAAGAGATCCTGAGGTAAGATATTCACAGGGTGAGAATTCTACAGCGATCGCAAGATATACATTAGCTGTAGACCGCAGATTCAGACGTAACAATGACGGAGAGCAGTCGGCCGATTTTATCGGATGCGTAGCTTTCGGAAGAAGTGCAGAATTTGCTGAGAAATATTTCCGTCAGGGATTGAAGGTTATCGTAACCGGACGTATTCAGACAGGAAGCTATACCAATAAAGAAGGTCAGAAAGTTTACACAACAGATGTTGTTGTAGAAGATCAGGAATTTGCTGAAAGCAAGGCAGTAAGCGACGCAAATGCAGGAAGTTTCCGTGCGGCAGCTCCATCACCGGCTCCGGCACCAGCCACACCAGTATCTGATGCAGGTGACGGCTTCATGAACATTCCGGATGGAATTGATGAGGAATTACCTTTTAATTAGGCAATAGTACCATGCTGTGGTACTTGCC
>OLSP01002776.1_pt1 | contig 13347 bp, 7 predicted proteins | sample 1672941 | NCBI WGS metagenome assembly OLSP01 (sample SAMEA3136739, study PRJEB25190) | human gut metagenome | reverse complement strand
TATGTCCCAGATGATGAGTGTCATCATTCAGAGCTGAGTAGGTATTTCCATTTTCGTCGGTATAAGTCTCATCCCCATTATCGGTATAGTTCATTCCATCATCTCCACGATATTCACAAGAATAATCTTTGTGAAGAATGTAATTAATCTCAATGGTATTTCCATCACTGTCAACTAATGTCATTGGTGAAGTAGAAAGGATATCGGAATCATCATTGCTGTCCGAGGATTTTGCAGAAGCATTTTCTTCTGTATCGGAGGAATCTGAATCTCCTCCTGACTTCTGACTGGCAGTATCTGTAGTTGCCTTATCAGAATCATCAGAAGAATCATCGGTCTGGTTTTCATTCTCCTGTCTGGTAAGTGAAGGATTTCCAGGATACGAAATATATTCTACAAATTTTCTGACGTCACTGATGTCATCTGCATCTTTTGCATATCCCACTGCCATATACAGGCTGTTTCCCTCTGAATAAATTGTCTGATAGCAGGCATCGTATGTGTCATTGCATTTGGCAATCCCTGTTTTGACATCCTCCAGTGAATATTTATAGATATTTACATAATCATTTCCGTTCGTATAGCTTGCATAGGTACCTTCCGTATCTGCTTTTTCCCATTCAGATCCAGCCGGCGGCTGTGTATAGAAATCGTTATTTCCTGCTGCCATAACCGTTGCAGCTGAAAAAATCCCAAGTGTTGCTACCGTCATAAGTGTCATAAATTTTGTCTTCATCGTGGATTCTCCTAGAATTTTATTTTCTACATCTGTAGAAGTTAATTGTATTCTACAACTGTAGAATACAATTGTCAATTCTTTTTTCTATATTTTTTTATCATCTCAGTTTAATTTCTATTTTTCCTTCCACTGGGCTATATAAATCCAGAGGATCTTCATCACTTTCATAAACACGTCCTTCGCCTTCTCCGTAAGTATCTTCTATTCCAGTTTCATATTTTTTATATGTTGTGCTGTTTTTTTCTTCTTTATTTACATATAATTCTAATGTCACCGTTTTAGCATCTGGCGAAATTCCTTTGTATTTTGTATTATTTCTGCTTTCTTCAAACACAGTCTCTGCGTCTCCATAATTTGTCATTCTATAAAGCCCCTGATTTCCTTTATCGTCGGTTCCTATTAAATAATAATCTTCATATTCTTTATTATCCAAATTTCCATAAATTGTACTTGCCAAATCGTTTAAGCTCATTTTTGAAATCGTCAGATTTTGATTTGGAGATATCTTTATTTTTTTATTCACATTTACATTTATGGTATTCTTCTCCAGTTCTTCCCAATTTGATGAAAATTCAAAAATATAGTCATCCGTATCTGCAGTATCCATTTCTGTTGAATAAAATAACCATACTTTCATTTTTATATCTGCTGTATTATCTTTAATAGTTGTATCTTCCAACCTATAATGACAAACCTGACCATCTGTTCCGTTCTCCTTTTTCTCCAGAGCATATGTTCCATCTAACTGTGCTGCTTTTCCATTTATCTCCACTTTTGTTAGTAGAATAGTCTCCTTTTCTTTTGAATCATTTATATTGTCAGATATTGCCACCCATAAATTCTCCTTATCAGCAGCAATTTCATCTAACGTAATAGAAATTCCATTTTTAGTAATCGTTTTTCCAACACTATCTATATATGATTCTACATTTTCATTAATCCCCAATGCCGTTTGAATCCACGAAGTAATCTGTTCCCAGGCCGCCTTTATCTCATTCGGATGTCCCAATCCTCCTAACAATAATGCTATTACAACTCCTGATGCAATCTTTGCTAATTTTAATTTCAAATTAACATTTCGCTTTTCCCATGGCAAGGAAGCTTCATAAACAAATTTTTCATCTATTTCTCCCATCAGATCCAAAAAATTGTTTTCTTTTTTCATATGATTTCTTTCACCTCTTCCCATAATCTGTTTCTGCTTCGAAAAAGACTGGATTTAATTTTAGTCTCAGAGCATCCATGTCTTTTTGCAATGTCTTTAATATTATCCATATACCAATATCGCCTGACAAAAATATCCCTGTCTCCTGCTTTTAAATCACTTAAAAATTTTTCTAAAATATTCAAAATTTCCTTTTTCTTTATATCCTCTTCCACATAATCCTTTATTGTATTTTCCAGTTTTTCCACTTCACCACAAATATCCATCATATGTGTATCTGCTCTTTTTGAAGCATTTTTCTTTCTGAAATTGTCCAATGCCAAATTTCTGGTTATTTTTCCAAGAAATGCAGATAATTTTGTTGGCGTTTTAGGCGGAATCTTATTCCACGTTATCAGCCACGTATCATTTACGCATTCTTCTGAATCTTCTGTGTTATATAAAATATTCCATGCAATCTTAAAGCAAAATTTTTCGTACTTTACTTCTACCTGGCGAATTGCATCTTCTGATCTTTCTAAAAATAAATTTATAATATGTATATCTTCCATATCACATTTCTCCCCTGTATATTAGTGTTTTTATGCAGATAGGTTATTTGCAGTGTGCCATATTAATGTTTTCTATTATATAGAACGTATTTTTTTCTGTTTGGTTGCACTTTTTTTATAAATTTTTTTGTTACCATAATTCCATTATCACTATAACATATTATCTAATCATTCTTCTCTCCCTGGTCAACTATTAATATCGTAATCTACTTCTGCAAATAAAGCTACATGCAAAAAATGAAAAAAGGAGCTGCCATTCCATGTGTATTCATGAAAGGCAGCTCCTGCTTGAATCATTTTTATTTAACTACTACTTTTACTTTTTTTCGGATCTTTCCAGATTTCACTGTGATATAGGCTGTTCCCTTTTTCTTTCCGGTGATCACACCCTTGGAATTTACCGTTGCGATCTTCTTATTTGAAGAACTGTAGGTAACTTTCTCCTGGGAAGTGATCGGGCTGATGACCGGTTTCAGCGTAAGTTTTTTATTCCTTGCAACGGTCACGCTTGATTTCAGTCCGGTGATCTTTGTTGTTCTTACTGTTGTTTTTTGCACAGTAACGGAAATGACCTGTTTCTTGCCGCTGGCCAGTGTAATGGTCACTTTGGCTTTTCCGGCTTTCAAGCCTTTCATCGTTCCCTTGCTGTTTACAGAAACGATTTTCTTATTGCTGGAAGTCCAGCTTTTAACGGAATCACCCTTTGCAAGTCTAGAAACCTTTATTTTGGAAGTAGACTGTTTTACTTTCAGCTTAATGCTGGTAGCCGTTACCTTGATCGTGGGTGTCAGTTTTTTGCCGACGGTCCTCTTTTCCTTGCGGCCCTTGTTGCTGGTACGCATCTGTACAGCCGGTGAAAATACCGTGGCTGCAGAGATCGTTTTCCATGGTCCGAACACCTCCGGTACTTCTGTAGGTGTTGGTGTCGGAACGTTTTCTTTCCGCTGTATGGTAAGAAGATAGTCTGTTTTTCCGCTTCCAGCAGCTGTTACCGTGATCTTCACCTGTGCTTCGCTTGCATCTGTTTCCCAGTATACATTTACACGTTTCGTTTTTCCGTTTGCCACAACCGGCATGGATACTTTCCCAACACCTTTTACTTTCTGTACCGTTACCGTGGCATCCCCATCTGAAGGTTCCACATAAAGGCGGAGGAACTTTTCCTTATTTTCCTCTTTGTCTGCAAGATACGAAACGGTATAGCTGGTTTTGGTGCTGTCAAATACCGGTGATACTGTAAGATATTTTGAAGTATCTGTAAAAGTATTGCTGGTACTTACCACCAGGTTTGCCAGGGAGGAATTTCCAAGCCCGCTGGTAAGGTGGAAGATATAATCCCTGCTCTTTCCGTTCAGTGTTGTTTTAACCGTAACATCTGCCTGTCCGGATCTTACATCTGCCACATAAGTTCCATTGGAAGCTTTTCCGTTGACAGTCAGGGTACATCCGGCAGGTGCTTTAAATGTCAGGGTCACTTTTGTAGCATTTTCAGCAACCCTTAAGGTATGCTCTTTTTCCGAACGCTGGAATGCTTTTTCCCAGCTGACCCGGCCAGTATCTGCTTCTGCTGATACACTGTCAAGGTAAGCTCCATTTGTTTCCAGTGCCATCAGATAACAGGAGTCATTCTTATAATAAAGTGTCCCATCCCTGTCTACGCAGATCGGACTGATGCAGTACTCCTGCTGTGCGAGTACCGGACGGAAGAGTTCTTTCGGTTTTCCGGAAGTCTGGCCCGGCTCATCTGTCAGCATATAGATACCGCCAGGTTTTGCATTGTAGGTAAAATACAGATAAACACGTCCATCCGCTTTGCCATCTCCATTAAAGTCCTGGTTTTCATAAGCGGTCGAAAGAAGCGGTGCTGCCTGCGGATATCCCGGGATAGAAACTTTATATGCAAGAGAAAGACCGGAAGCAGATTCTGTCAGGACATCAAAATGGTGTCCCCCATCCGCATTGTACTGTCCGCCGTTTCCGCAGACACCTACATAGATTCTTCCTTTATAGACGACCGGTGTGGATGTTGCCGCACCGCCCAGGTTATAGCTTGCCACTGCACCGAAAGTACCATCTGCATTCATGGCAACCCGGTAGAGATAGCCGCCTTTGGTCGTAAAATAAACATATCCGTTGTTATAAACAATGGTGGATCGGATATCGCCGATCATGTCCGTGCGCTTGTCGATCAGCTGTCCGGTGTGCGTATTAACTGAATACAGGATAGAAGTATAGGCATCACCGGCCCCGTCATCAGAACCAAACACCAGATAATTTTCGGACGCATAAGCACCTGTCCAGTAAAAACCGCCCTTATGGTTATATTTCCAGGTACAGTATTTTATCTCATCACCTTTTGACGGGTCTTCATCTGTAACAGAAAGGCAGAAGTAAGAACCAGGGGTTGTATCCGAAGTCCAGGTTCCGGTATAAATATATCCATCCTTATAGGTGATCGGGGAAAGGGTCTGGCCTCCCAGGCTCTCACTGATCCAGAGGGATTTTAAAGAAGTGGCACTCAGTGCCTGGATCTGTCCGCCGCCGATCTGTGCAAAAAGCATTCCTTCCGCATAAGCAAGCGGGATCATGGCATACTGCATATTTCCGTGCATCTGTTCACTGGTCTGCACGATATCCCCGGTATTTTTATCTATTTTATAGATGAACTGTCCGGATGCCACGTAAAGATAGCCGCCCAGGATCAGTGGAGGGGTAAGTGCTGCATCCCATCCCTTTGCATCCAGATGCAGGGACCATTTCTGCACCGTTGTATCCTTGCCGGTCGGCGTGGAGGTATTGGTGATCCCGTTGTTTGTTTCACTGTTCCGGTAACTGCTCCAGTCATTATCCGTGATCTCTGGCTGCGTTGCCGTCTGCTGTTCCAGTTTTACCTGGATCTCTGTTTCCTCACCTACCGTAAACTTCTCTCTTCTGGAGATGTATCCATGTCGTGACACATTCCAGGTATACTCATCCCCGTAATAAAGAGAATCATACACAGAAGCATCTTTGGAAGGTTCCACACGCTCCCCTTTAGAATCATATACACTGACCACTGCATCCGATGGATCTGTTACAAAAGTGATCGAGGACTTTGCTTTTTTATGTACGGTGATCGTATAGGTTCCTGTGGAAGTATAAGTGATATCCTGATAAGCCGGATCCTGATAAGTCCCGTCTTCTTTCATCTGGAAGGTGATCCTGGTCTCAGAACCGTCAAGAGGAATCTCAATGGCATTGCTGCCGGATACTGCCTGTCCGTTTACGGTAAGGCCATACCACTTGTCATTAAAGGCTTTTGCAGAAACTTTTACAGATTCTGTATTCTCACCCACTGTCACATCATAATCCCTGGTGATACCGGCACTGTCAAATTCTGAGATCAGGTTTTTGGCCATGTCCGTGTCCGAGGGAAGGTAACAGCCGATCATGGAAAGATCCAGCCTCCGGAGCACTACGATCTTGTAAGTCTGGCTGTCTGTGGCTGTACCGGCTGTTACTGTGTAAACAGCCCTTTTTCCATTATCCTTTGTAAAAACATTTGAAAAATTATAACGTTTTCCATCGGTATATCCGGTTGCAATGATCTCACTCTCAACCGTCTTTCCATCAAGATCGCAGGCAGATAACCGGATCGTTGATCCCTCCGGCGCATCGGCCCCCAGATCTGCCGTTACATAAAATCCGGTAGAATTATAACTGGATCCGATCTCAACGGTATAGGTTTTCCCGCCATAAGTTTCATCCAAATCTTCCCTGCGGCTGATCTCCAGAGGATCCTTAACGCCATAGCCGGAATACACACTGAGATCCTTGAGATATTCTTTCGTACTGTTCTCCCCGGCAAATGGAGCATCCTCAAAGGTAAGTTCTGCAGAATCTTCATCGTCAGAGCCGTCCATGACCAGTTCTTCCTGATCCTCGCCGTTAAATTCCCCCTTTGAGAATTCCGCATCTTCTGGTTGCTCTGTTTCCGGTTCTTCTGTGATCTCCACGTCACTGTCTCCCGGCTCTTCTGTGATCTCGGTCCCTTCCTGGACATCCGGCTGTGCTTCCGTCTCTGCTGCCCCGGAAGAAAAATCACTTTCCATGGATATGTCGGCTCCATAGACTGGAGCTGTCCCTGCCAGCATACTCACCGACAGAAGGACTGCCAGCCATTTTCCTAGTCTTCCTTTCATCTGATGTTTACCTCCCTTTTTTTACTGCTGAAGCAGTGGATTCCTGCTTTTTATTTTTCTGAAACTGCGTCTCGCTCCTGTCCACAGGAGCAGGTACAAAACTCCTGCCAGTGCAAATAAGGATAGAATCCTGGTAAAGAGTTTCATGTGCGTCCAGGTGTCTGTTACTTTACTTCCTACCAGTTCTGGGATACTTTTTCCTTCGTTTTTGGAGGAAGCGGATGCTGTCCCGGATGTAGTCTCTTTTTCTTTGCTTTCAGTCAGTTCTTCTGTGGATGACTCTTCTGTTTTCTCTTTTGTTTTGTCTTTTACGGCATCCGCTTTTTTGCTGCTTTTCTTTTCACCTGATGTACCGGAACCGGAGCCTTTTTTCTTCGTACCTGCATAAGCCGTCAGTTTCTTTTCCTTGTTTTCGTCTGTGCTATCCAATCCGTTTTTTCCGGATGCCGTACCTTTTCCGCCAACCGTTTTCAGATTTGTAAGGGATCCTTCCCCATTATTGCCTTTGCCCGGGACTCCGGCTTCACTTTTATTTCCACCATATCCGGGTCTATGGGCGATCGAACCGGAATTTCCATTGCCCCCATTTCCCGCTGTCCCGTTATTCTTCTTTCTGACATCAGGGATCCGGATCACCAGCGGACTGCTTACATTGCCCGCAAGGTCTTTCACCACGATCACCACATCTTTTTCACCTTCTGACAGGCCTGTAATGGTCAGGGTATCGCTTCCTTTCAGTACTTCTCTTCCCTCTTTTGAGGTATCCGGGGTCTGTACTTTCGCACCGGCCTCTATAACACGGTAATAGCATTGTCCCCTTTCACTGGTCTTATATACTACTGAGGCCTGGTCCACGGATATCCTGCTCGCACTGATCTTTTTCAGTTCCGGCGGGGTCTGGTCCGTAATCCCAAGTGTCAGGTAATAATCCCTCCGGGTGCCGTCCTGTGCGGTTACCTGCACCCGGACCATAGCTTCCTTTTCCTGGTCTCCGAAATGGATCTTCCAGTAAACATGCCCCTTTCCATCGTTGCTTTTTTTGATGGTCTCATCTTTTTCCACGGTAGAATGCTTCACTCCGCTCAGCGCATAGATCTTGACCGTGGCATGTTCTTCTTCCGCTGTCAGCCAGATGTTCAGGCTCTGGCGTTCCCCGTCATAAACCGCCTTGTATCTGTCACGGTCCTTGTTTAATGCGGGATCTAGTTTTAAGATCCCTTTTCCCCAGGTATCGGAACTGGATATATATAATTCTTTCAGATCCGCATTGCTGCTTTTAACTTCCGGAGTGACGGTCGGTTTCGGTGTAACAGAAGGCTCCGGCGTAACAGAAGGCTCCGGCGTAACGGAAGGCTCTGGAGCTGCCGTCGGTTCCGGCGCAGCGGATGGTTCCGGAGTGGCAGTTGGCTCTGGTGCAGCAGTCGGTTCCGGCACAGCGGTTGGTTCCGGTATCTGGGTCGGCTCCGGTTCTGCAGTCGGCTCCGGAACGGCGGTAGGTTCTGCGGGTACCGATGGTTCTGCCGGCGTTTCCCCTTCCGAACTCTCTGTGCTGTCTGCTGCATAAACTTCCCTGACAAAGATCGCATCTGTTTCTGGTGCAGCCCCTCCTGCCAGAAGTCCTGCAGAAAGGGTCCCGATAATAAATTTGTTAATGATCGGTCTCTTTAAATTGTTTTTTTTCATTACCAGTCCCCCCATACTTCGCCGTTATCCCCGACACCCAGATCTGCTCCGGAATACAGGGTAAAGCGAAGCCTTACTTCGTCACCGTCTGCCGGGAAATAGCCCGACATTCCAATGTTCATATATTCACCGTTTACAAAATACATCCAGCCGGAATTCATGGTAAAATCAAATTCTCCCAGCCAGTTGGCATCATGCCCGGACAGCTGGCAGTTTACTTCTGTCAGATGCGCCATCAGGTCATCCGGGATCGAAGCTCCGGAAGTGATGCCGCCGCGTCCGATAGCTTTCAGGTAAAAACCTCCTGTTGCACTTCCATCATTCCTCCAGTCAAACCCGCTGTTCTGCAGAAGCCTTAAGACCACGGAGGAAAGCTGTTCGCCCTGATAAAAGTCGATGGATGTCGCCGGCAGGATTGTCCCAAGTCCGACAGTCCCCGCCTCAATGCTGACCGTGATGGAGCCGGCAGGTTCTTCCTGGCTCTCATCCCCTTTATAGATGGTAAACGTTGGAAGTGTGGTACTCCATCCCTCATCATCCGTTGCCTTGATATCCACAGTGTTGCTGCCCTCATTCAGATCCAGACGGTAAGCCAGGATTCCCGGCGAAGGCTCCCCTTTTGAAGAAAGTCTTTCACCGTTTCCATATACTTCCAGTGCCGTAGAGGATAAGCTGTTCCCGTACCAGTCTACCGCCTGTACATAAAATGTACGGTACGCGGCATTTACCGTTTCCCCGTCAGTCAAGTCTGTGGCGATCGTTGGATAATGGTCTTCCTCCGGTTCCTGTGTCGGTTCCGGCTCCGGAGATGGCGTCGGCGTTGCACTGAGCGGTATCTGCGCCCCATCCTGGTTCCGGTCATCGTCCTGGTCCGGTGTCTCTTTCCGGCTGTCATCATCCTGGTCACCATTTTTGTCATAATGGATGGTATTGTCTTTGGAGCTGTCATTATCCTCTCCTGTAGAGCCGTCTTCCGGATCGGCATCCCCTTTTTGGGTATCTTCCTTCTGGCTGTCCGGTTCCGGTGTCTGGGAAGCTTCCGGCTCTGATGTCGGCTCCGGGGTGACAGTCGCCTGTGCCTCTTCCTTTTTCTTTTCCGGTTCTTCCTCCGGTTCATCTTCCAGGATCTGTGCCTGTTCTTCAAAGGAAGATTCTTCACCCGTGGAAGCATCTTCCTGGCTTCCGGCATAAGCATATCCCTTTCCAAGATAGCCCTTTAAGGAGCTTTCACTGTTCACCCCCTGTACCGGATTTTCACTTTTCTCCGGTTCATAGTTTTTCATTCCCAGAAATAATACTCCAGCAAAAAGCAGGAGACAGACAATAGCTGTCAGAAAGGAAAGCCGGTTATTCTTTTTTCTCTTTTTCATGGTCATTTCCTCCTTAATACAGCCTTTCTATATATTTCATGATCCAGTTTCCATACCAGCTTCTGGCTTTTTTCAGTTCTTTTTTCATCTTCTGCACGCACAGAGCGGTATCCTTTCGTTCTTCTTTTGATACAGCATGGGGACTGAACGCAGCCTTTTCCCCGATAACGCTTGTTTTCCGGTAACACTTCATGGCATCTTCCGAATAAAGCTCAGGGCCATGATAATAAAGAAGTCGCGCATATCCGGCCATGGCGCGAACCGCCTGGCGGTCATCTTCACTTTCAAACAGTTTTCTCCGTCTTCTGTTTGCGTGGATGCGGAGCACACAGACCGTAAAGATAAATATCAGGCAGAAGAGGTCAAATACCGCAAGCAGGAGGATCAGAAGCTTTTCGATTCCGAACAGTGCCAGTTTTAAGCTCCAGTGTGTCTGGATGTTCTCCTGTGCAGGCGGTTCGTCCTGTGCTTCCGGGATGGCAGCTGCTTTGGCTCCTTTTGCCTCCAGGCCTGCCGTGAGGTCTGCTTCCTCCATGACATTATAGTATTCCGGTGTCATTTCTACCGGTACCCATCCAAGGCCGTCCATATAGATCTCGGTCCAGGCATGTCCATTCTTTCCCGGGACTTCTATCGTATCCCCCGGGTTTTTATCTTTGATATCTTCCGGTGTGATCAGATAGCCTTCCACATAACGGGACGGGATCCCGTAATAACGGAACATCAGTGCCGCTGCCGTGGCATAATGGACACTGTGGCCGATCCTGGTGTTTGTCAGGAAGTCCTCTGCAAAATTCCCCTGTCCGGTATACGGATCGGCTGCCGTGCTGTAAGTCAGGTTCTTTTCCAGATAGGAACGGATCCTGCTGATCGCTGTATAGTAATCGGTATGCCCCTGTTCCCGGTTTCCACCGTCCCCCAGTTCTTTGCGGAACAGGGTTTCCAGTGCACCGGACAGCTTCGTATCCTGGCTGTACACAAATGCGTTGTAATAACTCTCATCATCACGGTAGGAATCCCCTTCATCCCTGGCAAGTGCCTGATAGACCCTTGCCCCCAGCACCGTAAAATCTTTTACCAGGTTTCCATTTGCCTGATAGTGATAGTTTCTTGCTCCAAAGAGTCCTTTTGCTTTTAACATACTGTCAGCAAACGGTGTCTCTTTCCTGTATCCAGCAGGCAGTTCTGTAATCTCATAAGGGGTATAGAGATAACGGCTGTCTGCCTTTTCATTTTTTATGTCCACTTCGGATACTTTGTCAGAAAGGGCATCATCATCTGCAAGTGCCCTTGCACGGCTTAGCTGAGTCTCCCCATAAAATCCATCCTGATGGAGCCAGTAAAAGAGCGTCCTCTGTTTATAGGCATCCTCCGTATCCAGGCTTTCCCAGGAAGAACCGTCATACACGCTTCCCACAAATCCTCTCAGGTAGAGAGAATCCGGATTTTCCATGGTAACGGAAAGTGCCGTATCGTCTGAGGCACTCCAGGCACCGCATTCTTTCAGCTTTCCATCTGGAAGGGTATTGATCTTTCCTTTTTTGTACCGCAGGCTGCTGATCCCGTCCAGGGCCTCTTTTTTAGCTTCTGTGACAAGTGTCGAGGAACCATAGTCTTCAGACGGCATAAACTGTTCCAGAAGGATCCCGGCTGCCAGCATTACGGCACATGTCAGGATGCTTCCTGTCAAAAATGCCCGGCTGCTCTCTGCCCGGTGGCGTTTCCTTCCAGAACGGGAAAGGATAAGATTCAGTTCCAAAAGGATCCCCATGTAAAAAATAACTCCTGTGCCTGCATCCGGTTCCATACTAAGGATTCCCGAAAGGACAGGAAGTACCAGAGCCCAGGCAAGCACCAGTAGATAAAACTTCAATTTCAGGATAAGGAATCCGCAGACTGCCGCTGCCATTCCAAGATAAATAAGGAATACCATGCGGGCGGCATCCCCTCCCTGTATCCCGGCAGTCTCAAACCTTTTGAGGTAAATTCCTGCCCGGCTTCCCAGGATGTCTGCCATATCATTCCAGTATAATGCCATGCCGTCTAAGAGCTGTCCATGGAACAGGAAGATCCCTGCGATGGAAACCGCTCCCATTCCCAGCCGTCCATAAAGCCCATATTTTCCCATTCTTTCTGTTGCAGTACAGAACACTGCCATAAGAAGCACGCTTCCCAAAATCGGTGCCATGCGTTCCTGCTCAGTAAGAACACTCATAAAAAGCAGGAGCCCTCCGCCTGCACTCAGCCAGATCAGTGCAGTTTCCAGCAGGATACCGGACAGTTGTTTTCCATATGCTGTTTTTGACTGTCTTTTGGATTCTGTGATCCGTATTTCCATAATACCTGTTCTCCTCCACTGTCTCTGCCGCCTGTGCCGCATCCTACGATAGTCACTTCTCCCTTTGCTGCCAGGAGTTCTGCTTCTTTGTCCTGCGGGTCGCCGGTTATATATACATAGTTTGCAAAATTCTGTATTCCCGGGTCTTTCAGATATTCCCGTACCGTGACCGGGGTCTTTGCATCACTTCCATAACGCAGGAAGCGGTACAGGATGTTTTCGCGGTCCTCCTCCGTGCGGATCTTTTCCAGCCGAAACTTCCCGCTACTGTGGTCATAGATCCCGGCCTGACAGGAGATCTTCTGCTCCATAAAACTCTGAAGGACTGCGGAAAAGACTTCCGCCACCGTTTCCGCACGCTGTGGATCCCGCTCTGCCTGGAACGCTTCTGCCAGAATCAGTACCGTATCATCCACCGGGAAGCTTTTTTCCCGGATCATAATGTCATCCAGCTTTCCGGACAACTTCCAGTGGATCTGCCGGATACTGTCACCGGAACGATATTCCCGGATATCATAAGTTTCTCCCGGATCATCCCCCGGGCGGCTTCCGGAATAGCGGAAACTTTCCATGTCGAATCCTTCCCTTGTAAAAAGGGAAAGCTCACCTTTTTGTCTTTCCGGCATTACAACGGTATAAGCGCATGTATCAGCCTTCCTTTTTAAAGAAAAGACACGGAAAAAATCCTGGCATTTCCAGTCAGAAAAACAAAATCTGATACAGCCGCACCAATTGCTTCCAGCCTCAAACCCGATGACCTGCTTTTCCTTTCCTCCCAGGGAAAAAGAAATCGGGATCACCCCTTTTTCCCCGGTAAAAAGATTTTCCCATCTGAGCACTCCTGCCCCGCCAAATACCGGCCATGCAGACTGATTTTCCAAATACATTTTTCCATGGAAACACTCCATTCTCTCTGATGCCTTTGGGAGATGCAGTTTGATAACGGCTTTTTTTCCGGACAAAACCACACTCCCTGCAGAAAAGATCAAAATAAGAACGGTGAGCAAAAGAACCGCTGCAAAAAGCCATGTGCCTGTAATTACTGCTGCTCCTGCCATGCAGACCAGCCACAAAAGCCACAGGATCCTGTTCTTTATCATCCTTCCACCTTCGGTTCCGGCACTTCTGACAGGATCTCCGAGAGGATCTCACGGGCAGTTTTTTCCTGATACCTTGCCTTGGAATCCAGGATCATCCTGTGTGCCGCAACGTCCTTGAATACCTCCTGCACATCCTTTGGAATGACATAATCCCTTTCTTTCATGTAGGCAGCTGCTTTTGCCATCCTTACCAGTGCCAGGGTTCCACGCGGGCTTAATC
>OLSP01002770.1_pt1 | contig 13386 bp, 11 predicted proteins | sample 1672941 | NCBI WGS metagenome assembly OLSP01 (sample SAMEA3136739, study PRJEB25190) | human gut metagenome | reverse complement strand
GCAGCGCTTCCACTGCCTGCCGGAATTCGGGGCATGCTCCTGTGTAATACCGCTGTTACTGTCTGTTAATACTGCTATTTTACCCATCTATATGCCTCATTTCTACTTTATCGCAAAAATCTTTTCCTTTATTGTACCTTATCTTTGAATTTGCTACAATATATTTTATAAAATTTTTATGTTTACAATAGTAGGTGCATTTGTTATAGTTTACTTGTATAGAATGTTTATTGGAACTGGAGATATTGTGGTTTTTGAACCTCAGAACAATATCCTATTCCGTATCATTCGGAAACTAAACTTATAAGGGGAGAGAAATATTATGTTTTGTACAAAATGTGGAAAACAGATTCCAGATTCAACTAAGTTCTGCCCATATTGTGGAGCAAATTGTTCACCGGAGCAGGATATTGCTGGTCAGGCAAGTTAGGTATTCAACAAGGCTGAGCAGGAACTTGGAAGTGCTTTTAATGAGGTAAAGCAGAGCTTTACAGGCAACAATAACAACCAGAATTATAATAATGGTTATAACAACATGAATAATGGTTCAGTTCCACCATATTCAGGTGAAAGATTAAAGGATGACAGAGGACTTCTTTCATACATACTTCTTTCAATTATAACTTGTGGAATCTACGGATATTATTTTATCTATAAGATGGCACATGATGTTAATATTGCCTGTGAAGGTGATGGAGAAAGCACATCAGGACTTGTAGCATTTATCCTTTTATCATTCATTACATGTGGAATCTATGCATGGTTCTGGTACTATAATCTTGGTAACAGACTTGCAGCTAACGGACCTCGTTATGGACTTTCAATCCAGGAGAATGGTACAACTGTTCTTTTATGGCAGATATTTGGTGCTTTTATCTGTGGAATTGGACCATTTGTTGCAATGCATATTCTTATCAAGAATTCTAATAAGATATGTAATGCTTACAACAGAGCACAAGGCTTAATGTAATGTGTTAATAATTAAAATGTTAATCCTGCTTTCAGGTGGTTTGGGCTGCCAGAGAGCAGGATTTTTTATTTTGCAATTGATAAAAGTTATAAAAGGTTATATAAACTTATATAGGAGGCTGCGCATGAATAATCCGTTTACATTATCATTTGGGAAAAAACCAGTGCAGTATATTTCGAGAATTGCACAGACAGAGAGAATAATTGGAGATTTTACAGCGGAAGAATCGCCTAATCAGATATATATGATTACAGGAGTAAGAGGTTCAGGAAAAACTGTAATGATGACTAACATTGCGTCAGAGATACGAAAACGGTCAGATGAATGGATAGTAGTTGAGCTTAATCCTAACCGTGATCTTTTACAGAGTCTGGCAGCAAAGATATATGCAATTCCAGAAATGCATGCAGTATTTGTTAAAGCAAAGCTTGACTTTTCAGTATTTGGACTGGGGGTAACAGTAGAGAATGCTGTTCCTGTTACTGATATTGAAAATGTTATTGAGATAATGCTTTCTCACATAAAACGTCTGGGGAAAAGGCTTCTTATAACAATTGATGAGGTTATTAATTCAGAGAATATTAAAATATTTGCAAGTTCATTTCAGATATTTTTAAGAGAAGAATATCCTATATATCTTTTGATGACAGGATTGTATGAGAATATATATGATTTACAGAATGAAAAGTCACTTACATTTTTATACAGAGCACCTAAGATTATATTAGAGCCGCTTAATTATACAGCTATTAAAAGCCATTACATGAGAATATTTGATATTAATGATGAAATGGCTGACAAGATGACACTTCTTACAAGAGGATATCCATTTGCGTTTCAGGTGCTTGGATATCTTTATTGGGATAATAGAAAAGATCATACACTTGAAGATATTATGCCAGAGTATGATCAGTATTTAGATGAATATGTATACAGTAAGATATGGGCAGAGTTATCATCTAAAGATAAGGAAATACTTAGCGTTATATCTGAGAGCGGTTATCAGTCAGTAAAAGATATTCGTGAAAAGCTTGACATGAAGCCAGAATTATTCTCTGTGTACCGTGACCGTTTAAAGCGAAAGGGCGTTATAGATACAAGACAGTATGGAAAAATAGCAATGGCACTGCCAAGATTTGAAGAATATGTAAAAAACAGATTATATTAATAACACCTTATTTCCTGAATTCCCTCGGAGAAACACCATATTTTTCTTTGAATTTTCTATTAAAGTAAGATATATTATCAAAACCACAATCCGAAGCCACTATAATAACCGGCTGGGTTGTGGTTTTTAATATTCTTGCAGCAATAATAAGCCGGTAGTCGTTTAAGTAAGTGATAAAAGATGTGCCGGTGCAGTTCTTAAAAAACTTCATAAAATGCGACTGGCTGAAATGACACCACTGCGCAATCTCTTCAATGGATATTGCACGCGCGAAGTTCTTTTCAATATAATTAAGTACCAGTTTCAGCTTATCCATCTTATCATCAGACAAGTGTACAGGCATATCCGTATGCGTGTAAAAATGTGCATTAAGCTCAAAAAAGAAATTAAAAAGACATGCACGGATTTTCAGCCTGTACCCGTCAGGGAAATACTTGCATATATTATCAGCTTCATCAATATAATGAATTAAATCAGAATAGTGTGGCGCAGTTTTACTGATAACAGGAGGGCAATACCCATTAAAGCCGGCAATTCCGTTAAAAAAGCTTACGGTATCATAATCACACTGCCTGCTAACAAGCATATCAAGATTAAAAAGAATATTTTCGTATTCGCATGAATCACTTTCGTTCTGGATGATAGAATGGATATGTCCAGGCATGACAACAACAATATCTCCAGCATTTACAACAGAATACTCAAGGTCAACGCTTACAATCATGCGTCCCTTCTTGATGTATATAAGCTCCATCTCATTATGCCAGTGAAGCGGAACTTCCGCAAAATCAAGCGGTATAGAGCATAGGTAAGTGTTATATAAAAAATCTGAATCAAAATGAGACTTGGTTTCTTTCAGTGGTCCGTAATCTGTTATATTCATAAGGTTCTCCTTAAATATGATAGAATAGTACAAGTTTATCCCATTATAAAGCAAGAGAATTTTTCCAGCAACCCTATAATAAAATATAAATACAAGAATGGAGGGCAACGATATGCTTAACACTATATGTTTGGAAGAATATGGAAAAGACTTGCACTTATGCAGCAACGAGGAGTGCTTTCATGCACTTATGAAGCTGGTTGCACAAAAGGGACGTGATAGAATAGTGAAAGACAATGGCAGAAAGGTATACTACATTTCTGCAGAGTTCCTTATAGGAAAGCTTTTATCCAATAATCTTATTAATTTAGGAATCTATGATGAAGTTAAGGAAGAACTTACACAGGCAGGAAAGAATCTTTCAGATATTGAAGAACTGGAAGTAGAGCCGTCACTTGGTAATGGCGGACTTGGAAGACTTGCAGCATGCTTCCTTGATTCAATTGCTAACCTTGGTCTTAATGGTGACGGAATCGGACTTAATTATCATCTTGGACTTTTTAAGCAGGTGTTAGAGAATGGGAAGCAGAAGGAAGTGCCTAATCCATGGATTGGTAAGGACAGCTGGCTTGTTCCGACAGATGTGGCATACACTATCAATTTCGGAGAAATCAGTGTGGTTTCAAGAATGTATGATATTAATGTGTACGGAGAAAAGAGAACGAATAAGCTTCATTTGTTTGATGTGGAGACAGTTGATGAGAGCATCGTAAAAGGTGACAGCATAGACTTTGATAAGTCAGATATTGCCAAGAACCTTACACTGTTTCTTTATCCTGATGACAGTGACGAACAGGGAAGGCTTCTTAGAATCTATCAGCAGTATTTCATGGTAAGCAATGGAGCAAGGCTTATATTAGACGAGTGCAGGGACAAATGTATTAACACCGGAAAAACATTTAAGAATCTGCCAGACCTTGCAGTAATCCAGATTAACGATACGCATCCGACAATGGTAATCCCGGAGCTTATAAGACTTCTTACAGAAAATGGAGATATAGATGGAAGTCCGATAACAATGGATGAAGCAATTGATATTGTATCAAAAAGCTGTGCGTATACTAATCACACAATCCTTGCCGAAGCCCTTGAAAAATGGCCTGTGGACTATCTTAACAGGGTTGTGCCACAGCTTATGCCGATTATAAAAGAACTTGACAGAAGAGTGCGTGGGAAGTACACAGATAAATCAGTGTATATAATTGACGATAATAATCTCGTTCACATGGCACACATCGATATTCATTATGGAATGAGCGTCAACGGAGTAGCAAAGCTTCATACTGAGATATTAGAGAATACAGAGCTTAATAATTTCTATAGGATATATCCAGAGAAGTTCAATAACAAAACTAACGGAATCACATTCAGAAGGTGGCTTATCCACTGTAATAATGGACTTGCGAAATACATTGAGACACTTATTGGAAGTGAATACAGACATGACGCAGAAAAGTTAAAAGACCTTTTAAAGTTTGCCGGTGATAAAAATGTTTACGATAATCTTCTTGAGATTAAGACAGACAACAAGGGAAATCTTGCAGAATACCTTAAGCAGACACAGGGAATAGAGATTAATCCACAGTCAATATACGATATACAGATAAAGCGACTGCATGAGTATAAAAGACAGCAGATGAACGCACTGTATATAATATATAAATATTTTGACATCAAGGCAGGCAACATTCCAAAGACTCCTGTTACAGTGATATTTGGCGCAAAGGCTGCACCTGCATACACAATTGCGAAGGATATAATTCATCTGATACTTACATTGAGTAAGGTTATTGAGGCCGATAAAGATGTAAGTCCTTACCTTAAGGTTGTGCTTGTCCAGAACTACAATGTAACACTGGCAGAGAAGCTGATTTCTGCATGTGATATATCAGAGCAGATATCACTTGCATCTAAAGAAGCATCAGGAACAGGTAACATGAAATTCATGCTTAACGGTGCTGTGACATTAGGAACAATGGATGGTGCTAATGTTGAGATTGCAGAGCTTGTAGGTAAAGATAATATATATACATTTGGCGCAACAAGTGATGAAGTTATTGCACATTATGAAAAATGTGACTATAACGCAAAGAAGCTTTATGAGACAGATGCTCTTATAAAAAAATGTGTGGATTTTATAATATCGGATGTTATGCTTCAGGCAGGTGATTCACATAGTCTTAACAGATTGTATAATGAGATTGTAGGAAAAGACTGGTTTATGGCATTGCTTGACTTACGAAGCTATATAGAAACCAAAGAAAAGGCTCTCGCAGATTATGATGACAGATATGCGTGGGCAGAAAAAATGCTTGTTAATATTGCAAATGCCGGATTTTTCTCATCAGACAGAACAATCAAACAGTACAATGAAGATATATGGCATCTTTAATATAACTAAATAAGTTGATAATAATTGCCCCGGAAGCTATAATCATTATAAGAGCAAAAGTTCGTGAATGAGGAAGGTTTCGGGGTAGATTTATGTATAATATACTTATAGTGGATGATGAAAAGATTGAAAGAAGCGGAATAAGAATGCTTCTTAAGAGAATGGGAATTGAGCTTGGAGTATTTGAGGCGTGCAACGGAAAGCAGGCACTGGAATATCTGACATCTGACAAGAATACAGGAATTGGACATATAGATATACTGCTTACAGATGTTAAGATGCCGTTTATGGACGGGATAGAGCTTATTAAGAATGTGATGCACAACGACATCAGTTTAAAGACAATTATATTCTCAGGCTATAACGAGTTTGAGTATGCCAAGCTGGCAGTTAAATTAGGAGTTAAAGATTATATATTAAAGCCGGTTGATCCGTCAGAATTCAGTTCGACAATTACAGGGGTTATAACAGAGCTTGACGAGGAACACAAGAAGGATGAGGACTATAACAGGCAGGCTAACTTTATAAAACAGTACTACATGTATACGCTGCTCAACTCCGGTGATGCATCAGGAATACTTGATAATGGGGATTTTCTGGCAGGGTATAACAGACTTGCACTTATAGAATTCAATACTGATTTCTTTGGGAAATATGATACAGGTGAAGACATATTTAAAGAGATAACCGGGGAACTGGATTATCAGTACCTTAATCTTAACCCGTTACAGTCAGTTATCATATTTTCTGATAAATCATTCACAGCAGATGGTAATATTGATAAGAACATTGAAGAAATGTTTACAAATATTCATGACTATATATATAGAAAGACAGGACAGTTTATGTATATTGCTGTGTCCGGTTTATTCAACGATTATCATGAGCTTCCACAGGTAATGGATGCAGTTGATACACTGATGAATAATAAGTTTTATGAGACAGGAAGATATATTTTTTCTGATAATATCAGTGAAGATACACCTGTGCTTGTACAGATTGATGATGATGCACTTATGAAGCAGATGAAGCAGGATATCAAGATGAAGGATATCACATTTTTACGGATACATTTTGATGCATTGTGTAAGAAATACAGGGGGCAGTCGAACTTCTCACATATATACATCAAGTTCGTATTTTCCAATCTGTTAAAAGATTTCTATGACAATATTCCGGGTGCTGATGAGGCGGAATTTGGCAGGGAGATTGACAGACTGTATAAGTCGGAGGATTTCTCATGCATTATGGATATAGTGAATAACTATATTGATTTGTTGGAAAAGAGTTTTGGAAAAGAGCCGGCCACGTCACACCGGGAGATTGAGACCGTAAAGAATTATATACATAACCATTATGGTGAGGAGATTGGCGCACAGCAGCTTGCGGATATGGTTTATCTTGCACCAAGCTATTTAAGTTCACTTTTTAAGAAGGAAACAGGACAGAATCTGAGCAAATATATTAAACAGTACAGAATGGAGAAGGCTAAGGAACTGCTTACCGGTACGAACATGAAGATTGTGAATATAAGTGAGCAGGTGGGTTATCCAAATGTTTCATATTTTGTACAGAGCTTCAGGGAGTACTTTGGTATAAGTCCTCAGAAATTCAGGGATCAGGGAGAATTGAGTTGAAAAAGATTAAGCAGAAAATCAATGATATAAGATTGCAGAACAAGCTTGTCATCATATATGTAGTGACCGGACTTATTCCCCTGATTGTGCTTTTTGTTTTTGCATACTGTCAGATGAGAAACATTCTTATGGACAGGGACTTAAAGAGCATCAAGGGGACAATTGAACAGTCTGTTACAACGGTGGATGGGCAGATAGAGGTGTATGATAATCTGTCTAATTATATAACATTTAATGATACGCTGTCGGGAGTGCTTTCATACGATTACAAAAGCACATATGAGATGTATAACCAGATTGTCACTACATTTGACCCTATGCTTTCATCATTAAAGTATTTTCACAATGATATTAACAGAGTAACAATATATGTGGATAAAGCTATTAAACATGATACGACTATAGCTCCAATAGAAGAGATAAAAGACAGACCTTTTTATAATTCTGCTGCTGAAAGCACTAAGATACAGTGGTTTGTTGATGAAGACAGCAGGACACTTGTTTCAGCACGAAAAATGTCAACGCTTGACCAGTTAGGAATTCTTGGAATCATGTACATAGATGTTGATTATGACAGCATGATGAGTTCATTTACAGGTGGTCTTGAGCAGAACTGCGGAATGGTGGTGCTTGACGCTGATGGAAAAGTTATATGCAGCAGTGACACATTTGAAAACAATAACACCAGATACAGATTAAACAGCAAGAAACTGCTTTCGTTAATCGACGGGGCAGAATGGGATAATGATACATGTGGAAATACAGAGGGTTATTCTGTAGTAAAGAAGGAAAGCTCTGTTACCGGATGGACAGTATATGTCTATGAACCAAGAAAACTTGTGCTCAGGTCAGCTAATTCAATGATTACAATGATTGTAGTTGCATTTGTGGTAGCAGTTGCAGGTGCCGCTGCGGCGAGTATATTTACAACAGGCTTCATTACAAGAAGAATTAATAAATTAAAAAACAGTATGGCAAAGGTTGAAAATGGAGACTTTGATGCGGTAATTAATACACAGGACAAAGATGAAATAGGTGACCTTATTCATAGCTTTAACAGCATGACAACCCAGATTAAGAATCTTATCACGCAGGTATATGAAGGACGTATAAGCCAGAAAGAATCAGAGATGCGGGCATTAAGGGCACAGATTAATCCGCATTTTCTCTACAATTCATTATCGCTTATCAACTGGAAAGCAATAGAATATGAGCAGGAGGATATAAGTGAGATAACACTTGCATTGTCTAACTACTACCGTACATCGCTTAATAAGGGAAAGAATATACTAAGCTTTGAGCAGGAATTAAGCAACATGCAGTCGTATCTTAAGATTCAGCAGATAATGCATGACAACTCATTTGATGTGGTGATAAATGTATCAGAGGAAGTTATGCCATGCGAATCTTTAAACCTTATACTCCAGCCATTGGTAGAAAATGCAATAGACCACGGTATAGATCTGCTGACAGACAGGAAAGGTGTAATAACAGTAGAGGCCAGGATGCAGACGGATGAAGAAGGTAAAAAGCTTGTATGTGTAACAGTGTCTGATAACGGTGTAGGAATGGACAAAGAAACTGCACAAAACTTCTTAACAGTCCAGTCAAAAGGGTATGGTGCAAGAAATGTTAATGACAGAATAAGACTTTATTACGGCGAAAGCTATCATCTGGAAGTGCAGAGCATACCTGATGAGGGAACAACAATAACAATAAAATTCCCGGCAAAACCATACAACACAAAAAACTGATATGTTTCTAAAATATCTTATATTTTAATATTAACCCCTCCTTAATATAATTAGATTATCAAAAGAGGACAGTAATCAAAGCTGTCTCGGATAATTATTAAGGAGGGTTTTTTATGAAGTTTAAGAGATTAGCGGCTGCAGTGATGGCAGCAACAATGTGTGGGTCACTTTTTGTAGGTTGTGGCAATGCTAAAAAGGATGACACAGCAGCAGGCGAGGAAAAAATCACAGCTACAATCAAGGTATGGGGCTGTGCAGAAGATCAGGCAGATGAGAACGGCAAATGGCTTCAGACAATGTGTGACCAGTTTAATTCAGAGCATCCTGACTGGGATTTAACATTTGAATACGGTGTATGCTCAGAGCAGGACGCAGGAAAGATAGTTCCACAGGATCCAGAGAATTCAGGAGATGTATACTTCTTTGCTAACGACCAGCTTCAGACACTTGTTGATGCTAACGCTATTGCAAAGCTTGGTGGAGAGACAGCAGATTATGTTAAGAAAACTAACTCAGATGCAATTGTGGATTCAGTATCAGTAGATGGGGCTGTATACGGAGTACCATTTACAACTAATACATGGTTTATGTACTATGACAAGAGCAAATTCACAGACAGTGATGTAAAGAGCCTTGATAAGATGCTTGAGAAGAATAAGGTGGCTTTCAATATTACAGAGGGCTGGTATATGTCATCATTCTTCCTTGCTAATGGATGTAAATATTTTGGAAAAGACGGAAAAGATAATTCAGCAGGTGTTGATATCTCAGGAGATAAGGGAACACAGGCAACACAGGCAATGGTTTCACTTGTAAATAATCCTAACTTTGTCAATGACCTTCAGGGTGTTGGTATCGCTGGCTTAAGAGATGGTTCAGTTGGAGCTTACTTCTCAGGATCATGGGATTATAAGAGTGTTAAAGAGATTCTTGGAGACAATTTTGGAGCAGTTTCACTTCCTACAGTAAAGATTGGTGGAAAAGACAAGCAGATGTTAGCATTTGCAGGTTCTAAGGCAATCGCAGTTAATCCTAACTGCAAGTATCAGCAGGTAGCAGTTGCACTTGCAAAGTATCTTGGAAGCAAGGATGCACAGAAGAAGCACTATGAATTAAGAGGTGTTATTCCTTGTAATACAGAGCTTCTTGCAACTGATGAAGTAAAGAAGGATGCACTTGTAACAGCACAGAATGATACATTTAACAAGACATCAGTAATCCAGCCAACAGTAACAGGCATGAATGATTACTGGGCACCTGCACAGAACTTTGCTAAGGCAATCGTAAATGGTGAAATAACAGCAGATAATGCAGCAGCTAAGACACAGGATTTCTATAAGCAGATTAATACATCAATCGCAAAATAATTGATAGGGATTAAATGCTGAAAGGAGTGGCGCATAATGGCAGTTAAGTTCACTGAATCATTTAGAAAAGGAAATATATTTACGAAGTTAAGCATTCTGATTCCGGGACTTGGTAATCTTGTAGGAAAGCAGATTATAAAGGGAATTATGTATATAGCTATAGAAGCAGCCTTTGTATGCTTTATGATTATGAAGGGAATTAACTGCCTTGCGATGCTTCCAGGTCTTGGAAGCAGACCGCAGCAGGAGGTCTGGAATGAAAAGCTTGGAATATATGAGTATGTTGCAGGTGATAATTCACTTCTTATACTTCTGTATGGAATAGCAACAATATTCATTGTTATAGCTTATATAATAGTTGCAGCTAGTGCTGTAAAAAGCTCATATAAGCTGGAGCTGTTAAAGGAAAAAGGAAAGCATATAAACACATTTGCAGAAGACGTGAAGTCGCTGTTTAATGAGAATCTTCATAAGCTGCTGCTTACACTTCCAGTATCAGGTGTGCTTATATTCACAATACTTCCGCTTATTTTCATGATAAGCATGGCATTCACTAATTATAGTAAGGTTGACAGCCATCTGGTGCTTTTCGACTGGGTAGGACTTGAGAATTTCAAGCAGATATTCGATTCAGGAAGCATGATAGGACAGTCTTTCTGGTCAGTATTTGGCTGGACTATAGTGTGGGCAATATTTGCAACATTTCTTAATTACATATTCGGAATACTTGTTGCACTGCTTATCAACAGAAAAGGTACGAAATTCAAGGCTTTCTGGAGATTTATATTTATACTTTCAATCGCAATTCCACAGTTTGTTTCACTTCTTATTGTCAGAAGCATGCTGGCACAGGATGGAATTGTAAATGTTGTTTTAAAGAATGCAGGATGGATAACAAAATCACTGCCATTCTTTACAAATGCGACTTGGGCAAGAATCACAGTAATCGTGGTTAATCTGTGGATAGGTATTCCATATACTATTCTGCAGGTTACAGGTATATTACAGAATATACCTATGGAGCTGTATGAGGCAGCAGATGTAGATGGAGCTAATGGATTTGTCAAGTTTATTAAGATAACAATGCCATATATGTTATTTGTAACGGCACCATATCTTATCACTACATTTACTGCTAATATTAACAACTTTAATATTGTTTATCTGCTGACTAAGGGAGATCCGGTTATGGCAGGTGCAACGGCAGGAAAGACAGACCTTCTGGTAACATGGCTGTACAAGATGACAATAGATTATCAGTATTATAATCTTGGTGCTGTTATCGGTATTATGACATTCATATTCTTAGCGATTGGTTCACTGCTTGTATACAGAAGAACGAAAGCGTATAAAGATGAGGAGGGATTCCAGTGAAAAAGAAAAAGACTATTAAAAATATACTGGCACATACAGTGCTTACAATATTAGCGATAGTGTGGGTAAGTCCTCTTTTCTGGATACTCCTCACAAGCTTCAGGGCTCAGAAGGGTGCTTATACAAGCTCCTTCTTCCCAAAGCAGTATTCACTTGATAATTATGTAAAGCTTTTTACAGATACAGGAATACTTAATTTTCCACGAATGTTTACCAATACTCTGATAGTAGCAGTATTCTCATGTATTATATCAACATTTTTTGTACTGTCAGTAGCCTACTGTATGTCAAGGCTTAAGTTTAAGATGAGAAAAGCAATGATGAATATCGCAATGATACTTGGACTTTTCCCTGCATTTATGGCGATGGTTGCCGTATATTATATACTTAAAGCAGTAGGACTTTCAGAAGGAGCAATGATAAGAGTTGCGCTTGTGCTTGTATATTCAGCATCATCAGGAATACAGTTTTACATTGCAAAGGGATTCTTTGATACTATCCCTAAGACAATAGATGAGGCTGCTATGATAGATGGAGCAACGAAGTGGCAGGTATTTACTAAGATAACAATACCTCTCAGTAAACCAATTATAGTGTATACAATACTTACATCATTCATAGCACCTTGGGTAGATTTCATATTTGCAAGAGTAATCTGCAGGGCAAATGCGAAGTATTATACTGTTGCAATCGGCTTGTGGCAGATGCTTGAAAAGGAGTATGTTGATGTATGGTACACAAGATTTGCAGCAGGAGCAGTTCTTATATCAATTCCAATTGCAGCCTTGTTTATGATAATGCAAAGATGTTATAATGAAAGCATGACAGGTGCAGTGAAGGGTTAGATATATGAATAGATTAAAGCAAACATTAAAAAAATGTGTGGCATTTGGTGTCACAGGAATAATGCTTATATTAGCCGGGTGTAAAAGCCCGGCTGGTTTTGCGTCTAATGATAATGAAGAATACAATGCGAGAATGGAAGAAGCGAGAACAACTCCATTCGGGGCTTACCCGGAGACTATAGAATATACACTTAGAAAGATGACAAGTGTTAATAATTCCAATATGCCGGAGAATGACACTTATACGGACAATGCGTACACACGCTATATTAAGTCTGTGATAAATGTGCAGAATGTCGACGTATTTGAAGCAAACGACAGTCAGTATGACACTAATGTTTCAATGGTAATCTCAATGGGAAGCCTTCCGGATATTATGGTTGTATCAAGTCAGGATGAGGTTGAACAGTTAGTGGAAGCAGGACTTATAGAGGACCTTACAGAAAGCTACAATAACTGTATAAGTGACAGAATCAGGAAAATGTATGAAAGCTATGGCGATTCACTTAAGGATATGGTTACATATGATGGAAAGATAATGGCACTGCCGGAGACTAATATAACAGATGGACCTAATCTTGTGTGGTTAAGAAAAGACTGGATGGATAAGCTTGGATTGTCAGAGCCACACACTATTGATGATGTTGTTAATATAGTGAAGCATTTTATATCAGAAGACCCTGGAAATAATGGCGTGGATGCGTCCGGAAAACCTAATACAGTGGGGCTTGCAGTGGATACAGATGTGACAGGTGAATGTGGTTACAGCAGTGAATTTCTGCTGGATATAATATTTGCCTGCTTTGGAGCGTATCCAAAGCAGTGGATAATGAACGATGATGGTGAGATTGTATATGGTTCGGTTACAGATGAGGCAAAAGAAGCACTTTCATATATAAACAATCTGTATAATCAGGGGGTTATAGATAATGATTTTCTTCTGAGAACATCAACCAATATATGTGAGCTTATAGAGAATGGTCTGTGAGATCGGAA
>OLSP01002766.1_pt1 | contig 13397 bp, 11 predicted proteins | sample 1672941 | NCBI WGS metagenome assembly OLSP01 (sample SAMEA3136739, study PRJEB25190) | human gut metagenome | reverse complement strand
AGCAAAAAGAGCTGCAAAGCAGCGGAAAGCATCGAAGATGCGCTTTTGCGAATGGTGCGTGTGAACGGTAACTTTTTTTCTATCATCTCTTCTTGACATTTTGTTACTTTTCATGTAGTATCTGCATATATTACATGTAGTTTTAAATACTACGTATAATATTTTGTAATGCCACATCGCTTGTTAAACGAACATTCTGCTATCCCTGACCCAGAATGCCCGCAAAATACGCATTCCATTGTATCCAAATGTAAGGAGGAGGTACTACTATGAACATAACTATTCGGGAACCCGGAAGCGCACTCACCCATTTTATCGCCATGCTGCTCGCTCTCTGCGCAGCAGTCCCGCTGTTAGTCCGCGCAGCTGTCCACTCCGGTGTAAAAAGCCTCACTGCAATGACAGTTTTTATGATCAGCATGGTTTTATTGTATGCCGCCAGCACGATATACCATTCTGTTAACTGCTCCGGGCGCATTCTGCGTATCTTTCGGAAAATGGATCATATGATGATTTTCGTCCTGATCGCAGGGACCTATACGCCGGTATGCCTGCTGACCCTGCCAAAGCCCTCTGGTCTGATGCTGCTTGCCGCAGTCTGGGGAATCGCGCTGGTCGGAATTTTTATCAAAGGCTTCTGGATCACCTGTCCAAAATGGTTTTCCTCTGTTTTGTATATCGCAATGGGCTGGAGCTGCCTGTCCGTTCTGGGACAGCTGTTTTCCCTGCTTCCGCTTCACGCCTTTTTATGGCTGCTCGCCGGCGGACTGATCTATACTGCAGGCGGCATTATCTACGCGCTCAGGCTGCCGCTGTTTGACGCACGGCATCCGATGTTCGGCTTACACGAAATTTTTCATTTGTTCGTCATGGCCGGCAGCCTGTGTCATTTTGTGTTTATGTTCTGCTATCTTGCGTAAAAATCTCCATTCCGCAGGCGCCTTACACCGAAGGAACCTCGTACGATCAATAGCTGTTTTGTGACGCCTGCGGCACGGACTGTGTATACAAAGCCGGCTGCTCTGCAGACACCAGATTTCCATCTGCATCTGACATTTTTCTTACTCCGTACCTGCTTCGCTCCGCCACCATTGCACCAGCCCCGCCTGACATCAGTGCCGCCGCTGTCATCCCTGTCCCCATCGCAGCTGGCGATGCTCCCCTCAGGCGGGATGTCTGGATAAACTGCAGCGCTGCTGCCGTGCGCCCTGCCTGTGCAAGTTCCCGCGACACCGAATACAACATCAGAAACGTCATATACTGGCGCGCAGTCAGCTTTTCTCCCATCAGATTTACAAGGCCGTTTACCTCCTGCACAGAAAGGCTGACCGCTTCAAATGTTCCTGCCGGAAGTCCCGCCAGCTCCATAATCTGATGCAGCTGTTCCAGCCATTCACTGGAAATCCGCCCTTTTTCATGGATATAAGCAGGGCGCTCCGGATTGCGAAATTTCTGGAACAGCCATCCCATCTTTTCGGTTTCGACAAGCGCGGTGGGATTCGTATCAACGCCCACAGAACGGATTTCTGTACCGCATGCATCTACTGGTTCAACTCCCGATGCCTTTGCAGATTGCTTCGCAGCGATACCATTTGTTCGCAGGCTCTCCTGTGTGAACTGCTGCAGCTTCATAAATCCCACGCAGAGCCGGTCGCGCTCTTCCAGTTCTTTTTTCAGAAGCTGTGCCATCAATAAAAGGATGCCGGACATCGCGCAGTCCATCCGCACAGAATCCTTCCACGGCGCTTTCATTTCTTTCCATTCCTGCACACTCAGCCTGTCGCACTGCTGCATACGCTTCCAGAGAAATCCCCAGCTTCCCTGTAAAAAATGGCAAACCTGATTTTTCCCTTTTTCAAACTCGTCCATGGATTCCTCTTCCAGCTGCTCAAAAATTCCCGCTGCCAGAATCGCGTAGCGCCGCTGTTTCCATCCAAACTGCTCCAAAAATACCGGATATCGGCGCATCCATGCAATCCCCTTCTCATTCCAGAGATCTATTTTCTCCTGCTTCTGCCGGTTCATCCAGCTTCTCGCTCCTTTCTGGTTGGCAGCCGCATAGACCGCCGCAGGCATCAAATAAATCCAGCTATCTTCGGCGCGTTGTTCCATGCAGAGAAGCAATCCTGTCTCCTGTACGTTTAACGTTCCCTGTTTTTCTTTTTCCCGAAAAAGCGTCAACGCATACAGACTGTCCTGCTCTGCGCTGCAAAAATACAGATACTTTCCCCGTCTATTCTTCATGTTCTACCTCCAGAAAATCGCCGTCCATAAGCATTGAAAATGTCTTTTTCTCCTGATTGTAAAGATATACATGATTGGACAGAACCTCCTCCGGTCTGGTACATTCCCGGTTCGTTTCCTGCAAACTGTACTCCACTATTTCCGGAGAAATCATTCCGACGCCATGAATTTGTGCCTCATGAATACTCGTGAACGCAATATAAAAGTCACCGCCCAGATCCTGCGCAATTTTCTCCGCAACACCCGGATAAAAAACGGCAATCGCTCCGTTGATTTCCAGCGTATTTGTCAACAGATAGCTGCGCATGCCCGGCGGGATTTTCTGTTCGTCGTCCTCCCCCATAAAAATGCCGTTCTCGTACCGCTTTCCGTCCCAGCCCATCAGGCACTGGATCGAATACAGCCGCGGCGGATACAAAAAGCTCGTATTGACCAGCGCCGCCCGCATTACCTCCGCTTCGGGGACCATCCATTTCTGAACCTGATCCCGGTACACCTTCGTCGTAAAATAATCTCCTCCCAGATGAGATAAAACGCAGTACAGCACCAGCGCTACATCCCCGATGCGGATATACGGCACGTTTACAAGCTCGCTTCGGTAAAAATCCAGATTGAGCGGACGAAGAATCAGCATATTTTTCATTTTTCCGTACTCACTTTTTTCTGAAAGAGTCGTATTTTCCTGCGCTTCCACTGCTGCCTCAAGAACCCGAAGCACCCGCTCTTTTTCCTGCTTCTGCACCTTTTTATCCCCGCTGCAGAGCTTATTGAGCATCCCTTCTGTCGCCTTTAAACGGGCGCAGCAGTCCCTGCGTCCATTTTTAAAGCAGAATAAAAAACTGTCCTCCTCCGTCAGAATCTGAAACGGGTAAGGAAATTCCGACTCTACCTCCTTTTGCAGAAACGCCCTCGCATATTCCATTTTTTGTGTGTCGTCCATTCGTCCTCCTTGTGAAAAATTGCGTACATGCCTGGAATCTTGTGTAGAATTGAACTAGAAACATCAGAATAATAAAAGAAATAACAAGATCAAACCAACATGTCAGAATGAACCGGTTATCAGCAACCGGCTTCGCCCTTTGCGATGAACAGCCCGGCTGTCCCCGCTCGCGCTTCTCTCCTTCGATCACGAGCCCGCGCTGACGCGCTCTATCGCCTGCTTCCGCAGGCTGCTCGTTCTCTAATGGCACGAGAAAAACAAATGCCGCTTTCAGCGTCGCTTGTTTTTCTTTCGTGCTCATTATATAGCACAATCGGCTTGAAAGGGAATACCGTAAACGGTATGACTTTCAAGCCGATCCAAATATGGTACTATGGTTCACTCGTAGTTTCCTGGGAGCAGATTTCGCGCTTGCGTGAAAATCTACTCCCAGGAAACTACGAAGGGAGCGCCATTTCATGAGCAAAAGGAGCTGCGAAGCAGCGGAAAGCATCGAAGATGCGCTTTTGCGAATGAAATGGCGCGGTGAACTGTTAGAATATTACGCCTGGATTTCCCGCACCAGACAATATTGTTTCAGGGAAAAATGCTTTTCCACGACTCCATACACCTTAAACCCGAACTGCTGATAAAACGCAACGTTACGCGGGTTGTGCGTTTCCAGCGAAATCATCAGATCGTTGCGTTCCGCGTATGCAACTGCCTCTTCCACCAGCGTCGCCGCGATTCCGTGATGCTGCATTTCCGGATCAACCGCCAGATAAATGATATGTAGTCTCCGATCCTGATGTAGCTGATCCGTCCAGCTGGAATTCAGGTAATCCCTGCCGAGCACGAAATTAAAAAATGTTTTCAGGCTGTGATCCTCCCGGATCAGATAGCCCTCCGTGCGCAGCGTCGCCTGCACCTCCGTAAAATAACGATGCAGCAGATGGTACGGCTCCGTTTCATCCGAAACGACCAATATGCCGTTTAAATCCTTACTGTCTGCAAAAATTTCACACGTCTCATAAAATTCCGTCAGGTCGCATTGAAACAGCTCCGGCATCAGTCGTTTCCGCACCTCTTCATCCGGAATCAGCTCCACATACAACGGGTCCGCCGCAAACGAACGGCACAACAGCTCCTCAAGCTTCGACAAATCCTCTTCCTGTACCCGATACAGTTTTTCACTGTCCATAAAATTCCACTCCGGCTTCTCTCAAAAGCCGCTCCATCCTTTCCGTCTGCACGCACAGCGCATCGATTTCTTTCCGGTACAAATCGCTCTGGCGCTCATATGCAGCCTCCAGCTGTGCAATTTCTTCCGTAAAATCACTGCAGTCCGTCTTTTCTTTTTCCAGAAGTCCGGTCACAACCGGGAAAAAGTTTTCAAACCCGATAATTCTTCCGGTTCCCCATTTCAGCCGATCTGCACTCTGATCCAATGCATACGATGTAAAATGTCGATAAACCTCTTCTTCAAACAAAAATGCGTACCGGTTGCTGTCGATCTCATACAGCTTGCGCAGTGCCGCCGAAAGCCTTCCCTCTTTCAGATTGCGCACCGCACCTTCCAGAAGCTGCAAACGATCCTGCAAAATTCCATGCGGGAACAACACGTTTCCATACCAGTCGATCCGCACATAGGCATCCTGCTCCTGCTGGAAAACCTGTAAAAGCGCTCGTTCCAGCTTCCGGGTGTCTGCCGCAGGTACTTCTGCAGCAGTGTCCGTTCCCTGCACACATGCGATAAAATCTCCGTTCACCGCTCCGGCATCGCCAGTCTCCGCTACGCACAGTCCAGATGCATTTTCCACACCAGCCGCCGATGCGTCAGCGTGCCTCGCGTTCCGGTTCGTTTTCTCTACCTTTGCATACAGCTGTTGCGCCGTCGCCGTTGCCTGCTCCAATACCCGCAACAGCCGCTGTCCGTCCGCGCCGGTTTTTTCACACCATTCGCTGTCCAGCCGCTCCCTTGCTTTTCGGAATACTCTGGAAAAATCCAGCGGAACAACAACCGTACGGTCAATCGCCATCAGCAAAAGTCCAAACAGCTCATGGTGCATCCGATAAACATCCTCATCGTAAAAGCCGTCGTTGTCGAACTGTGAATGATAGTTCGTTTCCATAAAGCTTCCGCCCGTAAAATCATTTACCATCGACGGGATTCCGGCAATCGCAATGGAAAAATCGTCCGACCAGGTTTCAATCGGCGCGGTAATCCTCGTTTCCTCCGGATATGCGCCGGTCAGACTCGGCAGCTCTTCCAGAAATTCTTCCAGAAAAGAAACGTATTCGAACGTGCTCCGAATCCTCGCCCGCGTCCCGTGTGCCAGCGCAGGGAGCTCAAAATTCAGGTCGGCAATCACGCTTCCCCGCCACTCCGGATGCACCGTAAATACCTGTTCATACGCGCCCGTCGACCAGTCGAACTGCGAGTCCGCCACGCCCCATTCCTCGGACGCCATGCAGCAGAACATCAGCGTATTTTCGGGCTGATATCCAATTTCCAGCAGCGTTTTTCCCATCGAAAGCATCATCGAAATTGCGGTATTATCATCCTGAAAACCGTCAAAATAGGAATCGTAATGTGCGGAAAGCATAATTCTGCGCTCCGGGTGCGTTTTTCCGGGAATCTCCCCGACGATGTTATAGGTCGTCTGTGCCGGGATCACCTTTGTCGAAGCGTCAAACAGCACCTTTACCTCGCTGCGGCCCTGCAGCATTTTTTTCAATTGATCTGCATCGTGCCGGGCAATCGAAAACGCCGGTGCATTCGACGGTCCCGCGATATCCTGTGCGTTCAGTGCGCGTTCGTCTACCTCTCCGTAGCCGCCCGTCTGTGCAGCAATGACAGCTGCCGCGCCTTTTAAATGCGCCTGATAAACCGGATAATTGATCCACCACTCATCCCGCTGGTTGATATCCACTAATACGAGCTTTCCGGTCACATCCATTCCTTCATAATCCTGCAGAGTTCCTCTGCCTGCATACACAACCGAGTAGCACTCCGGTCCGTCCGTCACAAAATTCGTCTGATACGCGCCAAGCTGTATCGTTTCCTCTTCGCCTTTTTCGTTTAAAAAAGTCATTTTCGCGCGTTCAAATTCCCACGCATCTACTGTAATCGCATCCTTATGGATAATCGGAAAACCGATTGTGTGCATCTCCTGCTCCAGCATTTCCCCGGTTGCAAGCTCTGCCTTCGACCCCGCCGTCCGATAGCCGAGTTCTTCGTTGGTGCGGTGTTTTTCCATCCGTTTCGCCAGATGATAGGAATAGGAAATATCCAACTGCTGTCTGTATTTCTCCTGCATGTCCATCGTATACCACTCCTGTCTGTCATCGCTTTTATGCCTGATCCGGTATCATAGGAGACAAAAGACCTTTTTGATCCCGACATCATTTCAGTCCCAGTATATCATTCTTGTAGCAAAAGACAAGAAGGTTTCCGCTGCATAGAGGGCAAAGATTGAAAAATAAAATTTTTCAATCGCGAGATTTGTGTCTGCGCTCACTTGACACAAACTCGACATGCGCAAAAAACGTGCGCAGAAAGGAGGAGAAATATGCCGCGCAGAGGCGACCGGTTGTGGCTTTGCGCGGCATATTATATTTTGCGACGATGTCTGGTTACCCGATTACAAGCTCCCTGCCGCCCATTTTTTCATACAAACGGTGGGAAATGGAAACCACCGTCCGGTTTTCTCCGGCGCGCCTGAGCGCATACAAAACCTCCTGCTCTGTGCCTACATCGAGGTTCGCCGTGATTTCATCCAGCAGCAGAATCGACGGCCTCGCTGCAACCGCCCGGGCAATGGACAAAAGCTGCCACTGTCCCTGTGAAAACAGTGCATCCGTGCAGGGCGTATCATACCCCTGCTCCATTCCGACAATCACTTCATGCAGTCCTGCCAGCTTCGCCGCTTCGACCGCATCCTCTCTGGAAATCATCGGATCAGAAAGCGTAATCTGTTCCAGAACGGTTCCCGGAACCCGCTTAAAGCTCTGCTCCACGCAGCCAAACAAACGCCGTCTGATACTGTCCGGAAGCAGATAAGCGTCCTGCCCATATATTTTTACACAGCCCTTTTGCGGACGATACAGCCCCAAAAGCAATTTAAAAATTGTGCTCTTTCCTGCGCCGGTGCGCCCGGTCATCGTTACCTGCTCGCCGGTTTTTATCTCGAAGCTCAAATGCTTCAGAACCATCTTTTCCTCTTCATAGCCGAAGCTGACGTCTTCCAGGGAAATGCATGCGACCGCAGGCGATTTTGCCGGCTCAGCGACCGCAGCGCGATCCGAACCAGCGGCCGCAGCGCAACCCGAACCAGCGGCCACAGCATAATCCGAACCAGAGGCCGCGCTGGCTTTGCCAAGCTCTGTCATCGCTTTTTCTCCCGCGTCCTCAGAGGTTTCCAGCCGCGTCGGCAGCTCCAGAAATTCTCCGACACGCTTCGCGCCTGCCAGCGCCTCCTGGATCGTCTGGATTTCCATACCAATGCTTTCGATTGGGGAAAAGATTCTCGAAATATAGGAAATCACCGCAACCGCCGTACCGACTGACATGCCGAAAAACATTCTGACTTCCGGGCCGGACGAAGCCGACAGCAGCATGACAACGCCCGTCACCAGCGCATCTGTAATCAAAATAACCGGAGAATACAGTGCATCGTAAAAATTTGTACGCTCCATCGCAGCGTATCCCTCCTGCAGCGTACGGTCATAACGTTTGCGCATAAAGCCTTCTTTTCCAAAAACATGGATCATCCGAATGCAATGAATCGTCTCCGGCACAAGACCCGACGTCCGCGCGGCAGCCTTTCTGCTGTCCATCTGCGCAGCCAGCATTTTTTTCTGAACATGTCTTGTAAACAGCGCAATCAGCGGCAGAATCGCCAGCAGGGTAATCGCGAGTCCGCGATTTTTCTGCCAGAGCACTGCGTAAATACCGATCATCGTGCAGGCGTCTGCAAACATGCTGATGATACCGGAGGTAAACAGCGTTTCCAGCGTATCAACATCCCCGACGAACCTGGATGCGATCGTTCCTGCGTCCATTTTACTCAACGTATCTGCGGACAGCTGCGACAGCTTTTCGCACATCTGACTGCGCAGACCGTGAGTCAGCTTCTGTCCGAATACGATCAAAAGGCTTTCCCGCGTAGATTCCAGCAATCCCGCCAGTGCTGTCACGCCGAAATAAGAAAATGCCTGTGCAATCGGCATCGGGTTTTCCGCAGTCAGCCCGTCCACGATGTTTTCCAGAATCAGCGGCGGCACAAGTGCAGTGACGACCGCGCCGACTACGGTGATGACCAATGCGATCGGAAGCAGAAGATTCTGTGTGCAGATTGATCCCACCGCAGTGAGAATTTCATGATGCGCCTTTGACGGCATCGTTTTTTTCAAACGCTCACGCATGGTCTGCTCCCTCCTTCCATACCTTGCACAAATTTGCATATTCCGGAACTATTTTCAGCATTTTTTCGTGCGTTCCTGTCTGCGTCTGTCCGTTTTCCATCCAGATGACCTGATCCGTCTGATCAAACAAATACAGGCGGTGCGAAATCAGCAGGATAATCCGATCCTTTGACATCGCTTTTAATTCCCGGAAAATCTCCTCCTCCGTATTCCGATCCAGCGCCGCAAACGGGTCATCCAAAACGATCAGCGGCTTTGCATGGGACAGCGTCCGTGCAAGCGCCGTTCTCGCCTGCTGCCCGCCGGAAAGCCGCACGCCGCGGCTGCCGACCAGCGTATCGACGCCGTTTTCCATTTCAGCCACCTCCCGATCCAGGCAGACGCGCGAAAGCTCCCTGCCGACATCGATCTGCTCCTCTCCGAGTGCGACATTGTTTCGAACACTGTCCGCCAAAAGCTCCGGATCGTGTCCCTGCCATCCGACCATGCTCCTGCGTTCTCTGTCTGAATATTCAGATAATTCTTTCCCGTTTAACAAAACATGCCCGGTATAAGGCACTTCTCCCAGAAAAATTTTACCAAGTGTCGATTTGCCGCACGCAACAGGACCCGTGATCCCGATGATCTGTCCAGGCTTTGCACTTATCGTCAATCCGTCAAAAATCTGCTTTCCGCCCGGATATGCGCCGCCCGCCTGATCCAGCTTCAGGCTGACCGCCCCGGCTGTCTTTTCTTCTGTTTCTTCCGGAGGCTCTGTCAGCAACGGACGGATTCTTTTCCACGAAACGTTCGCTTTCTGTACGGAGTTAAACAGCTTCGCCGCCTTCGAGGACTTGACCGCAAGCTTTCCATAGCAGGATAAAAATGTCGTAAACGCTGCGATGTTCCAAACCGTCCATCCGCTGTTTAACACATTTTTCGAGCCGAAATACAAAATCAGCACGGTGCTTCCCATGGAAATCACCTGATACAGCGGAGGCATCGCTACGACCTGCATCCCTGCACGGACTGCTGTTTTTTCGTAATCGTCCAGCTGTTTTTCATACATGCCGCTGCGCTGTTTTTCACAGCCGTAAATCCGATAAGTCACCGCGTTGCCCGCGCGGTCCAGCGTCGCTGTATTCAAGCGTCCGGCGCTCTCCTTATATGCGGCATTGCTGCGCTCTACCACAGTTTTCATCTTTTCCGCCATCAAATAGGAAAACGGCGGGAACAACAGACACAGCAGTGCAAGCCGCCAGTCGTACCACAACAGCATCGCAGCATAGGCAAGCAGCGCAATACCGGTATCAAAAATCTCCGTCGTGAACTTCCGGATTCCCTCTACGCACGCATCCACGTCAGACACCGCTTTTGTCAGAAGGCTTCCGGCACCCTCTTTTTCCAGCTCCCCTACACTTTTATGTACCAGATTCCCGTAAAGTACCTGCTTCATGTTTCGATTGATATCGTTCGCAAACCGGCGCACATAAAACCGCTTGATGTAGCGCGCGCCCTGCACGAATCCGATCACTGCCACATACGCGCACACCAAAAGCAGCATATCGGTAAAAAATTTTTTCCCTGCAAATACATCCAGCAGGCACTGTGCAAGCCGTCCTTCAAACCACGGTCCCGCGAGCAGCCCGATGTTATAAATCAGGCCGGAAACCGTCACCGCAAGCAGCGGCTTCCACTCCGTCACAAAGTAGCTTCCGATCTGATCCGGTTTTTTCCAGGCAGTCCGGATTCCCGATTCTTTCCTGTCGCACATCGTCGTCCCTTCAGCCATCCTTTTCTCCTCTGTCCATCCGTTCCTTTACCTGCAAAAATCCAGACCGGCTTTCTTTTTTCGATCTCAGATACAGTCGATCCAGCATTTCGCAAAAGTGCTCGGTTTCTGATTCGTCCAGTTCCTCCATCAGCCACTCATAAAACGTCGATTCAATGCTGACCTTGGAGTTTTTCAGCCCTTCCGCCTTTTTTGTCGCATACAAAAGCTGACTTCTTTTGTCCTCCGGATTGTCCCGGCGAATCAGGTAGCCCTTCGCTTCCAGGCTTGCCGCCCGGCGCGCCGCAGCTCCCTTGTCGATCTTTAATTCTTCCCGCAGCTGCGCCTGTGTGATGCCGGGATGATGCCGCACCAGATGGATAAAATCGAACTCCGCCGTCCCGATTCCTTCCTCCTTCATCGTCTGTACCGTCAGCTTATTTAACTCCCGCGCAATTTTCGTCATTTTCCGTTCGGTTTTATCCATCGCAAGCGTCCTCCTGAATTTAAGTTGCAGGGACTTTCCTGCACGATAGTTTCTCAAAATAGATGTACCTACATCTTTTTTCATCCTAGTTTATCCGCAGAGAACTGTCAACCGTTTTCCTGCGCTTGAATTATCAGGAAAACCGCGCTATGATGTTTTTAACTGACTTATGTATCACACAAAGGAGGGAAATTTGTATGACTTTAGAACCGCTTATTTTAAAAATGATTTCCTACGATCACGGCTGCCCGGGGCGCATTCAGCATTTTCTGAAGGTGCACAGCTTTGCAAAGACGATCGCTGTTTCCGAGCATCTCGATGAAAAAACACTGTTCATTACGGAAACTGCCGCCATCGTGCACGATATCGGCATCCGGCTGTGTCTGGAAAAATACGGAGACGGAAACGGAAAATTGCAGGAAAAAGAAGGTCCTGCTATTGCCGCAGGACTTCTTGACAGGTTTGGTTTTGACAGTGAAGTATCAGAAAGAGTGCAGTATCTGATAGGACATCACCATACTTACAATAATATTGACGGCATTGATTATCAGATACTTGTTGAGGCGGATTTCTTAGTTAACATATGCGATGATAATCTTACAAAAGATGCAGCATTGAAAGCATATAATAACATTTTTAAGACGGAAAGCGGCAAAAAGATATGCCGGGAGATGTTTGATTTGTAGATAATGAGATTTAATGTTACAATTAACAAAAATGTGCGTGGGAAGTGGAGTTTATGAGCGATAATAAAAATGTTAATAATAAGGAAAAAGGCTTTGTTGTCGGCGGATATACTTTTAAGACGAAGCAGGAAGCGCAGGAAGCAAAAGATGAGATGAATGCTATTAAGTATCTGTCGGGGAAGACGGACAGTAAAGATCCGAAACAGGTGTATGTGTTGTATAATAAGATAATTGACAGACAGTTATTTTATACATCCATTGGACTAAATTATCTCAAGAATTTACAGCAGTTTCTGTATAATTCACCAGATATTCCAGATGATAAGATTAAGCCGATTCCGGTAAAGAGTGAAACACAGGCTGCAATTGACAGAAGGCGTGAAAGAAATGAGCATAGAAGTGAGCTGCATACTCTCTCAATTCAGGTGGCAAAGTACAAGAACAATTATATGAGAATTATGATTATAAATGTGTTTCTTGTTATTGCGTTAATTGCAATGTTTTTTATTCTTAAGACAGGCTCTAATTCTAATGTCATTAATTATGAAGTGAATGTACAGAATAAGTATTCTTCATGGCAGACAGAGCTTGAATCTAAGGAAGCCAAGTTAAAAGAAAAAGAGAAAGAGCTTAATTCAAGGGAAGCGGAACTTGAATCAAAGCAGTCTTTAAAATCATCATCACAGCAGTCAACAAAGTAGTCATAATATAAATATATGAACAGAGTACACATTTTAAACATATTTATCAGATAGTATATAGATAATTAATTCACCGTGAAAGTGAGGACTACATATGGATAAGATGAAGATTTTAGTAGTAGATGATGAAAGCAGAATGAGAAAGCTTGTAAGTGATTTCCTTACAAGAAAAGGATATGCTGTTATAGAGGCGGCTGATGGTGTAGAAGCTGTAGATACATTTATGGAGAACAAAGATATTGCACTTATAATTCTTGATGTTATGATGCCAAGAATGGATGGCTGGGAAGTGTGCAGGCAGATAAGAAAGGATTCTAAAGTTCCTATTATAATGCTTACAGCAAAGGGTGAGGAGATGGATGAACTACAAGGTTTTGAATGTGGTGCTGACGAATATATTGCCAAGCCATTTTCACCAAAGATTCTTACTGCAAGAGTTGATGCAATTATAAGAAGGGCATATGGTGTTGACAGTAATGAGATAATAGAGATTGGTGGAATTACTATAGATAAAGCGGCACATATCGTTAAGATTGATGGTGAAGAGATAGAGTTAAGCTATAAGGAGTTTGAACTGCTTACTTATTTTGTTGAGAATAAAGGGCTTGCGTTGTCAAGAGAGAAGATTCTTAACAATGTATGGAATTATGATTACTATGGTGATGCAAGAACTATAGATACCCATGTTAAGAAATTAAGAAAGAAGATGGGGGAGAAGGGCGATTACATCAAGACAATCTGGGGTATGGGCTACAAGTTCATTGTTGACTGATTCTGCGTATAAGGAAGGCAATTAAAGATGAAGATACATTCAATTAAGTTTAAGATTACACTTCTTCTGGTAGTTACTGTTACATGTCTTGTGGCAATGCTTATTGGGTTTAACAGCATTTTTTCAGAGAAAGTGTATATGAACCGTAAGCAGAAGAGCATGATTAATTCTTATGAGAATGTTAATGAAATCATGCAGAAATATACTGATTCACAGATAGATAAAGATACTATGTGTGCTGATATGGAGAACATATCTACAGCAAAGGGAATATCTGTGCTTGTAGTTGACAGCAGCTGGTGTACCATATATGTAAGTACTCAGGGAGATGATTCAATGATGGAACGTCTTCGCATGAGTATATTTAATGGGGATATTTTTAAGAATAATGGTTCACCTGATAAAGCACCG
>OLSP01002749.1_pt1 | contig 13475 bp, 10 predicted proteins | sample 1672941 | NCBI WGS metagenome assembly OLSP01 (sample SAMEA3136739, study PRJEB25190) | human gut metagenome | reverse complement strand
GTTCGTAGCCGAAGAGTTCGCTTTCCGCCAAACTCTCTGGGATGGCACCGCAGTTGACCCGGATGAAGTTCTTCCGGGCCCGGGGGGAGTGCTGATGGATGTAGGAGGCGATGCGCTCCTTACCGGCACCGGTCTCCCCTTGGATGAGGATGACCGTGTCCAGCTGGGCGGCCCGGCCCACGATGCGCAGCAGGTTTAGGGTGGCGGGGTCCTCGGCCACCATTTGGGAGGAGCCCAGCAGTTGGTTGCGGATGACCTCAATCTCCTGCTGGTACCGGGAAGAAAGGCGGCGCTGCTGGTCCAGGGTCTCCTGGAGGGAGACCAGTTCGGAGATGTCCCGAACGTTGGTGACCACCAGGCAGACCTGGTCGTTCTCATCATAAATGGGGGTGCTGGTGACCAGGGCCTGCTTGCCGGTGACGAAGGACTGGTTGGCGGTGTAGGAGTGGCCGATCTCCAGGGCCTGAAGGGTGGCGGAGTTGGAGATGAGGCCCCGGCGGACCAGCTCATCCATGGGGATACCCAGCACGTCCCGGGCGGACAGGCCGGAGATGACCTCATAGGAATGGTTGACCCAGATGGGCACCGCCTGGCCGTTGGTGATGAAAATGCCATCGAAGGAACTCTCCAGAATGGCGAAGAAGCAGGGCAGGGTGGCCAGCTGGCTGGGTACGGTGGGAAGGGAGGGGTTTTTGGGGAGATAGACGCGGTCGCGTTCCATGCAATCACCTCGCTGTTCTGCTCCCTACTTTAATATAGGAGGGAAGGCAATGTCAATGGGAGCGGGGGGCCTTAGAACGGGGAAGACGGTGCCGAAAGAGGAAAAATCTTAGAAAAATCAAAAAATTTGCAATGACGTGTACGAAAACGTCCCCGTAGAAGGGGTGTTCCAGGGGTGGTTGAGGAGGGATGCCGATGAAAACGGAAGGATTGGCGCGGCAGCAGGTGCTGCGGGAGATGATGGACCTGGCCATGGGCCGGGCCAACGATGCGGTAAAGCTGGCCTACCTGGACCAGGATGGTCTGGGCCAGATCGACGGGCTGGATCTGCGGTGCCTGACGGAGTTCAAGCGCAGCAGCAACGGGGCAGTGGAGGTCAAACTCACCGACCGGGTGGCGGTGCTGGAGAAGCTCCTGGAGCAGCAGAAGGCGGAGGAGGACGGTTTGGGGGCCTTCCTGGAGGCCATGGACCGGCCGGCGGCCCCGGAGGGGATGTGTTCCCAGCGGTGAGACTGCAATTTTCGGGCAGGCAGAAGCAGGTCCTGGGGTGGTGGAGCCGGGGCTCCCCCCACCGGGACCGGGATGCCATTGTGTGCGACGGGGCGGTGCGCAGCGGGAAGACCCTGTGCCTGGGGCTGTCCTTCTTCCTGTGGAGCATGAGCCGGTTCCGGGGGCAGCAGTTTGCCCTGTGCGGCAAGACCACGGAATCGGTGCGGCGGAACCTGCTGGCCTCGGTGCTGCCGGTGCTGGGCGGGCTGGGGTTCCAGTGGGAGGAGCAGCGGGGACGGAACCGGCTGACGGTGCGGTATGGCCGGGCGGAGAACACCTACTTCCTCTTTGGGGGGATGGACGAGGGCAGCGCCGCCTTGATCCAGGGGATCACCCTGGCGGGGGTGCTGCTGGACGAGGTGGCCCTGATGCCCCGGTCCTTTGTGGAGCAGGCCTGCGCCCGGTGCTCGGTGACGGGGGCCAAGTTCTGGTTCTCCTGCAACCCGGCGGGGCCGGGGCACTGGTTTTACCGGGAATGGATCTGCAAGGCGGAGGAGCGGAATCTTCTCCACCTGCGGTTTCGGATGGAGGACAACCCGTCGCTCAGTGAAGATGTGCGAAAGCGCTACCGAACGATGTTTTCGGGTGCGCAATCTGTAGAAATTCTTGCCATTGAGATGCCTTGGCATAGCGCTCCTTACTTCCTTCGGGAACAAGTAGCTTACACTGATCAACCCAAACATTTGAAAAAACAGACTCCCCCATAGCTTCGCCCTCTATCGGGTCGACCATCTGACACTTAATCGTCTTGAGTGCCGTGTCATCTCCAAAGGCAAAATTGCCAAGTCGCTTTAACCCTTGAGGAAGTTCTATTGCAGCGAGCTTCGAGCAATTACTAAATGCTGCGCCTTCAATAGCCTCTAGGGTACTCGGCAACTTAATCTGCTCTAAAGAGACGCAATATCCAAAAGCCCAGTCTCCAAGGCTTTTCATCCCCTCAGGGAGGGTGATATCAGACAGTGCTGAGCAACTATCGAAGGTATACATTGGAAGCTTTTCTAGCGGTGCTTTAAAGTCCACTTTTTGTAGTGAAGCACACTTCGCAAAGGTATAGATTTGTAGATCCTTGAGTCCTCGAGGGATTGTCAACTCTCGAAGATTGATACAAGAGGTGAAAGCAATGAATCCTATTGAGTCTAAAGATTCGGGCAGAGTGATAGACTCCAACTCGAAGCAGTTAAAGAACGCTCCTGACAAGATATTTTGAGTCCCTTCAGGCACACTAAAAGTCTTGCCACGAGCATTGGGATAGCAAAGCAATGTCTTCTGATCCTTGCTATAGAGGACTCCACCCACTGAACAATAAAGAGGATTTGCATCATCTACGACAAAGCTTTTGAGACCCGATAGAGATAGAAAAGGCAATTCGCCCATCTCACGAACAGATGCAGGTATCGAAATCGAAGTGATTTGGAAGCAAGCGCCAAAAGCACTATCTCCAATACGCACGACGTGATAGGTCTCGCCATCAGCAGAAATCTCTGCTGGGATATGGATATCCCCTCCTGGAGTATGCTCGTAGAGGGAGCCTCCTTCCGTTTTGGGCTCCTCAAGCTCACGGCACACCTCGACTTCTAGCGACTCTTCGTTGATTATCTTGTAAAAGAGACCGTCAAAAGCTATGTCATAAAATGTCTGAGCCACACCAATAGTCCATCCTCCCAAAAGAAGAAGGAAAGAGATAACCAGTCGATTCATAACTATTAAATATTTTTACCAGCCTACAACCGCAAAGATATATAATCTGAAATAAAAAAACAACAGGTAGTTTAGGTTGCACCGATCGGCTGATTTCTATTTTAGTGGTGTGGAGGGAGCTGGTCTGAGAGCTATGTTATAAATGGGGTCATTGAAGCTCCGTAACTCTGTTGCTTCAAAAAAAAGTCAATCCTCACGTGGGAATTCTCAAATCTCCACGTGGAGAATAAAAAATAGCCACGTGGAGACGAAATAAAACTTCGGAGGAATCAGATGAAACTTCGGAGGAAATGATTTGCGCCTACGTGGAGAATAAAAAATAGCCACGTGGAAATTTGACATTTTCCACGTGGCTATCGTTTTACAATCTCGTTTGACTAGACTACTCTACTCCTAAATCTCTCAGCTCCTCAAAATAGGGATCAACCTCAGTAGCGATGTGTCTAGCTACACGGCTAGTGTCTAGTGGACGTACACCCGTACATATCGCAAGTAGTTGGATTTGCGGGGAGCGAGGGGGGTGTATTCTTTTTTGTAGTTATAGATATTTTCACTACTTTTGGGGTGAGGAAGGAATGTCTATGTACTTTGTTAGAGTTTTTCTTCCTGAGCAAGCGTATGAGACAACCTCCTATGCAGATCGTCTCCCAATGACCTTATCGAGAGACGACTCGTAGAGATCCTCTATCGCAGACTGTGAGCTATCCCTAGCCGTTGATCCTATCTCTCTACATAGGACTTACGCTGGGGGTGCCTAGTCGGTCAAGCTATTTCAGCCCCATTAACCTTAAGAAGATTACTATGGCTCTATTCAATCCTCCTGAACATCTCTCGTGCCATCACTATGCAGCGCAAAGCACTAGCGGATGGATACTTATCGACAGCTCCGATCAGCGGTCATATCGTGGAGAGACTGAGTACCACATAATACTCTTTTGCACACAGGGCTTTATACGCCTAGCTATCGGAGATGATATATGTGAGCTACATGCGGGGCAGATGAAGTTCATCCCTCGTAGCTCCTCTGTGCATGCAGTCTTGAGTACTGATGGGGAGCTACTGAACGCATACTTTGATGTGATCGACTTTATCTGTGATAAGATCTCTCTGCAACAGCTCAATGATCTCAAGGAGGAGATAGGCTGTAACCCAGCTCCACTCGAGGTGCGAGGCGCTATACACTCACTGCTTGCTTCACTTAAAATCTATCTTGGAGACAAGGCGCAGTGTGCCTATCTGCATGAGATGAAGGTCAAGGAGCTCTTTTGGAATCTGCGCGCCTACTATAGTCGTGAGGAGCTAGCAGCTTTTTTGTGGCCCGTACTGGGTGTGTCGAAGTTTCACAGTGATGTGATCAACGCCTTTACGTGCAATGTCAAGGTCTCTGACTTAGCGAAACGGGTCTATATGGCCACGTCCACTTTTTACAAGCAATTTAGGGAGGAGTTTGGTGAGACCCCTGAGCAGTGGATACGCACACAGAGTAATAAGCAGATCCTCTTCCTCATTCAGGACTATGACCTTAATATCGGAGAGATAGCTACCAGTCTATCATTTGGTTCGCTATCGAGCTTCTCACGTTACTGTACAAACAACTTCGGATACTCGCCCACAGCCCTTCGTCAGGTTCTCCTAGATGGGACCTCCGCCGAAGAGCTGCTCGCGAGTGCTGTCTTAGCGTAGAGACTCACGGTTTGCGACGATCATCTCTCTTTCCCTCTACTGACCTTTACTCCTTAAACTGTATCTGGTAGAGCTGGGCGTAGAGTCCGCCATGCTCGAGTAGCTCTGCGTGGGTGCCCTGCTCGACGATCTGCCCCTCCTGCATGACGCAGATGAGGTCGGCATGCATGATCGTGGAGAGGCGGTGGGCGATGACGATAGTGGTGCGGTCGCTGACGAGATGCTGGATAGCCTCCTGGACTAGTTGCTCGGAGACGTTGTCGAGTGCCGAGGTCGCCTCATCGAGAATGAGGATGGGCGAGTCCTTGAGCAGGGCGCGTGCTATGCTGAGTCGCTGACGCTGCCCACCGCTGAGCTTGCTACCGCCGTCACCGATGTTGTACTCGAGCCCCTCAGGGAGCTGGTCGATGAATTCGGTCGCATTGGCAGCCTCGGCAGCGGTGCGTATCTCCTCGTCGCTGACAGGGCGCTCCATACCGAAGGTGATGTTGTTGCGTATCGTGTCGTTGAAGAGGATCGGCGTCTGATTGACATAGCCTATGAGCTCCCTTAGCTCACTCGCCCGCACCTGTCGTATGTCGGTGCCGTCGATGGTGATGCGCCCTGAGGTGACATCGTAAAAGCGGGGCAGTAAGTCTACGAGTGTGCTTTTGCCTGACCCAGAGGCTCCAACGAGTGCGACCATTTGCCCTTTGGGTATGGTGAGCGACAAGTTGCGCAGTACCCATGGCTCTTCGTAGCGGAAGGAGACATCTTCGTATACGATCTGCTGCTCAAAGGTGACGGGCAGAGGTTCTGCGGGATCTGCGATGCGCTCGGGGTAGTCGAGGATAGCTTGTATGCGAGTCATGGAGGCTAGCCCCTTTTGGATCGAATAGGAGGCACGACTGAGCTCTTTGGCAGGGTTGATGATGCTGTAGAAGACTACGAGGTAGTAGATGAAAGCATCGGCCGTAACGGTGCTATTGCCTGCAAAGATCAAGTTACCGCCGTACCAGAGAATGATCGCAATGGCGGTGGTGCCGAGGAACTCGCTCATAGGGTGCGCTAAGCCTTGCCTGGCATAGACCTGCGAGATGGTGCGTCGATACTGCTCGTTGGCCTTAGTAAAGCGATGAGAGATCTGCTGCTCCGCATTGAACGCCTTGATGATACGTAGCCCCGAGAGAGTCTCCTCGACCATACTCATGAGTTGCCCCCACTGCGTCTGCCCCTCGAGGCTGTCTCGCTTGAGTCGCTTGCCCACGGCTCCCATGATGTAACCCGCTATCGGCAGGACGATGAGGACGAAGAGGGTGAGCTCCCAGCTGATCGCAAAGAGCGCCACGAGGTAGATGATGATGAGGATGGGGTTCTTGATGAGGCTCTCTAGGAGGTTGATGATGGAGTACTCGATCTCCGCAACATCTCCTGAGAAGCGTGCGAGGAGGTCGCCTTTGCGCTCTTCGCTGATCATGGAGATAGGCAGACGGAGGAGCTTGGCATTGAACTCATTGCGCAGATCTCTGACCACGCCTGTACGGATTGGCACGAGCATATAGATACCGCCATAGGTGACGCCGACCTTGATGAGTGTCATGACGACGAGGTAGATGCAGAGGAGGAGCAGCGTGTGTGCGGGGCCGTACTGCTGGATGAGCTGGTAGACGTAGTAGTTGAAGTTGCCCACGACATAGTCTATTGCTACGCTCCACTCTGAGGGACGAAACCAGTTGATGCCGTCGAGCGTATGGTAGACGGGTGTAGTCTGATCCATACCAAAGAGGATGCGCAGGATCGGCATGATGAGCGAGAAGGCGAGCAGGTTGAGCAGTGCCGAGAGTATGTTGGCAATGACACCTCCTGTTACGTAGTGACGGTAGGGGCGGATATACTTACCGAAGAGCTTGAGAAACTGTCTCACAGGGCGGTCGACTGGCTAATTACTACTGTTGGATCTCCTCCTCGTACTCCATCAGGGCAAACTCGGCTTCCTCCCACTGGGGAGTGAGCTCTTGGATCTTTTTATTGACCTGGGTGTACTGATCGATGAGCTGCGGGGTGGCTGCCGTGGCTATCTCCTCCTCTAGCTTGGCTTGCTGCTCCTGAAGTTGCTCTAGCTGCACACCGAGGCTCTCGGCGGTACGGCGGAGGGTGCGCAAGCGCTTCTGCTGCTCTTTCTGCTGCTGGTAGTCGAGCTGGGGCTGGACTTTGGCCGTTGGCTGTTGGCCGTTGGCCGTTGGCTGCTGGCTGTTGGTTGAGGGCTGTTGATTTAGCTCTTCGTGGAGGGTGGCGAGATAGCCGTCGAGGCCGTCCATACACTCACGTACGGCTCCATGGCTAAAGGAGAAGATGCGGTCGACCAGCCCCGAGAGGAAGTAGCGGTCGTGCGAGACGACGATGACCGTCCCTGGGAAGGCTGCGATAGCTCGCTTGAGGATCTCTTTGGTTCGGATGTCTAGATGGTTGGTCGGCTCATCGAGTATGAGCAAGTTGGCCGGCTCTAGGAGCATCTGCATGATAGCGACACGAGCGCGCTCGCCACCACTGAGCACGCTGATCGGCTTGTCGGCCACCTCCCCGCCAAAGAGGAAGGCACCCAGCATATCATTGATATGTAGTCTCATATCGCCTCGCGCCAAGCTGTCGATAGCGTCACGGATAGTCTGATCGGCAGGCAACTCCTGCGCCCTATTCTGAGAGAAGTAAGCGACCTCTACACCATGCCCTATTTGAAGCTTGCCAGTGTACTCCTCTTGTCCCATAATGCAGCGCATGAGGGTTGACTTGCCAGAGCCATTCTTCCCGACGAAGGCGACCTTTTCGCCACGCTTGATGGTCATAGAGACGCCTCGTAGCACCGAGAGGGAGCCGTAGCTCTTGTTCAGCTCCTCGATGATGACTGGATAGTCGCCACTGCGCCCCGCCATCGGGAAGGTGAAGTTGATGTGTCGTGTGTCTATCTCGTCGAGCTCAATCTCCTCGATCTTGTCTAGCTGCTTGATGCGACTCTGTACCTGTGCGCTCTTCGTCGGCTTATAGCGAAAGCGCTCGACGAAGGACTCGATGTCTTGGATCTTCTTCTGCTGATTCTCGTAAGCTCGCTTCTGCTGCTCCAGACGCTCCTCACGTAGCGTGACGTAGTGGCTGTAGGAGGTCTTGTAGTCGTAGATGCGTCCCAGCTCGATCTCGATGGTGCGGTTGGTGACGTTGTCTAGGAAGGTACGGTCGTGCGAGACAAGCAGGAGCGTGACCCCACGGGCGATGAGGAAGTGCTCGAGCCAGTCGATGGACTCGATGTCTAGGTGGTTCGTCGGCTCATCGAGGAGGAGCAGATCGGGATTGCTCAGCAGCACCTTCGCCAGCTCGATACGCATACGCCACCCGCCGGAGAACTCACGCGTCGGCCGGTCGAAGTCGCTCCGCTCGAAGCCTAGTCCGAGGAGCGTGCGCTCCATCTCGGCAAGGTACTGCGACGGGTGGTGCATCTGTATCAGGTCGGTGAGATGTCCGTGACGCTCGATCAGCTCTAGGTACTCGGGCGAGTCGTAGTCGGTGCGGGTCGCTAGCTCTTCGCTCAGACGGTCGTACTGATCGTTGAGCGACTGCACATCCTTAAAGACCTCCTCGACCTCCGCACGTAGCGTGGTGTGGTCGACAAGCTCTTTAACCTGTGGCAGGTAACCGATGGAAAGGTCTCGGGGACGGCTGACGGCACCACTCGTCGGTTGCTCGATGCCGACGAGGATCTTCATCAAGGTTGACTTACCCGCCCCGTTATGCCCGACGAGTGCGACTCGCTCGCCCTTGCTGATGACAAAGTTGATCGAGTCAAAGAGGAGTTGCTTACCAAAGTCTACCGTAAGGTCTTGAACGGATATCATCAGCGTGTCTGGATAGTGTGGATGAGAGAATAAGCCTGATAGATGCCCAGCTCGCCCGCACGGCTCAGGTCACCTATCGCCTGCTCATGCTGCCCCTGCAGCTCGAGGAGCAGAGCACGATTGTAGTAAGCTTCGCCAGCTTGGGGCAAGAGCTCGATCGCCTTGGTGTAGTCTGCAATAGCTTGATCCGTATGTCCCAGCGACTGGTGCAGGTGCGCACGGTTGTAGTAGAGATAGCCTATCTGCGGAGCGTGGCCGATAGCAGTGGTGAGCTGACCCATCGCTAAGTCGTACATGAGCGTCTGCTGCTTGGGGTCTGTGAGCGTCTCCGCCTGCATCAGGCGCGCTGTGCTAAGCGCCAGAAGCGCAAGTGGCTGCTGAGGAGCCAGCTCGAGACAAGCGTTGAACTGTGAGACCGCCTCGCCGATGTCTCGCATCAATAGCTTGTCGATGCCCATACGCAAGTGCCAGTCGGCCGTCTGCTTCGCTCCATCAGCCTGCAGACGTGCTATATCCTCCAGCACGATGTGAAGCTGCGTGCTGTCTAGCGACTGGGTGCCGACGGCAAGCAAGAGGCGAGGCTGATAGCCCGTGCGCTCGTTGTACGCCTCCAGCTCTGCCGAGAAGTTCGAGCGAGGCAAGAGCTTGTCGTGACTCTTCTGCACGAAGTAGGTCAGCTCGTAAGCGGGGCAAGCCTCGGTCGAAGTGGCTTGCTCTTGGATCGATCCTCGTAGCGAATTACTCTCCGTAGTAAGGGAAGCGGAAGTCGCATCACTGCTTGCAGACTGTAGCTCAGCGTGATGATCCAGTGCATATAGTTCCTCGCTAGCGACACTCGAGGCGGTGCTGTCGGCGATGGTTGGCTTAGGCGGTTTGATCTGTCCACGCTCTAGCTTGTAGGCCAGCCAATAGTCCCTATCGGCTCCAGCAGCATCGCCGAGCAAGCGCTTCACTTCTGAGCGCTGATAGTAACCTGAGAGGAACTCCGGTCGACGTCCTAATATATAGTCTAGCGTCTCGATCGCCTCACGGTACTGTCCCGTCTGAGTCTGTACCAAAGCTAAATTAAAGTGTGCCGTCAGATTGGTCGGTTGCAGCCGCACCACCTCAAGCAGATCTTCGCGAGCTCCCTGCAGGTCGCCCACCTCGATACGTAGCAAGGCACGGTTGTGGCGAGCAACCGCATCGTGAGGTGTCAGGAGGAGCGCCTGATTGTAGTCCTCCATAGCGCCACGATACTCCTTCAGTTTGTAGCGTGTCAGTCCACGATTGATATAGTCACTAGCTTGGCCAGGCTCCTGCTCTATACTCTTGTCGTGATAGCGTAGCGCCCCTTTGTAGTCTCCCCGCAGGTAAGCAATCGTCGAAAGCATCCGATAAGGCGCAGCGCTCAGCGAGTCTATTGCCAAGCCCTCGGCTATCCGTCCCTCCGCCGCAAGTGTGTCTTGCCGTCGCAACGCTATCTCCGCTGCGAGGAAGTAGCCCCTCGCCTCCTTCGGGTGGCGCTGCGTCAAGGCAAGCGCTGCCGAGTCGGCACGCTCATACTGTTCGGCTCCGTAGAGCGAGCCAGCTAAGTTGAACGAGAGGTAAAAGTCGTCAGGCGTGATCTTGAGTGCTTGCGCATAGTCAGTCGCCGCCTCCGCATAGTGCTGCAGGTTGTGCCGTGCCGCCCCCCGTACCATATAGGCTCTAGAGAGAAAAGGGTTGCGCTCTAGGCAGAGCGTCGCGTCTCGCTCGGCACCCGCATAGTCGCCCAGCATAAGCTTGGCAAAAGCTCTATAGTAGTACGGGTCAGCCATCGTGGGCGACACCTCAATTACTTGGTTAAAGTGCTCGATAGCGACCACATAATCTTTGAAGCCTATCGCATTGCGCCCGATCGTCATCACCCGCTCCGTATCTATCTGCGACCAAAGCGTAGTACTCCACACGCAAAGCGTGCAGAGCAGCAGAGAGAGCGATCGTAGTAGCGGACGCATACGGACTAATGTATCGGATTGCGCATGACGGGGTAGTCGACACGTACCCGCCCGTCAGCGATGTGCTGTAGCTTCTTCTTGATCATACGCTTGCGCATCGCCGAGATGTGATCTACAAAGAGCTTGCCATCTAGGTGATCATACTCATGCTGCACCACACGAGCGGCAAAGCCCGAGAGCTCTAGATGCTGTGGCTCAAACTGCTCATTCATATAGTCCACCACGATTGACTCTGGTCGTACGACCCGCTCGTTAATGCCCGGCAAGCTCAGACAACCCTCAGGCTCCGAACAGGTCTCCTCGCTCAGAGACTGCATATGCGCATTGATCATAACCAGCTTAAGCTGGGCACACTCAGGGTACTCCTCAGCAAGAGGCGTCGCGTCGATCACCTGCAGACGTATGTTGCGCCCGATCTGAGGAGCCGCCAGTCCGATGCCATCGCTCTCATACATCGTCTGCCACATATCAGCGATCAGCTCTGAGAGGTTCGGGTAGTCAGGCGTTATATCCTCGCTCATATTGCGAAGCACAGGGTGTCCGTAAAGGTATATAGGTAAGGTCTTAGCCATAAGTGTAATCGGTTAATTCTCTGTTTTTAGTGAAGCATACTCAAGCTCTCCAGATAGCTCTGTAAGATAATGGTAGCACTGACACGATCCACCAGCCCTTTGTCCCGCTGTCTGCGCTGCTTGCCGATGCCCGCCTCGCGGATCGTCTGCTGTGCCAAGACAGAGGTAAAGCGCTCGTCCACATACTCTAGACGTATGTGGGGGTAGAGATGTTGCAACTTCTTAGCCAAAGCTTGTATCGCCTGCCAGGTCGCCGAGGGCGTTGCGTCCATCTGTGTCGGCTTGCCGAGGACGATCGTCTCCACCTCCTCACGAACTAGATAGTCCGCCAGATAGTTGAGGAGCTGATGCGTAGGCACCGTATCGAGCGCCCCTGGAGTGATCTGTAGCGGATCGGTCACCGCCAGCCCCGTGCGCTTGGTGCCGTAGTCGATAGCGAGGATACGAGCCATAGGCGTGTGGTCTCTTTATGCGTTGTAGTACTTCTCGCGGAGCTCTGCGACCTTCGGGTCGGTGATGTAATCGTCGTAGTTGATGATACGGTCGATGATCCCGCCTGGAGTGAGCTCGATGACACGATTTGCCACCGTACGGATGAACTCGTGGTCGTGGCTCGAGAAGAGTACATTCCCCTTGAAGGAGATGAGCGTATTATTGAACGCCTGTATCGACTCCAGATCCAGGTGGTTCGTCGGTGTATCAAGGATTAGCACATTAGCCCCTGGGGGGAGCATCATACGGCTGATCATACAGCGCATCTTCTCACCTCCCGAGAGGACTGAGGCGCGCTTATTCACCTCCTCACCGCTGAAGAGCATACGCCCCAGGAAGCCCTTGAGGTAGACATCGTTCGTGTCCTTGGCAAACTGTCCGAGCCAGTCGAGGATCGTCATATCGGTGTCGAAGTAAGCACTATTGTCCAGTGGTAGATAGGCGGTCGTGATCGTCTGTCCCCACTCGTAGCTACCTTGCTGCGCCTTGCGGTTGCCATTGATGATCTCAAAGAGGGCGGTCATAGCACGTGGGTCGTGGCTGATGAAGACAATCTTGTCGTCTCGCTCTACATTGAAGGTCAGCCCCTTGAAGAGTACCTCCCCCTCGTCCGTTACGGCCGAGAGATCGTTGACCTCTAGCACCTTATTACCTGGCTCACGCTCAGGCTGGAAGAGGATGCCTGGGTAGCGACGTGACGATGGCTCGATCTCGTTGATGTCGAGACGATCCAGCATCTTCTTGCGGCTGGTCGTCTGCTTGCTCTTTGCCACGTTGGCACTGAAGCGACGGATGAACTCCTCGAGCTCTTTCTTCTTCTCCTCGAGCTTCTTATTCTGCTGCTGTTGCTGTCTGAGCGCCAACTGGCTAGACTCGTACCAGTAGCTGTAGTTACCGGCGAAGAGTCTCACCTTGCCAAAGTCTATATCTACCGTGTGGGTCGATACGGCATCGAGGAAGTGACGGTCGTGGCTCACCACAAGGACGGTGCTCTCCGTCTCGGCAAGGTAATCTTCGAGCCAAGAGACGGTCTCTAGGTCTAGGTCGTTCGTCGGCTCATCGAGGAGTAGGTTGTCGGGCTTGCCAAAGAGACAGCGAGCTAGTAGCACACGCACCTTCTGCTTACCGCTAATGTCTCCCATCAGGCGGTAGTGCAGATCCTCCTTGATACCGAGACCGCTCAAGAGGGCTGCCGCCTCGCTCTCAGCGTTCCACCCATCAAGGTTGGCAAACTGCTCCTCGAGCTCAGCAGCCTTGACACCATCTTCGTCAGAAAAGTCTTCCTTAGCGTAGATAGCGTCCTTCTCCTTCATGATCTGCCAGAGCTTGTCATGCCCCATCAGGACGGTGTCGATGACGGTATACTCATCGAAAGCGAAGTGATCCTGACTTAGCACCGAGAGTCGCTCGTCGGGCCCGAAGGTGACGGTACCGCGTGTCGGCTCTAGCTCACCGCTGATCATACGGAGCATGGTCGACTTGCCAGCACCGTTGGCACCGATGATGCCGTAGCAGTTGCCCGGGGTAAACTTAAGGTTGACGTCGGCAAAGAGTACGCGCTTGCCAAACTGTATCGTGAGGTCGTTGACTATAATCATCTTTCTATACTGTCTTCTGTCTTGATCTGATAAGGAGGTGAGTCCATCGCAGTCTCGTGATCCGCCCTACCGATAGTGGGGCTGCACATAGAGATGGGCTAATCTGCACAAAGGTACACATTTTTGAGGCGCCACACCTCATCGTTGCCACCGACTTCTTGGCAAACCTTACGAGGTGAGACGTGTAATGAAGAGACGTGCGTCCCTACGTGGAGATTCTCGATTCTCCACGTGGAAAAGGAAAATTCTCCACGTGGGCGAGAAATGAAACTTCGGAAGAATCAAATGAAACTTCGGAGGAATCGTTTCGCGCCTACGTGG